>Ga0209013_10002420_pt1 | contig 16916 bp, 16 predicted proteins | sample Cruoilmetagenom2_FD_187291 | JGI IMG/M metagenome (GOLD analysis project Ga0209013, IMG submission 187291) | Oil polluted marine microbial communities from Coal Oil Point, Santa Barbara, California, USA - Sample 2 (SPAdes) (version 2) | ecosystem: Environmental > Aquatic > Marine > Oil seeps ...
ATCACGCAGGAACATGGTTGATATATCCCAGAGGGTGTCACCTTTAACAACGACATAGCGATCCGGGTGTTCCGGGTTAAGAACCACATCACCAGCAATCAGTGAGCTGGTAAGTAATGCGGCAAAGACCATTCCGAACAATTTCCTGGTTGTCATGGGTGTCCCTTTACGTCGAGTTTGTATCGTTGCCTGTCCAGTTTACCGTCACCGGGGGGTGTATGGCTGGCAGCTGCAGATCATGCGCGAGTCTAGCGGAAAACCCACACAGAACAAAACCTTTTGTCGAGCTCCGGCGACCGCAACAGACATGATTGTGGTACAGTATATTGGATACGTTGATAATGATTCGTGACGGCAATCACATGGCACTCCTCGAAATTCTGCATTTTCCCGACCCGCGCCTGCGTAACATCGCCCAACCTGTACAGACAGTTGATGACGGCATCCGGCAATTGCTGGACGATATGCTGGACACCATGTATGCGGCGCCCGGTATTGGTCTGGCGGCCACACAAATTAATAGTGACAAGCGTGTCGTAGTCATTGATGTATCGGAAGAAAAAGATCAACCTTTATGCCTGATTAACCCGGAAATACTGGCACTGGAGGGTGTAGAGGAGATGGAGGAAGGCTGCCTTTCAGTACCAGGCGTTTTTGAGACGGTGCAGCGTGCAGACAATGTACGATTACGGGCGCTCGACCGTAATGGTCAGTCTGTCGAGATTCAGGCAGGTGGCTTGCTGGCTGTCTGTATACAACATGAAATCGATCATCTGGACGGGAAGTTATTCGTCGATTATCTGTCACAGCTGAAACGCACGCGAATCCGGAAGAAACTGGAAAAAGAACAGCGCCAGACTGCTTCTGAAGATGATGCCCAATCAAGCAAGCGTGTCATCTGATCGAGCTTGCAAAGCGCCCGCCCGGAATTTGCCTGACTGACAGGCAACATCATGAAAATACTTTTTGCAGGTACACCGGATTTTTCCGTGCCTTCACTGCAGGCACTGCTGGATAGTTCGCACTCTGTGGCCGCTGTCTATACTCAGCCAGACCGGCCGGCCGGCCGTGGTCGTAAAATGGTGGCAAGTCCGGTTAAACAACTGGCCACGCAGCATGACATCCCGGTCTGTCAGCCTGACTCCCTAAAGCCGGAGAGCGCTCAGCAGCAGCTTGCACAGTGGCAGCCGGACTTGATGGTTGTAGTCGCCTATGGCCTGTTATTGCCACCTGCGGTGCTGGCTATCCCCAGGCTGGGCTGCGTCAATGTACACGCATCATTGTTGCCACGCTGGCGTGGTGCGGCACCGATACAAAGAGCCATTCTCGCCGGCGATAAAGAGACCGGTGTCTGCCTGATGCAAATGGATGCCGGACTGGACACGGGGCCTGTGCTGGCCTGTTCAAGCTGTGATATCGCCATAGACGATACCGGCAGCCGTCTGCACGACAAACTCTCATTGCAGGGGGCACGCTTACTGTCACAAAATCTCGCGGCAATGGAGAACGGTGACCTCAAACCCTGCCCGCAGGACGGCGCATTGGCCAGCTATGCCGGCAAGCTGCAGAAGTCGGAGGCGCGTATCGACTGGACTGCTTCTGCCGCTGATATTGCCAACAAGATCCGGGCCTTCAACTCATGGCCGGTGGCCGAAACTCGTTATGACGGACGTCAGCTGCGAATATGGGAGGCATCCCCTGTGCTCACTGCCAGCAATGCTCAACCCGGTACTGTGTTGTCAGCGTCCAGGACCGGTATAGAGGTGGCATGCGGTGAAGGGCGACTGCTAATTCACAAAGTGCAATTGCCGGGTGCACGGGCCATAGAGGCAGGTGATTTCATTAATGCACATGACTTGCAGGGTGTGTTGCTCGGTGACGAATAATTTTTGTACTGCCGGGATGGCATGAGTGTGGATGCGCGTGCCTGTGCTGCCCGGGTGCTGGTGCGGGTGATCTCCGGGGGGCGTTCGCTGGCGGAGGTTTTGCCGGATGCCGTGCAGTCAGTGACCGACGTGCGCCAGCGGGCGCTGATCCAGGAGTTATCCTATGGCACCCTGCGCTGGTTTTACCAGCTGGATGCCCTGCTCCTGCAGCTCTTGCAAAAACCACTGAAACCGCGAGATACCGATGTTCACTGTCTGTTGCTGATCGGCTTGTACCAGTTAACACAGCTGGCAATGCCGCAACGGGTGGCTGTCAACGAGACGGTGCAGGCAGTTGAGGCACTGAAAAAATCATGGGCACGCGGGCTGGTGAATGCCGTGCTCCGTAACTACCAGCGTCGTGCTGCAGCACTCGAAGTGACGGACGCATCTGATGACGTGGCAAAATATGCACACCCGGCCTGGTTTATTGAACAGCTGCAGCATGACTGGCCGGATGACTGGGAAGCCACGCTGAATGCGAATAATGAACGCCCGCCGTTCAGTTTGCGTGTTAATCAGCGTCGCGTTACCCGGGATGAGTACCTTGATGAATTGGCTGCCCGATCATTTGAGGCCGTGCCACTGGCGTACGTGGCAACAGGTCTGAGGCTGAAAAAACCGGTTCCTGTGGAAAGCTTGCCCGGATTTTCCGAGGGTGTGGTGTCAGTTCAGGATGGTGCGGCACAGCTGGCCGCCGGGCTGTTGGCACTTGAGCCCGGTTTGCGGGTGCTGGATGCCTGTGCGGCACCCGGTGGAAAAACGGCACACATCCTGGAAGCCGGGCCTGAACTGGCAGGCTTGACCGCGATTGATATCGATGGGCGACGCTTGCAGCGCATTGAAGAGAACCTGTCACGCATGTCGCTGCATGCCCGCCTGCTGCAGGGTGATGCAGGAAAGCCATCAGCGTGGTGGGATGGTCAAGGGTATGATCGTATTCTGCTGGATGTGCCGTGTACCGCCACGGGTGTGATTCGCCGGCATCCGGATATCAAATTGTTGCGTAAGCCGGAGGACGTTGCGACACTGGTGTCCCGACAGTCTGCCTTGTTACAGGCGTTGTGGCCCTTGCTGATGCCAGGCGGTATGCTTTTATACTGTACCTGTTCGGTGCTGTCTGCCGAGAACAGTGGCCAGATTGCCCGTTTTCTGGAAATACAGGCAGATGCCGATGAGGTGCCAATCAGTGCAGCGTGGGGCCGAAGCTGCCAGCATGGCAGACAGATATTACCGGGTGAAAATGATATGGATGGGTTTTATTTCGCATGTTTGCGCAAGCTCGGTTAGCAGGCGCTTTTTCAGCATTCGCAGCTGCCTGGTCATTGCGGCATCGGGTTGCTGTTTTGCTGCTGTCTGCAAGCTGCTGCTTTTCAGCACAGGTCTGTGCCGGACATCCCGGTATCTTCAAGCTTGAAGCTGCGAACAGCTGGCGCGCTGACGGCAGTGATTATCTGAATGCGCAATTTTCAATAGAGTTGAGTACAGGTGCCGAGGAAGCCGTGCAAAACGGTGTTCCGCTGGTATTTGAGTTGCAGGTGCAGGTTGTTGAGACGCATACCTGGTGGTGGGATTCCGTTGAAATCGAGTTCATCGAGCGACGCTTGCTGCAATATCATGCCCTCAGCCAAAGTTACCAGGTGAAAAACCTTAATGACGGATCGCAGGGTAATTACAGTCGCCTGGATGATGCATTACGGGCGGCGGGTGTAATCGAGAACATGCTGTTAACCGACCAGGCGCTGGACAAGGGGCCGAGCTACAGTCTCCGCATCAGGGGCAGCCTGGATGTTGAATCATTGCCGACGCCGGTACGATTAATTGCTTATGTGTCCTCGGATTGGGACATGGTGAGCAAGTGGTACAAATGGCCGCTGGTTCGATAGCACGCGTTGGCTTCGGCATATTGCCGATGCTGGTGTTGTTTGTGCTGTTACTGGTGTCGCTCTCTCTGCTGAGTGACGCAACCCATAATTCTGAACGTTTCGGCCAGATGTATTCCATGCTGTTGCTGATCAATGCAGCCGTGCTGGTATTCCTCGCGGCACTGGTGATCGCAAATATAATCGGCCTGATACGGCAGCAACGCATGAAGGCGCCCGGTGCACGAATGACCAGCCGGCTGGTCGTGATGTTCGTGGTACTTGCCGTGGTGCCGGTATCCGTCGTTTATTACTTCTCGCTGCAGTTTCTGCAGCGCGGCATCGACAGCTGGTTTGACGTGCGTATAGAGCAGGGACTGGATGACGCGCTTGATCTTAGTCGGGCTGCACTGGACGTCAGGCTGCGTGATGTGCTGAATCTGACCATTCGCATGGCAGAAGATCTGTCTGATGCCTCACCTGCTACCCTGTCACTGACACTGTACGATCACCGCGTCAGGAGTGGTGCAGCCGAGTTAACATTGATCGGTGGTGATGGCCGTATTGTTGCTTCCAGCAGCTCGGATCTGACCAATATTATTCCTGGCCAGCCACCGAGTGAAATGATGCTGCTGATGCGTAACCGGCGGCATTACATCGGACTTGATCCAATAGGTGACAGTGGTCTGTTTGCGCGTGCACTGGTGCCGGTGTTGTCATCCACTTCGGACAGCGAGGTCTACACCTTGCAGGCAATGTACGAAGTATCTGAACGATTCAGCCTGCTCGCAGACAGTGTTCAGTCGGCCTATACCCGCTACAAGGAGCTGTCGTATCTGCGAACACCACTCAAGTTCAGCTATAGCCTCACCCTGTCCATTGTACTGGTATTGAGTTTGCTGGCAGCCATCTGGGCAGCATTTCATTCCGCGCGCCGTCTGGTCAAACCGGTACGTGACCTGGCTGAGGCGACGCATGCGATTGCAGAAGGTGATTACAGCAAGCGACTGTCTGTTGCCAGCGAAGATGAACTCGGTTTTCTGGTGCGGTCTTTCAATGACATGACACGCCGTCTTGCCGGGGCACGTGAACAAACAATCCGTGGACAGCAGCAGATAGAAGGGCAGCGTGCCTACCTGGAAGCCGTACTGACCAATCTTTCGTCGGGTGTTATCAGCATGAGTGCCGATTCAGTCATGCGCGCCATTAACCGTACAGCCGGAAAGAGCCTCGGTATCGATGCCAAACAATATCTTGGCAAGGAGTTATCATTTCTTGCGTTGGATCATGTGAATTTAAAACCGCTGGTTGATGCGGTGACAAGATACCGCAGTCAGGGTGACAAGAGCTGGGAGGAAGAAATTACCCTGTTCGGAGCCAATGGTCGCCAGGTGTTGATGTGTCGAGGTACGGTGCTGGGTGGCAAGGGCAAGCGTGCCGGTGGTCTGGTGATTGTATTTGATGATGTAACAACACTGATACAGGCACAGCGTGATGCGGCATGGGGTGAAGTAGCGCGCCGGCTGGCACATGAAATCAAGAACCCGCTAACACCCATACAATTGTCCGCAGAGCGATTGCGACGTCGTTACCTGGCGCAGATGGATGCTGATGATGCCGAGGTGCTTGATCGGGCAACGCTTACTATCGTTAACCAGGTCGATGCCATGAAGAAGATGGTTAATGCCTTCAGTGAATATGCGAGGGCACCCAGCGTTAACCTCGAAGCCATGAACCTCAACCTGCTCATACGGGAAGTTCTGGATCTATATCGTGGCAGTGATTTGAAGGTGCAAATCATTGAACAGCTTGCGGCAGAAAATGATGTCATTGAGGGAGATGCCGGGCGGTTAAGGCAGTTGTTGCATAACCTGATCAAGAATGCACTTGAGGCAGTCAAGGGGCAGTCAGATGCCCGAATTATTGTTTCAACCTGCAGTGTAAATGGCGTGGACTCAAATCAAATTGAGCTATGTGTAGATGATAATGGGCCCGGATTCAAGCCGGATGTGATGGAAAATATCTTTGAGCCCTATGTGTCTACCAAACCCAAGGGTAGCGGGCTGGGTCTGGCGATAGTAAAAAAGATTGTAGAGGAGCATGGTGGGGCCATCAGCGCAGAATCCAGTCAGACAGGCGGCGCGTTTATCAGGATTCGGTTTTTGCGGTCGGGTGAAAACCGATCACTGTCAGGTAAACAGGTCATTGCCTGAGTAACACACCTGACTGCAAGGCTGGGCTATACTCCCGTTTCCGGCAGCCCGCCTGCCTGCTCAAATACTGGTACTAACCGAACATGAGTTTTAACGATACGGAATACCGCATATGACGGGTCGACACATACTCGTTGTTGATGATGAGCCTGATATCCGCAGCCTGGTACAGGATATCCTGCAGGATGAGGGCTATTCTGTTGCAACTGCCGAGGGGGGAGAAGCTGCACGTAAGGCACGGCGGGTACGTCGCCCGGACCTGATCCTGCTGGATATCTGGATGGAAGATGTCGATGGCATTACCTTGCTGCGTGAGTGGTCCGAAAACGGTGGATTGCCCTGCCCGGTCGTTATGATATCGGGGCATGGTACGGTGGAGACTGCGGTCGAGGCCACCCGGCTGGGCGCCTATGATTTTATCGAGAAGCCGATCTCGCTGGCGAAATTATTACTGACGGTTGAGCGTGCTTTTGAAAGTGAGCGCCTGCAGCGGGAAAATGTGGATTTGCGGGAGCATGCGCAACCGGTCATAGAGCCGCAGGGTAAATCACCGGTTATGGCGCAGTTGCGCGAACAGGCGCAAAAGCTTGCGCAGCATAATAGCTGGGTGCTCATTAGTGGCGAGGCCGGCGCGGGGAAGGGTACCTTTGCCCGCTATATTCATGACCAGAGTGTGCGTCGTGAGGGTCCATTTGTCGAGATTGCCGTTGGTTCCATATCAGAGGAGAATTCCGCCGCTGAATTATTTGGTGCTGAAGACGGAGAAACGGTTAATTACGGGCGGCTTGAGCAGGCCAATGGCGGGACATTGTGTATCGGTGATATTGCCGACATGGATTTACAGACACAGGCGCGCTTGCTGAGTGTATTTCAGACTCACTCCTTTACCCGGCTGGGTGGCAGTGAGGACGTCGAGGTTGATCTGCGCGTGATCGCCACAACCCAGCGTAATCTGGAAGATGAGGTGGCGGCAGGTCGATTCAGGGATGACCTGTTCTATCATCTTAATGTGGTACCCCTGCATATTCCGCCATTGCGTGACCATGCAGATGATGTCCATGAACTGCTGAATTATTATATCGATCTTATGGTGAATCATGAGAGGCTCTCATACCGGCATTTCACTGTAGCTGCACAGAACAGGCTGCGTAACTATGAGTGGCCTGGAAATATCCGCGAGCTGAAGAACCTGGTGCAGCGATTGCTGATACTGGGTTCAGGTGAAGAGATCGAGGTCACCGAGGTTGAGCAGGCTATCAGAACACAATCGGTATCAGGCGAGCCCGCCGCACCGGTATTGCCCTATGATCTGCCGTTACGTGAGGCACGCGAAAAGTTCGAGCATGATTACCTGCTGCACCAGTTGATAGAAGTGGGTGGCAGTGTCGGCAAGCTCGCCAAGCGCGTCGGCATGGAGCGTACCCATTTGTACAGGAAATTACGTGCCCTGGGCATTGACCACAAAAAGAGTAACGAGTAAGGATTCCAGGTGGCGTTGATGCCGACAGGGAATCTGAATCAGGAAAACCGGTAACATGAAGATAATAATCCTTGGTGCCGGTCAGGTCGGCGCCTCGGTCGCTGCCAACCTGGCCAGTGAGGCTAACGACATCACTGTCGTCGATGATGATGCGACCACGCTGCAGGATCTGCAGGACCGTCTCGATATTCGTACCGTCAGGGGGCATGCTTCACATCCCGAGACGCTGTCGCAGGCAGGCGCGGATGATGCCGATATGATTATCGCTGTCACGAACAGTGACGAAACCAATATGGTTGCCTGCCAGGTGGCCTACACCCTGTTTCACACACCAACGAAAATTGCGCGGGTGCGTTCAGTTGAGTATCTGAACCATATGCGCCTGTTCGCACAGGAAGCGCTGCCTGTCGATGTCCTGATCAGTCCCGAGCAACTGGTGACTGATTACATACAGCGCCTGATTGAGAACCCCGGTGCCTTGCAGGTGCTGGACTTTGCGGGAGGCAAGGTACAGCTGGTTGCCGTGCATGCTTACTACGGTGGTCCGCTGGTTGGGCATGAATTGCGTGACTTAAAAGAACATATGCCGGGCATCGATGCACGCGTGGCCTCAATATTTCGCCAGGGCAAGCCCATCACGCCGGAGGGCGACACCATCATCGAAGCGGATGATGAGGTGTTTTTTGTCGCGGCCCGCAAGCATATTCGTGCGGTAATGGGCGAGCTGCGCAAAATGGACAAGCCGGTAAAGCGGGTGATGCTGGCAGGTGGTGGCAATATCGGTATGCGACTTGCCTCCGCAATCGAGGGCCGTTACCAGGTCAAGATTATCGAGCGACAGCAAGAGCGTGCCCGGATGTTGTCGGAAATACTGGATAAAACAATTGTGTTGCTGGGTGATGCGGCTGATGAAGAACTGTTGCTGGAAGAAAATATTGAGAACACGGATGTCTTTTGTGCGCTGACCAACGATGAGGAAGCCAATATTCTTTCTGCAATGCTGGCCAAGCGACTGGGTGCCCGCAAGGTCATGTCGCTGATTAATCGTGCCTCTTACGTCAACCTGGTTCAGAGTGGCACGATCGATGTCGCGATCTCCCCGCAGCAGGCAACCATAGGCAGTTTGCTGACGCATATACGGCGTGGTGATGTCGTCATGGTGCATTCACTGCGGCGTGGTGCGGCTGAAGCGATTGAGGCGGTTGCACACGGTGATCGCAGCAGCTCGAAGGTGGTGGGAAGAACCATTGATGAAATCAAGCTGCCGAAAGGCACGACAATTGGTGCGATCGTACGTGGCGAGAAAGTCATTATTGCGCACCACGATACGGTGATCGAGATCGATGACCATGTGATTTTGTTCCTTGCCGATAAAAAATGTATTCAGGAGGTTGAACGCTTGTTTCAAGTCGGGGTTACCTTTTTCTGACATGTCTGGCAGTCAGGCTGTTGTACTCGTGTTGCTGACTGTCGCGGGCGATTGACGCGTGCATCTTCTTTCCATCCAACGTCTGCTTGGTTTGATGCTGATGTTATTCAGTATCACCTTGCTGCCGCCTGCGGCTGTGTCACTACTTTACAGTGACGGCCAGATGCATGTTTTTCTGGACGGTATGGTAGCGGCGCTGTTGCTGGGTTGTCTGATGTGGCTGCCTGCAAGGCGCTTCAGGCATGAGTTGCGTGTACGGGACGGGTTTCTGATTGTTGTGTTGTTCTGGGTTGTGCTGGGGCTGGCAGGTGCCTTGCCGTTTGCATTTTCCGTCAAGCCCGAGATGTCGATTACTGATGCCGTATTCGAATCCTTTTCCGGACTGACAACGACCGGCGCTACCGTTATCACCGGACTGGATCATCTGCCCGAATCAATCCTGTTCTATCGTCAACAACTGCAGTGGCTGGGCGGGATGGGGATCATTGTGCTGGCTGTTGCCATTATGCCAATGCTCGGTGTGGGTGGCATGCAGTTATATCGTGCTGAAACACCGGGCCCGTTGAAAGATAACAAGCTGACGCCACGTATTACAGAAACAGCAAAGGCCCTCTGGTATATATACGTGACGCTGACCATCATATGCGCCGTCAGTTACTGGCTTGCCGGGATGAGTTTTTTTGATGCCGTTGGTCATAGTTTCTCGACGGTCGCAATTGGTGGATTCTCGACACATGATGAAAGCATCGGCTTTTTTCAAAGTACCAGCATCGAGATGATTGCCGTGGTATTCATGTTGCTGGCGGGCATGAACTTTGCCTTGCATTTTATTGCCTGGAAATCACTGAGTCTGAAGGCCTATCTTCGTGACTCGGAGCTGAAGACCTATCTGACGGTGCTGGTGCTGGTAACGTCCATCATCGTGGGTTATCTGTATTACACCGATACATTTATATTTCTCGACGATGCCCTGTATGCCGGTTTGTTTCAGGCTGTTTCCATCGGAACAACTACCGGGTTTACTACCGCTGATTATGTAGACTGGCCCGGATTCCTGCCGGTTATGCTGTTGTTTGTGAGTTTCATCGGGGGATGTGCGGGTTCCACGGGGGGCGGTATGAAAGTGATCCGCTTTTTACTGCTGCTCAAACAGGGGCACCGGGAAACCATGCGGCTGATCCGGCCGAATGCACAGATACCGGTCAAGGTCGGCGGTAAACCCATGCCGGATCGTGTTATCAGTGCGGTGTGGGGTTTTTTTGCGGCCTACGTGGGTAGTTTTGTTGTCTTGATGCTGTTCCTGATGGCGACCGGTCTGGATCAGATTACGGCTTTTTCGGCAGTGGCTGCCTGTATGAATAATCTTGGTCCCGGTCTGGGCGCGGTGGGTGAAAATTTTATCGGCCTGACCGATCCTGCAAAGTGGGCCCTGTCATTTGCCATGATGCTTGGCAGGCTAGAGATCTTTACCCTGCTGATTCTTTTTACACGGGCCTTCTGGCGACGCTAGGTCTCGATTGCCGGGTGTTTCTTTTTGTAAAATGAAGGTTCACCGTCAGGCCGGGTTTTGAAGCGGCGGTAGCTCCACTGGTACTGCTCAGGGCATTCGCGTATACAGTTTTCCGCGGCCTGGTTGATTGCTGTGACGGCCGTTTGCATATCACCGGACTGGTTGGTCCCGGACATTGCCCTGAAGTGCAGGTGATAACCGCGCCCCCACGACAATCGTTCACACCAGGCAAAGATGATCGGTGCCTCCGTCCTGGCAGCCAGTTTTGCCAGGAACACCATGCTGTAGGCGGGTATCCCGAAGAATGGTGCAAAAATCCCGGTACCGGCCTTTGGTTCCTGGTCCGGTAGCATGCCAACGACATCGCCTTGCTCCAGTGCTTTAAAGAGTGCGCGGACACCTTTGGCCGTTGCCGGTACATAGTTGCCGCCGAGGCGGTTACGCGAGCTTTGTACCAGGGTCTCCAGCTCCGGGATTTTCAGCGGGCGGTACAGGCCGGTGATTCTGAATTGTTCGGAGGCATACAGACCGGCTGCTTCCCACGCGCCAAGATGGGGTGTCGCAAGGATGGCGCCTGAACCCTTTGCGATGACCTGCTCAACCAGTTCGTTACCATCAACCTGCTTGATTAAACGCAGGGCGCTTTCTCCAGTTCGTAACCACAGTGCGCTGGTTTCAATGATGGTCTTGCCGGTTTCCTTGAGGCTGTTGCGAAGCAGTTTGCGCTGTTCCCGCGAGGAGAGTTCCGGCCAGCACAGGGCGATATTAATTTCACTGGTCTGCCGGGAGCGGTTCGGGATCAGTAACAGCCCCCAGCCAATGCACACACCAATACCGTGGATGATGGGCAGGGGCAGGTAGGCACAGAAGTACAGGATCAATTTAATTAATGTCAGTCGCATCGGGAGAATATAAAATACCACTAATGCTCAATAATGGGCTGTCATACAAACTTAATTCACCACATGTTGGGCGCAATATATATTGTGGGAAAAAATACCTTTATTCTGGATAAATTATATAGACATGGGTAAAGACAGCCTGTTATCAGGCCTAATGGTGCATGCGTACGGTTTTTTTACACTCACGGTTATATATTTTTAGCTCTCGTTGAGCGCTCTGTATACGGGGCCTCTCTACCCAGCCAGACTATAGTCCAAATAAAGTGAATTCATAACCGTTATTTGCCTCGTGGCGCGGTTAACTAGAGAATGCACGTTAGGTTCAGTTATCGAATCAGGAGATTATGCAATGGCCAGTGATGTACAGTCGTTATCACCCCCGGATGCCTGGAAATTAGTCCAGGCAGATCAGAGAGTTGTGCTGATTGATGTGCGTTCCAGTATGGAATTCCTGTTTGTGGGCCATCCCCGGGGGAGTGTACATGTGCCCTGGATAGATGCGCCGGAGTGGATAGTAAACCCGAATTTCGTCACCGAGGTACGTAAGGTGATGCTGGGTGGGGTCGGGATGGGTATCCATAGCAGTGATGCGCCAGTTGTACTGATATGCCGTAGTGGAAAACGCTCGCTTGAAGCCGGCAAATTGTTGATAGAAAAGGATTTTACAGAGGTCTATAACATCGTTGAGGGTTTTGAGGGGGAACTGGACGACAGCCACCACCGTTCGACGCTAGGCGGCTGGCGCTTTCATGGACTTCCCTGGGAGCAGTGTTAACGTAAATTGACCCTAGTAGCATAGACAAATATACTTATACGTTCATATAAATAACTAACCAGATCGACATGGCCCGCGGTAACGCAAAAAAACCTGGGTCACTACGTGAGGTCAAAAAACGTACAGGGTTTAATTCCTGTTCTTATCCAAATCATTCCAGAACATCTTGATCTATGTTGCGGAGTGGCCTTTGAGGAGTACAACTTATGTCAACAACTGCAGAAAATATTCCGGATAGTGCACAACTGGACGCGTGGCTGGACAAGAAACTTGATGAACTGTTGCCCACGAAACTGGAAAAAATTGATGCATCCAGAACACCGTCGATGTCTATTATCGCCACCAAGGGAACACTGGACTGGGCCTACCCTCCCTTCATCCTTGCATCGACGGCAGCGGCTCTTGGCTGGGAAGTCGATGTGTTCTTTACCTTCTATGGCCTGCTGTTGCTGAAAAAAGATTTAAATGCCGAAGTCAGTCCACTGGGTAATCCGGCGATGCCGATGAAGATGCCCTTTGGTCCCCAATGGTTTCAGGATTTTAACTGGCCGATGCCGAACCTGCTGATGGCTGGTGTGCCCGGATTTGAGAAAGTAGCCACCGGGCTGATGAAGAAGACATTCAAGAACAAGGGTGTGGCCACGGTTGAAGAACTGCGTGGTCTGTGTCTGGAAGCAGAAGTGAAAATGGTTGCCTGTCAGATGACCGTTGACGTTTTCGGTTTCGACTCCAGCGAGTTTATACCTGAAGTGACTGATTTCGTCGGTGCCACCTCGTTCTTGCCCGTCGCACAGAAATCAGACGTCTGTCTGTTTATCTAATCAGGGGCACTGACTGATTGGTATTGCGTACATGACGAACCGCTAGAAGGGTTAGTCTGCTGTTAATGAAGGGCGTGCAATTGCACGCCCTTTAGTTTTAGTGACAGGGAAACACGGTTTTAAACAGTCTATGCAGCAGTTTTATCCGCCGATTGAGCCCTATCAAGTCCACACCTTGTCCGTATCAGACGGGCATAGTCTGTATATCGAGGAATGCGGCAATGCAGATGGGCTTCCTGTCGTGTTTGTACATGGCGGTCCGGGTGCGGCCTGTGAATCATATCACCGGCAATTTTTTAACCCGGAGATCTACCGCATAATATTGTTTGATCAACGAGGTTGTGGACGGTCAACACCTCATGCGTCATTGCAGGAAAATACCACGCAGGCACTGGTCTCGGATATGGAAACGATCCGTACCATGCTGGCTGTCGACCGGTGGATTGTCTTCGGTGGCTCATGGGGGTCAACGCTGGGCCTGGTGTATGCCGAGACGCATCCTGAAAATGTACTGGGCCTGATTCTGCGCGGCATCTTTCTCTGTCGACCGCGGGATATTCACTGGTTTTACCAGGACGGCGCATCATTTCTATTGCCGGATCAGTGGCAGGATTTTCTGCAGCCGATACCCGAAGACGAGCAGGGTGACATGGTCAGTGCCTACTATGAGCGGCTAACAGGTGATGATGAGATTGCCATGATGGCGGCTGCCAAGGCCTGGTCACAGTGGGAAGGGCGTGCCTCAACCCTGTTGCCAAAAGCCGCTGTTGTCGATCATTTCGTTAATCCGAAAACAGCCTTGAGCCTGGCGCGCATAGAGTGCCACTATTTTATGAATAAAAGCTTTCTGCAACCGGACCAGATACTGAATAGTGCCCCTCGATTAAAGGAGATTCCCGGTGTGATCGTACATGGTCGCTATGACGTGGTTTGTCCGCTGGAACAGGCCTGGCTGCTGCACCAGGCCTGGCCACAGTCACGTCTGCAAATTGTTCAGGATGCAGGCCATTCAGCAACAGAGCCGGGGATTGTTGATGCCCTGGTGACGGCCACCGACCAGTTTGCACGACGATTCCGATGATAGGTTTGCTGCAGCGTGTGCGGCAGGCACAAATTGATATTGGGGGTGAACGTGTTGCATCGATCGGTGCGGGTTTGCTGGTACTTGTCGGTGTGCAGCATGACGACAACGAGGCAACAGCCGACCGGTTACTGGAGCGGTTACTCGGATACCGGGTATTTGCTGATGCCGACGGTAAAATGAACCTGAATATTAAACAGACAGCTGGAGAATTGCTGCTGGTGCCACAATTCACCCTTGCAGCCGATACCCGTAGTGGCATGCGCCCCGGTTTCTCCACGGCGGCCACCCCTGCAGAAGGCCAGCAATTATTTACCTATTTACTGGAGCAGGCACGCTTGCAGCAACTGCCGGTCGCGAGCGGACAGTTCGGTGAGGATATGCAGGTATCGCTGGTAAATGATGGCCCGGTTACTTTCTGGCTGGAGGTTAATCCTCGGCAGTAACCTGTTAATATAGTTGCTACATGGGCGTGGTTCCCAAATAACTATCTGGTTTTAATGGTAATTAATTATGTCACAAAGACAGGCGGCCGTTAGCCGCGACACACTGGAGACGCAAATCAGTGTGTCTGTAAATCTTGATGGGTCAGGAAATGCCACTTTTGACACGGGCCTGCCGTTTCTGGAGCACATGCTTGATCAAGTGGCGCGCCACGGCATGCTGGATATTGACGTCAAGGCGAGTGGTGACTTGCACATTGATGGCCATCACACCGTTGAAGATGTCGGTATTACACTCGGACAGGCGATAGGCAAGGCGCTGGCCGACAAGCGTGGTATTCGTCGTTACGGGCATGCCTATGTCCCTCTGGATGAGGCCTTGTCACGCGTGGTCATTGATTTCTCCGGGCGCCCGGGTCTTGAATACCATGCCGAGTATCCACGTGCACGTATCGGTGATTTTGACGTAGACCTGTTGCACGAGTTTTTTCAGGGATTCTGTAATCACGCATTGGTCACATTACACATTGATTGCCTGCGTGGTGACAATGCACATCATATTGCAGAAACGATTTTCAAGGCGTTCGGGCGTGCCATGCGCATGGCACTTGAAGCTGATGTTGCACTGGGTAACCAGCTGCCTTCGACCAAGGGAAGTCTTTAAGCGAATATTGAACATCGGGCTACCTGGCCACTGTTCTTACTTTTAGCATTCACTATGACCTCTATTGCAATCATTGACTATGGTATGGGCAACCTGCATTCCATTGCCAAGGCACTGGAACATGCAGCCGGTAAGGAGCGCGTTATAGTCAGCAGTCAGCATAAGCAGATTCTTGCGGCTGACCGGGTCGTGTTCCCGGGTGTCGGCGCAATCCGGGATTGTATGGCTGAGCTCAGGCGGAGCGGGCTGGATGAGGTCGTTGTGCAGGCAGCCGCAGAAAAACCGTTACTGGGCGTTTGTCTGGGTATGCAGGCCTTGCTGGATCTCAGTGAGGAGAATCAGGGAACAGACTGCCTGGGCGTTATCCCTGGAAAAGTGGTGCGCTTTCCCGGAGATTTACAGGATGATGCGGGTGGTGATCGGCTCAAGATACCGCACATGGGCTGGAATCAAATTCATCAGCAGGGCGACCATGTCATGTGGCGGGATATCCCGGATGAAAGTCGTTTCTATTTTGTGCACAGCTACTACGCGCTACCGGACAGGGCGGAAGACATTGCGGCAACAACGCCGTATGGCATCGATTTCGCCTCTGTACTTGCTCGCGGAAATATATTCGCTGTGCAATTTCACCCGGAGAAAAGTCAGCATGCCGGGCTGCAGTTGTTGTCAAATTTTGTACATTGGGATGGAGATACCTGAGATATGTTGTTGATACCTGCGATTGACCTGAAGGATGGCAAGTGTGTGCGCCTGCGACAGGGTCGTATGGAAGATGAGACTGTATTTGGTGATAACCCTGTGGAGGTCGCGCAGCGCTGGGTGGAGGCGGGTGCGCGTCGTTTGCACATGGTCGATCTGAATGGTGCTTTTGAAGGCAAACCGGTGAATGCCAGCGCGGTCAGGGTGGTCGCGGAAGCTTTTCCTGATCTGCCCATACAGGTCGGTGGCGGCATACGGGACGAGGAAACGGTACAGGCCTATCTCGATGCTGGCGTTCAGTATGTCATCATCGGTACCCGGGCTGTTAGTGCGCCACACTTTGTCAACGACCTGTGTGTTGAGTTCCCCGGCCATATCATTGTGGGACTGGATGCAAAAGACGGCAAGGTGGCAATAGAGGGCTGGTCCAAGTTGTCTCATCATTCTGTAATAGACATGGCGCAACGCTTTGAACAGGATGGAGTAGAGGCTATTGTGTTCACAGACATTGGTCGTGATGGCATGATGAGTGGCGTCAATGTGGATTCAACAGTAGCACTGGCACAGGCCATTCATATTCCGGTTATCGCGTCCGGCGGCATTACTGATATTGATGATATACGGTCATTATGCGCCGTATCCGATGAGGGTATTATGGGTGCAATTACCGGTCGTGCAATTTACGAGGGATCACTGGATCTTGCAGCCGCACAGCAACTGGCCGACGAATTGTGCGCCACCGAATCTGACTGAGATAAATCATGGGCCTCGCAAAACGTATAATTCCCTGCATGGATGTCGATGCCGGGCGTGTGGTGAAGGGGGTACAGTTCGTCGATATCCGAGATGCGGGTGATCCGGTGGAAATCGCGCGGCGTTACGATATGGAAGGTGCTGATGAGCTGACCTTCCTGGATATCACTGCAAGTTCTGATCAGCGTGAGACCATGGTACATGTGGTTGAACAGGTTGCGGGTGAAGTTTTTATTCCCCTGACAGTGGGTGGCGGTATTCGTGAGGTGGCTGATATTCAGCGCATGCTGAATGCTGGCGCGGATAAAGTCGGCATCAATACTGCGGCGGTGTTTAATCCGGAGTTTGTGAAACAG
>Ga0209013_10002421_pt1 | contig 16912 bp, 14 predicted proteins | sample Cruoilmetagenom2_FD_187291 | JGI IMG/M metagenome (GOLD analysis project Ga0209013, IMG submission 187291) | Oil polluted marine microbial communities from Coal Oil Point, Santa Barbara, California, USA - Sample 2 (SPAdes) (version 2) | ecosystem: Environmental > Aquatic > Marine > Oil seeps ...
CTGAAGCATGGGGAAAACATGCCTACGGCCGCAAAATTATTTGTTCAATGTCTTGAAAATGAAGGTGTTGAATATATTTTCGGGATACCCGGTGAGGAGAACCTGCATGTCATTGATAGTCTCCTTGACAGCACCATACGGTTTATGACCGTCCGTCATGAACAGGCTGCCGCATTTATGGCGGATGTGTATGGCCGGTTGACCATGCGTCCCGGTGTCTGTATGTCCACCCTGGGGCCGGGTGCTACCAACCTGATAACCGGTTTTGCCGATGCCAACATGGACCGGGCGCCTATTATTGCAATCAGTGGCCAAGGTGCAACGACCAGGATGCACAAGGAAAGTCATCAGATACTCGATCTGGTCAACCTGTTTAAACCGGTATCCAAATACAGCGTCGCCATACTTGAACCTGAGATTATACCTGAAATTGTCCGCAAGGCGTTTAAAGACGTCCAGGCTGAAAAGCCCGGTGGCGGGTTCATAAGTTTCCCTGAGAATATAGCCGCAGAGAATGTTGGTGATGAAATCCAGCCCCTCAAGGTCCAGGGGCCACAGCCGCCATTTCCTTCAGAATTGAAAGTTGAGAAGGCAGTTAAAGTGATTTCTGAGGCCCGTTTTCCTATTATACTGGCCGGAAACGGCGTTGTTCGCGGCGATGCCGGCGAGGCGCTGGTAAATTTTGCCGAGAAACTCGGCATCCCGGTTGCCACGACCTTTATGGCCAAAGGAACCATCCCTTTTTCTCATCCACTCTGTCTTGGGGCAATAGGACTCCAGGCGCACGATTATGTCGCATGCGGTTTTGACCGGGCTGATGTGGTCATCTGTGTCGGGTTTGATATGGTTGAGTATCACCCCCATCTCTGGCATCCGGGTGGTGATAAAAAAATTGTCCATATTGATCAGGTATATGCAGAAGTAGATGCCAAATATATTCTTGAAGTAGGGGTAATAGGCGATATCGCCAAGTCGCTGACACGCATCCAACAGCTCTGTACCCGGCACGAAAAAATTAATACAGGGACCCTCCGTGATCATATTGTTGATGAATTGAATCGCTATGCGGAGAATAGCAGCTTCCCGGTCAAGCCCCAGAAGATTCTCTTTGACACCAGAAAGGTCATGGGGGACGACGATATCCTTATTTCAGATGTCGGTGCGCATAAGATGTGGATCGCCCGGCTCTATTCATGCGAAAAGCCAAACACCTGTATTATCTCCAACGGCTTTGCCGCCATGGGGATAGGTCTTCCGGGTGCTCTCGCCGCCAAGCTGGTTCACCCGGATCGGAAGGTCCTGACCATTACCGGCGATGCCGGTTTTATGATGAACTCACAGGAGATTGAAACTGCCCTGCGCTACAATCTGCCTGTTGTCATTATGGTGTGGAATGATGGAGGATACGGCCTGATTAAATGGCACCAGGATAGACGCTTCGGCCGGAGCGGATTTGTTGATTTCGGCAACCCGGATTTTGTCAAGTATGCTGAATCGTTTGGAGCAAAAGGGTATCGGGTGAATAAAACGGACGAACTGGCCCCTGTCCTGGAACGCGCTTTTGCTGATAATACTGTCGTCGTCATTGATGTGCCGGTTGATTATTCGGAAAACATGAAATTGACTGAAAAACTGGGCAACCTCGTTTGTCCGATCTGAATAAAATGAAAAAAAACGTTCTCCCTTCATCATTACTGAAACGTTTTGTTCAATCGGTACAGGAATCGAGGCGGTTGAAAGACCTGTCTTTACGAAGGCGATTATTGATAACCGTTTTACTGACGGTCACTCTATCTTTCATGATAATTACAGGTGCCGACAGAGTGGTTCTTAAGTACTACCAAGCACGGCAGCAAGCAACGACGAAACGTCTTGTCATTGAAATTAACTCCTTTGTAATCTTTCATTTTAACGATGCAGTTTCCTACCTGGCAAAGTCTCCCGAAATAATATCAGTCAGCAGCGGCAGTACGCTGCCGGACAATGAACATCTCCTCGAGGTGTTAATAACCTCTCAAGGCGTACTTGAGGCATCGATTGTGTATGTTCTTGATGCTCAAGGGACGGTTGTCGGTTGTTCTCCCTACGATAACGGCACTACATTAACTGGAAATAATTACAAATTTCGACCGTATTTTACCGAAGCAATGGCAGGCCGTACATTCACCTATCCTGCCCTTGGGGTGACCACTGAAAAACGGGGTATTTATTTCAGTCAGCCGGTAGCTTTCAGGCACTATAACAAACCTACAGGCGTACTGGTTATTAAAGCGCCCATGGATTTTATTGATTCCTATGTTCAACAGTTTAAAGAAGACCATGATGTTATGCTGTTGTCGCCTGATGGGATTGTCTTTGCCTCCACCAGGCCTGAATGGCTGTTTCAGGCTGCCCTCCCATTGACCGAGGCAAGGAGGTCGGAGATTTTCAAATCCAGGCAGTTTCACGACAAGCCCCTTGATCCGATGCCTTTTCAAGTTACTGATCAGATGATCAGGTATAACGACAGCCGTTATATTATTCACTCTCAACCTCTGTATCTGCCGGACTGGCAATTGGTTACGCTTCGTCATGCGCCCTATCCCTATGGAATCGTTTTTTTTCTATTGCTCATTACGCTGGTTGCCGGGATAACGTTTGCCCTTGGGCTGTTTTATTCGTATCGTGAAGGACAGCTTACGGAAGAGGTGAAGCGAGGACGTGAACGCAGCTTGAAAGTTGAGGCGTCAAGACAGAAAACGCGCCGCAAGCTTGAGACTATTTTGGCAACAAGTCTTGTCGGTATCATATTGGTTCGTGACGGCTTGATATCGAGTGCGAACGAAAAAATGAGTACCATTTTTGGATACTCAAAAGAGGAAATGATAGAGCAGGACATACGGATATTGTTTGCAGACAAGGAATCATTCCGCCGGTTTTTCTTGAGCTATGTACGTCTTCTAGCATACCGTGACCTGGAAAATCTAGAATACGATTTACGTAGAAAAGACGGAACAATTATTCCGTGCTCATTAAGCGGCCGGGCTATTGTTCCAACCGATTTATCCCAGGGGGTTGTCTGGGTGGTCGAGGATATAACAAGCCGGAAGAAGGTCGAGAAGGAACTCGAGCAGGCAAAGGAGAGGGCCGAAGCGGCAAGCAGGGCCAAAAGTGAGTTTCTGGCAAACATGAGCCACGAGATACGCACTCCGATGAACGGTATAATAGGCACGGCAGATCTACTCGTAGACAAGGAGAAGGATCAGGACAAGCGCAGGCAACTTGTACTGATCCTGACATCTGCCAAACGGTTGATGAAAATCATCAACGACATACTCGATTTTTCTAAAAATGAGGTGGAACGCCTGGAGCTGGATATAACATCCTTTTCGATTCATGGATTACTTGGCGATATTATCAACAGTTTTGCTATCCAGGCCATTGATAAGAATCTGACCCTGGAACTCGATATCAAAGAGGAAGTACCCGAGATGATAATCGGTGACGAGAGCAAGCTTATGCAGGTCATGTATAATCTTGTCGGAAATGGCCTGAAGTTTACCGAAGATGGCGGGGTGACTGTACGGGTAAGCAAAATATACAACCCTGATGTCAATAAGAATTTTCTTTTTTTTGAGGTGATAGACTCTGGTATCGGCATTGCCCCTGAAAAGCAGAACGCCATATTCGAGGCATTTACACAGGCAGACGCCTCGCACTCCAGAAAATATGGCGGGACCGGCCTGGGACTGCCTATATCGAGAAGCATAGTTCAGTTAATGGGAGGAGATATCAACCTGGAAAGTGCTGTGGGCAAAGGGTCACGTTTCTGGTTTTACCTGCCATTGTCTGTCGACGGTAACGGTGTTCGGCAAGAAAAACATCACACCGAAATCCCTCCGGCTGCAGAGCAGAAAATGGTTCATCATGGTCATGTCCTTCTGGTTGAAGATGACCTGATAAACAGGACACTGGCAGTGTCATTACTTGAAGGGATCGGATGCAGTGTACGACCGGTCCTTAACGGCAAAGAAGCGGTTGCAGCCTGTAAGGATGAAAAATTTGATTGTGTCTTTATGGATGTCCAGATGCCGGAAATGGATGGGTACGAGGCTGTGCTGTTAATCAGGCAGTATGAGGCGGCAGAAGGGGGTCATGTGCCTATTATCGCGATGACGGCCTGTGTTATGGATGGAGACCGTGAAAAATGTCTGAAAGCAGGTATGGATGATTATCTGCCAAAGCCAATTGACAGGTTTAACCTGTATGCGCTTCTCGATAAATATCTTTGCAGAAATAAATAATTGTTATGAAAAAAATATCCTTGTTTTTTTTATTTATATGTATCATCGGCTGGGTGTTGTATCTGCTTACCTCCCACCTGGAAAGCGGATTTGACCCGGTAAGCCTGTTACCCGTTGATACAATTGGTCTTGTAGATCTGCGGAATCCGGCAAAATCATATGCTAGGTACAAACAATCAAGACTGGGCCGGCAGATAAATTCAACATCATGGGATGAGGTATTAAGGGAAATAGGTCTGCCTGAGGAACAAGTAGTCAGGATTACGACCTGGTCTAACGAACTGCGTATTATCCTTGAAAGCCCGTTGTTCAGGGAGATTTTTGGTCGCAGGGCACTTTTTGCCCTCCTTCCTGGAACAGATTCAGTTGGGAACAATACCAGTCCATTGGATTTCAGAGATTGGCTGCTGCTTATTTGCCGGCCACAGCACAGGGCATCGTTGTTACATTTCTTTTCTTCTTTTTTTACCGGTCATTACGAATATACGTCGTACTCATTTATGGGCAAGGCAATCAAAAAGTATACATTTGACAATGATTTGTCAGTATATTCCACCGTAACTGATGGATTGGTGATTATCGCGCTTTCGGAAAAGCCGCTGAAGGATTCCCTGGTTCGATCCCTGAAAAATATGACCACCGGAAGCAGAACCGGTCTGGAGTTGAATGAAGAGTACAGGAGCCTGAAAAAAAGGACAGGCGGTCGTGACGACCAGTTCATTTATGCAGACTTGAAAAAAATGAAAAAGGCTTTGAACAAGGGAGCAGGTGTACCGGAAAACTTCATGATGAATAGAATAAACTGCGGTGCATATCCTGTCAGTATCCCTTTTCAGAGTTTTGTATTTTTCCGGCAACCTGGAAAATCAAAGTTAAGTTATACAACTATCATTCGGGTTGACCGGGAAGATTTTCCTGAAAGTACGGGCTCTCTTCTGTTCAATCCACCGGTTAAAAATAAAACAATTCAGGAACTTCCCAGTGATCTTATTGTCTATTTCTGGACAAATGTATTTAACTTCAAGTACATCTGGAATTCAGTCCTTCATGATACCAATGGTGTACAGGTTGAGTATCTGAAAAACATAGAGCAATGGATCATCTCTAACACAGGGCTATCGAGAGAACAATTCCTGAGTTTGTTTGGACATCAGTTAAGCCTGAACATTGCAGAGATAAGGACATCAGGTTTTTTTCCTGTGCCACGGATATGCTTACAAATAGAACTGGTCGATCGTGAAAGGGTTGAAGACATGGTAAATACATCTCTTGCCGGGTTGCCGCTTCGTCAGAGCAGGATCGGAAGCCAGAATGTTTACTCTGTCATCCTGGCTGGAGGGCTCGTGCAACCTTCATATGCATTTATAGATAATTTTCTTGTCATTGCTGACAGCCACGAACAAATCAAACAGATTTTAGAGGATAAGAAAGAACTCCTTGTCCGGGATCCGTTTTTCGAAAAAGTCGATGTTGGTTTGACCATGCCTAATAATTTTGTTTTGTATCTTAAAAGCGATGAACTTATAGACGGACTTAAGGGACTGTTCGCGTGGACCGGTACACTTCTTTCAATGAACGGTCAGAAAACCGGGCTTGCGAGTAAGGTCATTATTGACAAGGTCATCCTTCCTGTGCTTGATGGTATGAAAATGTATACGGCCAAAGCCGTACGCGGATATTCCAATGAATCTGAAATCATATTGGAATCCGCACTGCTGATGGAAAATGAATAAATCGGTAAGAACCATGAATGATATAGTGGAAGAGTTGAAAAAAGTCGTCAGGTTTAAAGATACGACAATCAAAGGAGACCTGGTACTTATTGTTTCTAAAGATCCTCAGTTTCTTGCCTATGCACTGGTCACTGAAATCGAGAAAGATACCAGCAGGAAAAAAGATTGGTGGAATATACATATGCAACTGCTGACTATCCCACCCCAGGAGATAATCTGGACCTTGAGGGAACCGCAATATACCGGTAATGAGATTTTTTCCATGGACGGTTCTGAGCGTTTTGTCAAGGCTGTCAGCTTTGCCGAAAATAAAGATGACCAGGTACAACAGCAGAATACAGTCAACGAAAAGGTCAATTCCGACAGCCAAACCAACCCTTTTCGAATTGTTAAATGAAACAGCGCGAGAAAAAAATTATTGTTCGTAATCCAAACGGGGTGCACAGCCGAGTTGCTACAAAACTGGCGAAAATTGCCCGCAAGCATGAGGTTAAACTTTACATCATACATTGCGGACAACTTATTGATTGTTCGTCTGTACTAGATGTTTTAGGCATGGCTTTCGTCCAGGGAAGTTCTTTTGTGGTGCGGGTTGATGGTGAACAACCGGAAAGAGCATTAAGAGCTGTGGAAAAACTGTTCGCCAGGAGAGATGTGTAGTTATGGGGTCCAGCAGTTCTTCCGGTTCAGTTCAGAATACCTCGCAGCCACTAGCCCTCTATGGTGTAGGCGCTTCACCTGGTATTGTTGTCGCCGAAGTTCTGGTGCTCAGACGCAACACCAGCAGGGCCGGATGGTATCATCTCCCTTCGGACAAAATTGAACGGGAAGTTGACAGGTTCAAAGGGGCAATTGAAAGCGCTGAAAAAGAACTTGTCGACCTGCGGGACCAGTTTGCCGAAGACCTGTCGGATGCTCTGTCGATAATTGACAGTCATATTCTGATGCTCCGCGACCGTATGATCTACGACCGGTGCATTGATATAATCAAAGAGAAGGATATCAATGCCGAATGGGCTCTGGCACAGGCACTGGGAATAGTTAAAAACAAGTTCGACAAAATTGACGACCCCTATATTCGTACACGGTATGATGACGTAAAACATGTTGCAGATCGCGTTTTCGGTATTTTATCCGGCCGGAAAAGCAGTTCTCTGTCAGACGTTGACAATCAGGTTATTGTCGTAGCCCATGATTTCTCCCCTGCCGATACAATGCAGATGCGGTCTGACAAGATTCTTGGTTTTATATCTGAAAAAGGAGGTATCACCTCTCATACTGCCATAATCGCGCGGTCGCTCGGAATTCCAGCTGTAATAGGGCTGGAACACATTACGAGGCAATGTGCAACCGGAGATACGGTTATTATGGACGGCCACAGCGGCCGCGTTTATCTCAGTCCTACTCAGGACCAGAAAAAGCTCCACCTTGAATATAGCAGGCAGCAAAAGGTGTTTTCAGATGAGATGACTTTTTATATACATCTCAGTTCAGAGACCATTGATGGTTATCATGTCAGGCTGGCGGCTAATATCGAAACAATAAGCGAACTTGATTCGGTCCTTAAATACAGGGCTGAAGGAATTGGCCTGTTCAGAAGCGAATTTGATTATTACACAGGTGAAAGGCTGCCGGACGAAAACATGCTTTTTAATAGATACAGTGAATTGCTTTCCACTCTGGATCCTTTGCCCGTCACCATTCGCACGCTCGATGTGGGGGGAGATAAGTTTGGCGAACATTTACCAGCAGGCAGTGTTCGCCTTGACCTTGAACGGAATCCGGCTCTTGGGCTGAGATCGATCCGCTATTCGCTTCGGGAGCAAAACGTTTTTGTTACCCAGTTGAGAGCCCTGCTCAGGGCGTCAGTATACGGAAAGCTCCGCATCCTGTTTCCAATGATCTCCTCAATGAATGAATTGGAAGTGGTCCGGGAAATACTGGAAAAGATACAAGATGAGTTAACAGAAAAACAGATTCCTTTCAATCCCGGTTTTGAAGTTGGTATTATGGTTGAGGTCCCCAGTGCAGTGGTTCTGGCTGATACGTTTGCCCGTGAAGTTGATTTTTTCAGCATTGGCACTAATGATATGATTCAATATACATTGGCGGTCGACAGGGGCAACGAATATGTTGCCCATATGTATGAACCGCTTCATCCGGCTGTGATACGGATGATCAAACAGACAATCGACGCCGGTCACTCCAGGGGAATAGATGTCGCCCTTTGCGGTGAAATGGCGGGTGATGTCATGGCAGTCCCCATCCTGTTGGGGCTTGGAATTGACGAATTGAGCATGCGGCCGTCAGCTTTGCCGTTTATCAAGCGCTTGCTCAGGTTTTCCTGCAGCAGTCAACTGGTAGAACTTGGCGAAAAGGTTTTGCAGTGCGAAGACGGGATTGATGTGAGAAACTTTTTACATTCCTATCTTCTTGAATTTTACCCTGAAGAGTTCGGTGGGCAGTGAACGAAAGAGATATTATCAACCTGTTGCATGGTGAAGCAGCAAGTGAAAGAAACAGCCTTGTGCTGGGGATCGGTGACGATTGTGCAGTTATCGAGAAGAGCCCGGAACAGTACTGGCTTGTTACCATGGATACCCTTGTCGAGACGGTCCATTTTGATCCACTCTGGCATCCTGCTGAAAAAATCGGGCGCAAAGCAGTTGCAGTTAATGTAAGTGATATTGCCGCAATGGGCGGAACTCCCAAATTCATCTTTCTTTCACTGGCATTGCCGGCCGATTTTGACCGGAACTGGTTGCAACAGTTTACAAAGGGTATCAAAGGTTCCTGTCAAGAGTATGAATGTATCCTGGCCGGCGGAGATACGGTTAAAAGTCCGGCCGGTATAGTGATTACCATAACGGTCATAGGAGAGGTTGAGTCGAAAAAAACCCTCTATCGCAAAAATGCCAGGCCTGGAGACAAGGTCTGGGTGAGTGGTTTTTTAGGACAGGCAGCAGCAGGGCTTGAGCTGTGCCGAACCAGGAAGAAGTATAAAAATGAACCTGCATTACAGCTCCTGGTTGAATCACATTTAAATCCCCAGCCACGTGTTAAACTTGGACTGATGCTCGCCCAAAGCGGTCTTGTTCATTCAATGATGGACCTGTCAGATGGTCTTGCCAGCGATCTGGCACACATCTGTGAACAAAGCGGGGTCGGGGCGGTGATAGATTCTGCAAAGCTGCCGCTTGGCGTACCTCTGCAACAGGCAGCTCAAATGCTCGGGATCGATTCCATTGAATTAATGATAACCGGAGGCGAGGATTATGAGCTTATTTTCACAGCACCGACAGGAAGCCGTCAGCATCTCGATACTATTGCGCTGGAATCCGGCATTAATCTGTCATGTATCGGTGAGATAACCAAAGGGCAGGGCGTGCAGATCAGGAAACATGTAACCGGTGATGACGATCATCGTTTAATAGATATCACCTTCGCAGGCTTTGATCATTTTCAGTCATCATAAACAAAGATTATTCCGGCTATTGACATAATCGCTTAGCGATAACGATAGTCACAAAGAAAGAACGGAATGGTTCATTATTTTTTTAAAAAAAATAATGCGGTTTGTTTGTGGAGTGTGTTAAAAAATAAAACTTGTGCGTACCAATATTAACTTCACATAATTCAATATGGTTAGATGGTTCAGTTGAACGAGTATCATTCCGGAATTCCTAAATTTTTCAAGCCTTTTGCCGTTATCGGCAATGAAGCTGTTTATGTGCTCATCGACCTGGGCAGAATGGGAGTATTTCTGCTGTACGCCATTATCGGGATGTTCAAGCATCCGTTCAGGTTGAAAGAAGTGGTCAAACAGCTTCATTTCATAGGGACAGGGTCGGTTGCCGTTATTTTTTTTACAGCACTGTCGTCCGGTATGGTCCTGGGACTGCAGGGATATTACTCTTTGCATAAATTTGGTGCGGAAGGGATGCTCGGTTCTGCCGTATCGCTGACCCTGATCATGGAACTGGGTCCGATCCTGACTGCCTTGATGGTAACGGGCAGGGCAGGATCTGCCATGTGTGCAGAAATTGGTATTATGAGGATTTCAGAGCAAATTGATGCGCTGGAATGTATGGCCGTTGATCCCTTTCGATATCTTATTTCACCTAAGTTTGTAGCCGCACTCATTTCTGTGCCCCTTTTAACTGCAATGTTTGACGTAGTCGGGATATTCGGTGGATATCTTGCCGGAGTGAAGTTAATGGGGGTCAATTCCGGTTCATTTTTCAGTGGCATGGAGCAGAGCGTTACCAATCACGACATCAATCTTGGCATTATCAAATCGTTTGTGTTTGGCCTGCTTCTTGTCTGGATATGTACCGGTCGCGGTTATTTTGTCCAGCAGATCAAAGGAGCCGGTTTCGGTGCTGAAAGTGTGAGTAAGGTTACGACTCAGGCGGTTGTTTATTCCTCTATTTCAGTCTTGATTTTTGATTATCTCCTGACTGCGATCCTATTATGAACACTATGGCAGGGAATGATACCGAAGCTGATCAGGTGATCCGGTTTGTGGATGTGACCAAGTCCTTTCCCGGGCGAGAGGGAAGACATGTTGTTCTGAATAAGGTTAACTTTTCGGTGCCTCGAGGTAAAATAACTGTCATTGCAGGCGGAAGCGGACAGGGTAAAAGCGTGATTTTGAAACTGATCCTTGGCCTGATGCGTCCTGACAGCGGTCAGGTTCTGGTTGCCGGCCAGGATGTTGCCCGGCTCAGAAGCAGGAGTTTGCGGCTGTTAAGAACAAGGTTTGGTGTTCTTTTTCAGGGTGCTGCCCTTTTTGATTCCTTGACAGTTTTTGAGAATGTAGCCTTACCTTTGAGGGAAAGGGCCCATATGAAGAGCGAAGACTTGGCTGACAAGGTTTTGGAAACTCTTGCCCAGTTGGAACTGAAAGGGCATGAAAACAAGTATCCAGCCCAACTCAGCGGCGGCATGAAAAAGAGGGTTGGCCTGGCACGTGCGCTGCAACTGGATCCTGAAATTATGTTATTTGACGAACCGACCACCGGTCTGGATCCCCTGATGACCAACGAGATTTACAATCTATTTGTCCAGACACAGAAACGGGTTGGTTATACGGCTGTTATTGTTAGTCATGATATTCCCAAAATTTTTGATCTGGCAGATCAGATTGTTATCCTGAACAAGGGAGAAGTTGATGTGTTTGCCAGTGCAAAGGAAATCCAATGGTCGATTAAACCATATATTAAAGAATTTTATGACACGACCATGAATAACATCAATGGTTGCAATAAAAACAGGGCAGGGCAATGAAGAATTCATACATAGAGATTTTTGTCGGGATATTTCTGGTGGTAGGGTTTGTCGCAATAGGGTGGCTTGCTCTTCAGCTTGGAGAAGTTCCCTGGCTCACTGAAAGCAGATCGTACACATTGTATGCGGAGTTTGACAATATATCAGGAGTCAAGTCCGGTGCCGATATTCAGATAGCCGGAGTCAAGGTTGGAACAATCAAAGATCTTTCGCTCAGTGAAGATTCTTATGCAAAAGTGGCTATGCAGATTAATCGTGAGGTCGCCATACCTGTAGATTCCATTGCGTCTGTAAAATCCATGGGTATTATCGGGGATAAATTCATCCAGATATCACTGGGCGGTGATGAAGATGTTTTCAAGAATGGCGGAATAATAATCGACACTGAATCGGCAGTTGACCTGGAATCGCTGATATCAAAATTTGCCTTCGGCAAAGTTAAATAAATTGTTTGATACCGTTATGGATAGCAGGTGCAGAGTTATATTTTTTCTGGCAACCGTCCTTCTGTTTGGTGCATCGGTTATACCTCTAAGCCATCCAGCTTACGCAGGCGATGAGGAGGTGGATTTCCTCAGTGATGATTTCTACGATGATGACCCTGAGGAACCTGAGTTCTATGACCCCTTGGAAAAGTTCAACCGAATAGTATTCGAGTTCAATGATACTGTTTTTATATGGATATTAGAACCTGTCGCAACAGGGTATAGTTATGCAGTCCCGTACGATTTTCGCATATCAATTTATAACTTTTTCAGAAACCTGGAGGAACCCGTACGTCTTGTAAATGCTTTGCTGCAGGGAAGAGTCGGTGATGCTGGCACCTTGCTTGGCCGTTTTCTGGTTAACTCAACCTTTGGTGTTTATGGCCTGGGAGATGCGGCAGCTAGAGAGTTTAACCTTCCTCCTGTGGAAGCAACTTTAGGAGAGACTCTTGCGACCTGGGGCATCGGTGATGGATTTTACATCGTAGTGCCCCTGTTCGGTTCTTCCACGCTTCGAGATTTTACCGGTACGGTAATTGACGGGTTAGGGTTGACCCCTTATTATAGCTGGACAGATGATATTTACGTTCTGGGTGGGATTTACATGGGAAAGGAGACAAACAAATTGTCCTTTCGGGTTGGCGAATATGAAGAACTGAAAAAAGTATTCTTCGATCCCTATGTTGCGTTTCGCAATGCTTATTTTCAGTATCGCCGCAAGCTGAGAGATGAGGCACCTGATAAAAGTATCTTTGAATAATTGGCAGGTTAACAGGACCTGTTAAAGAATTGCTCGGTTTATCTAAACAACCACTTACTCGAAGTAGGTGGGTTTAAAATCACGGACTGAAAGTCCAGTAATACCGGCATTAGCCGGTTATCTGAGTTATGTGAATTTACACACGCGAACGTCGAACATCGAACGTTCAAGGAAATCAGCAACAACGCGGCGATCGCTAGCAAAATGCTGCCCGTCTAAAAGACGGGGGTTTTAACCTTTTACAGAAACAATAAATGAATATGAGGGTGATTTAAAGCCTTCCTGGCAACGATCTGTGAGCATGAAACGCGTTAAACGCCTTCATCTATGGAGACTGAATATGTATTTGAAAGTAAATCGTATAATGTTTTTGACGGTTGCCCTTGTTGTTTGCATCGGTCTTGTGCCGGCACTTTCAGTTTCAAAGGAAATGCCGGACCCTACTGAACAGCTACGTCCATTTGTTGATAAAATAGTAAACGTCTTGACGGATCTAACCCTCCAGGGTGATGAAAAATGCTTTGAACGGCGTAAAAAGGTTATGGAGATAGTACGGGAACGCTTTGATTTTTTTGAGATGTCAAAAAGGGTACTTGGCCGTCAATGGCGCAAGCTTTCACCACAGGAAAAGCAGGAATTTGTCGATCTGTTCACGACCCTGTTGGAATATGCTTATATTGGTAAAATCGAGGATTATTCCGAGCAGAAGGTTGAATTCAAGGATCAACGAATTAAAGGCGAGAGGGCCCAGGTCCGGACCGTTCTTATTAACCAGGAAGTCATTATCCCTGTTTCCTACATTATGCTTCTGAAAGGGGAAAAGTGGAAGGTTTACGATATCGTTGTAGAGGGAGTCAGTCTAGTACGTAATTATATGGATCAGTTTAAGGAAATCCTTCGTAAAGACAATTATGCTTCTCTTCTGAAACAGCTCAGGGACAAGGTCAATGAGCTCGATGCCAGTTCCAAGCCATGCCCGGTTGATATCAACACCCCGGAGTCATGATATTCAGCATGCTGTAACAATGTTCTGTTTTGACACTCTTTTTGGCGTATGTTATTTTCTCGTAGCTTATCTGTTTGTTTTTGTGTATATCTAAAAAATTAATTTTATTTTTTGGCGAAATGTACTTGTCCGTAGCTTTTTCTGAAATCCCGGAACACGGTCTTCAGGTAGAACTGACTGATATATCATGGTTCCCTGAAGAAGTGGTCACTAGAATTGGAAACGTTTCTGTCGATCTGGTTCTGGCCAAAAAAGGGGAAAATAAAGTTGAGTTGAGTGGGAAAGTTGAAGCAAAGGTTCGCCTTGACTGTGATCGGTGTCTTTCCTGTTTTGATTATACTATTGACTCTTCGATTCAGGTTATCCTGGAGGTACCGGACTCCTCTCACCATTGGCATATCCGGAATGTAGAGCATGGTGAGGCTGATGTCGAATCGGTAGTGCTCAGTGAGCCTGTCGTTGAGATTGGAGACATTCTCCGGCAACAGATCCTGCTTGCCTTGCCTGAGAAACGGATTTGCAGTGTTGGCTGCCTGGGCTTATGTGATAAGTGCGGAACAAATTTGAATGAAGGACCCTGCCAATGCAGGAAGAAAGGGGTGAGTTCTCCATTTGCTGTCCTGGCACACTACAAAAAGAAATAGAATGGTTGATATCGGGTGTACTATTGCTCACCCGGGCCGTAACGTTATGATAATACTTCCTGGAATCGTTCAGGGTATTTTGATGGAGGAAATCTGATGGCTTTACCAAAAAGACGACATTCTCGTTCAAGAACAAGAAAACGCCGTTCTCATGACGGTTTGACGGCACCAAATATTGTTTCATGCCCTGAATGCGGAGAACCTAAACTTCCCCACCGTCTCTGTGGCGGGTGTGGAAAGTACAAAAACATGTCTGTAATTCATCTCGAGGATGATCTCGGTTAGGGGAAGAAGTGCGTATCGCCCTTGACGCTATGGGAGGAGACCGTGGATCAGAGCTGATCATTCAAGGTGCTCTCTCTGCTCTGCGTGAAAATACAGATTTTGAAATTATTTTGCTCGGCCCGGAAGAGCATTTAAACAATCTTTTGGCCGGGTTGTCCATTGGGGACAACCTGGCAGCCCGCCTTCATGTCGAGCATGCCCCTGAGACAATATCCATGCATGAGTCTCCGGTTGAAGCTGTCCGCCGGAAAAAAGATTCATCAATAATGGTAGGGTTTGACCTGGTACGAACGGGCCGGGCGGAAGCCGTTGTGTCTGCAGGCAATTCCGGTGCAACTCTGGCGTCGGCGGTCAGAAAACTGGGTCGATTAAAAGGTATATCACGGCCGGGCATTGCCAGCCTGTTTCCGACACTGAAAAGGCCGGTGATGATAATGGACATAGGCGCAAATGTTGACTGTCGTCCCCAGCACCTTGTTCAGTTCGCAATCATGGCATCTTCCTGTACAAGCAAAATCCTCAGCATTACTAACCCAAGGGTGGGATTGCTCAGTATCGGCGAAGAGGCAGGAAAAGGGAATGCCCTCGTCAAAGATGCTCACGAGTTATTATCCGCCTGCGCTTTGAACTTCATAGGTAATGTTGAGGGGCGCGATGTCTACCAGGGTGATGTCGATGTCATTGTCTGCGATGGTTTTATCGGTAACATTTCTCTCAAGGTCAGTGAAGGGCTTGCTGATGCGGCCATGCAGATGCTGAAAGCTGAAATCCTGAAGTCGTTCAGGGCCAAGCTTGGTTATTTGCTGATGCGAAAGGCTTTTGCATGTTTTAAAAAACGACTTGACTACGCCGAGTATGGTGGTGCACCGTTATTGGGTATCAATGGCGTGGGTATAATCAGCCACGGCAAGTCAAATGACACCGCCATAAAAAATGCTATCGAAGTTGCTGCAAACATGATCAACAACCGTGTTAACGAGTCAATAATGGTCTCCCTTGAAGGGTATTCCGCCTGATAATAATGAGCCAGAGTAACCGCATAAAACATGCTGCCGTACTGGGTACGGGATCATTCCTTCCAGAAGGCAAGGTAACAAATTTCGACCTTGAACGAATTGTTGAAACATCTGACGAGTGGATAACAAGCCGTACCGGAATACATGAAAGGCGCAAGGCCGGGAAAGGCGAGGAGAATTATCGGCTCGCGGTGAAAGCAGCGCGCCGTGCCCTTGAAATGGCACAGCTCGATCCCCTTGCTTTGGATCTCGTTATTGTTGCCACAATGACACCGCACATGATTATGCCGTCATGTGCCTGTTTTGTTCAGTCTGAAATTGGCGCATACAACGCTTTTGCCTATGATATGAACGCCGCCTGTTCCGGATTTCTCTATGCCCTCGATCTGGCCGACAAATATATCTGCAGCCGACCCGATATGAAAATACTTGTCATAGGGTCGGAAACGCTGTCTGCCAGGCTAAACTGGCAGGACAGGAATACCTGTATCCTCTTTGGCGACGGTGCAGGTGCCTGTGTTGTTACCAGCCGTGAAAACGGTCGTGGTGTTGTCGGTTCCAATCTCTGTTCAGACGGGAGGCTTTGGAACCTTTTGTACATGCATAGTCCTAAAAGCCTGAACCCGGACCTGATGCAGGACGGGAATAACGGCTGTTATATCCAGATGACAGGCCGAGATGTGTTCAAACATGCTATCCGGGCAATGGAAGAATCCGTCAATGATTTGCTGGTTCAACATGGATTCAGCATTGATGACATCGATCTTATGATTCCTCATCAGGCCAATATCCGCATTTTAAACAAATTGATGGAGCGTTTGGGCGTAGCGCGGGAAAAGGTCTACATAAACGTCAATAAATATGGTAATACATCCGCTGCGAGTATTCCTATTGCTCTGGATGAAGCAAACCGCCAGGGATTAATGAAGCGGGGCGACCTGCTTCTGTTCTGTTCATTTGGCGGCGGATTTACCTGGGGCTCCCTTCTTATGCATTGGTAACAGGAGAATATCTTGGATTATTTTTTATCAGAAGAACAACAGATGATTGTTGAGACCGCAAGGGAGATAACAAATGAAAAAATAATTCCCAAGCGGGCTGAACTGGACGAAAAAAACGAGTTTCCCACATCTATCTTGCAAGATATGTCCAAGGCAGACCTGTTTGCCATTTTTATTCCTGAAGAATATGGCGGATTTGGAGGGGGTTGCTTTGAAATAGTCTTAGCACTTGAACAGTTAGCACGGGGTTGTGTGGGGGTGGCAACGAGCTTTGCTGCCAGTGCTCTCGGCATTTTTCCGGTCCTTATATCAGGCAGCGAGGAAATGAAGAAAAAATATCTGCCGGATATTGCAACTGGAAAAAAATGGGCTGCAATCGGATTAACCGAGGCCAATGCCGGCAGCGATGC
>Ga0209013_10002422_pt1 | contig 16910 bp, 14 predicted proteins | sample Cruoilmetagenom2_FD_187291 | JGI IMG/M metagenome (GOLD analysis project Ga0209013, IMG submission 187291) | Oil polluted marine microbial communities from Coal Oil Point, Santa Barbara, California, USA - Sample 2 (SPAdes) (version 2) | ecosystem: Environmental > Aquatic > Marine > Oil seeps ...
CTAATGTGAGGCAACGTATCTGATTCTCAGTTTGCCAGGGTTACCTTTTTCAATGAGTCAACGCGACAGACTATCCTGCAAGCATCAATGACCGCTCCTGGCCGACTCCGGAACAAAAATCTTGGAACATACCTCCTGGCGAATATCCGCTTTTCGGCGAAAAGCAGAGGTTTTCTCATGGAATTCGTCTGTGCTGATACAAGCAAATCAAGATGAGCGGCGGAAATGACGTAGAACTTCGTGAAAGCTCTTAGTAGCGGGTTTTATCCGAGACTAATGCCTCGGTTCATCTTGAGCAGTTTTCTGCGCTGCCCTGCTCGCAATGCGGGGTGAAGATCGTTAACGCAAAAGGGGTGCAATTTGTCGCGCAAATACACACAAAATACAAGCAAGTATCCAGGCAAATCGGCAGAGGTCTGCCATTTACAAGTCAGCAACAAGCTCTAGGTCACGACAAGCAAGACACGCACGTCTCGCATAACAGCGTTGAAAACGAATGGTACACTGCTAGCCTAAATGTCTGAAAGAGGTATCTGAGCCGTGTTCGATATCAGTATTGCCATAATCCTGGTAGTAGTCGCCATCGCGCTTGTTGCATGGTTTTTAAAGTACAAGGCAGGTACGTCTGAAAGACGCATGAAGGAGATGTTGCAGCGTGCCGGCCTGGACCCCGAAATTGCCATTCAGGATGACTCTGAATCCATCATTAGGGAAGTCCGCCGCCGCTGCCGGAAGTGCCAGTCCGAGGATATTTGTGAACGGTGGCTTGCCGGCGAAGAAGGCGGGGACAATGCTTTTTGCCCCAATGCGCGGGTTTTCGAGGAACTCAATCGAGCCAGCCAAGCCTGAGGGGCCGTTAGCCACTTTCGGCCAGGTTCTTCAGTAGCCGCAGACTTCAGGGAATAGGATGTGCATTTGCATGCCGATTTAACCCGCTTTTGCATCAATCCTTGATGCACTCAATTGTTCCCAACCATCTATAGCGTGGTGGTTTACAAATCGCTGCCTGGGCCAAGCGTTAATGCAATAGTGGTGCAATTTGTCGCGCAATTGCACATTCCCCGGATTTGATTCCTTTAATATCTCGACATCGTCGGGAAAGCTCACCCGTTTTCATTTCTTGGCTTCTCAGTCGTAGTGATCAAATATGTGATGCCAACCGCGAAGTGTTGAATCGCAAGCAATGTCAATGTGACGACAAGATACTCACGGTACGTAAATGCTACCCACAGGAACAGCCCCCCTGAAAGTAATTCGCCGTACCCTTTAATTCGGATTGAGTGCCGATCAAAACGAACCGCCACTGCCCACATCACAAACGCATAGAAAATCAGAAGGCTACCAACGAACGCCAATAAGAGATCAATGATTGACCCGATCGACAAACCAGATTCGGCCGCAATAGCGGCTATCGCGGTGGACGAGAGGAACAGGGCCAGAGCCAGGGATGGGGATACAATCAATACGATTCCCAAGAGCAGGCTCTGTGCTGCCCCCAAACCCACCAGGGTTCGGTGCAGTCGCGGATAATGGGTCATAGACAAACCTTTACATGGTTAATGTGAATAAAATTGAGAGAAGAAATCGGGGATTCTCAGCATAGGCCATATCTTGCAACAATGCTCTCGCCCAAAGCAAAGAGTCGCCATTGCTGACACCCCGGAATGATCAGGCGGTCGTAACAGGTGATTCCACCAGCCGATAGAACCCACGCGGCAGCGTTTTCACATCAAACGGTTTAGTGACCGGCTTACCTTCGACCAGGTAGTCGTGCTATTAGCCTTGCTCTTTGCACCGGAGGATTGCTCCGTGCATGTTGTACAAAAGCCCAAAGTCTATCTCTACGCCTAGATCATGGCTGACCAAATCATCGTTCCATTATGCCAGTGGCCCCGGTGTCAAAGCGGGGTTTCTATTTGGGGAAAGAAACGGACATCCCCTCTAAACCCATCCATGACGGTGGCTACCCCCTTGAAGGCTGTGCTACACCCGTACAATTGAAAACCTGTGCTTGGGGGCATGTTGGAACCGTGGTTGGCCCTTTATGGCCGCAGTATTGCCCTTGCAAGGACTATAGAAACTCATCCGGTGTCTGGATCGCTACATACGGTGTTGGGGCAATAAACCTGTGAAGAGAAGAAATTATTTCAACTATAATCTCGGCAGCAGCCATCCGGTGCGGCGTTTGTATTCGCCCCATTCGGGGTAGCGGGACATACTGACCTCTTTCATGATCATGTTGACGGCAAATAGGCCAATCCAAACCCAGGCTAGTACCAGGACTGGCAACCAGTGCCAGACCATCATGGCAAAGCTGCCGTAGATCATCATTTCACCCAGGTAGTTGGGGTGGCGAACATAACGGTGCATACCGTCGCTGATCAATCCGCGCTGCACTCTCAAGGTGTAATACTTTTGAGCGTCGGCGGCGACCATGATAACGGTGCCGATAATGCACAGGCTAATGCAAAGCGCAAACCAGGCACCGTCCGGGAGCGGGTAGCCGGGTTGTGATGTCCCGGAAATCAACAACCAGCCGAAAACCCAGTACCAGCCGAGAACGGACAGTAAGGCGTTGATCCCTCCACCGATGGTAATCCTTACTTGCCAACCCGAATCAGGAAAAGCCATATCCTTGATGAACCAAGCCAGGCCGTAACTGCCATGCATGGCCAGGTATACCCATGCAGCCATCGAAAAATTCTGGTAATACGACATCAGGAAACCGAGAAAGAAAAATGTCCCGCATTTCTGAAAATTGATGACCCAGGAAAACTTCCACGGCCGGGGTCCGCCGCCAAAATCGTACACCAGGTAATCGGTGGCTCTTCTGAGTTGCTCAGCCCAGCGAGGTGCTTTTTTTTGTGGTGTTATCATTGGCTCTGCCCGGCTAAAAGCTAGGTCAAGGACTGTTCTCCGCTTTTAACGCAACTATTCCCTGACCGCATCGTCAGCATTGCGCTAGATCGAGTATAAAACAAAAGCCCTGATGCTGGATTTTCACGGTTATTGAGTTTCTGTGGAGAAAACAATTACCAATACGTCTGCATTCTGATTAGGATCTCTACGAGTCACCATATACCATTGAAGCAAAGTAAATTTAATCTGCTGATTAAATATTAACCCCGGGCCATCTGTGATTGATGGCCCAATTGATTGTGAAAAACCTTACTTCTGCTCTTGGCTGCGACTTCAAGCGGGCATTCAAGCTTGGCATGAATAGACGCAGTCTGCGGGAATGAGTCTGGCTACAGCATCACCGAACTCGCCAATCAGAAACGGTCATTTCTAATCGCCTTCAGTCCTTAAATTTTCCAGTTGCTCGTCATCATCCGGTAGTTCCAACCACTCAACATCTAGTCCCAATTCCTTTAGCGAATCCGGCTCCAATGTTAGTCCCTTGAGCATCTTGCAGAGATTGGAAACGTCTTCTGGCTCCAGTGGTCTTTCGCGTGCGATAGCGACCATATGAGCACTCAAACTCCATCTAGAGGGCATCCCGCCAAATCAGGAACCCGGGTGGCTCCACCAGAAGAACCAAATCATCCCAGGCTTGTTTCTGCTCAGGCGTGCAACGGTCTGGTGCCGGGCTGATACCTTCCCCTCTGGGTAAAACTGAAATGTTCATACCTAATTCATCAGTCATCCAGGTTTGCGAAAGGGTTTTCGCCCGCCCTGCGGTATTTAGCGTATGGATTGTCTTTCCTCGGGCCGGGAGCCTTGGATACGAATTTTCGGCTTTTTGGAGAAAGGCCAAAATCAGCCAACATCCGATGGGCTGCGTTCCTTGTCGTTTTTAAAGCTTTTAAAGCCGGGTGCGCTTTGTGGTTGCCTGTTTGTGTGGCAATCGTAAAACCTTCGGCTCGGATGGTGTCTTCCAATGCCACAGCTGTCGCCAAAGTTTCGCAACATAAAGCCAGCGTGCGCAGATCAGCACGGGTCAGCACCTCCAACTCCACCAGTACGGGTGCCAGGCCGTGCCATTCAGTTTTAGCAACTTCTGACAAGCTTTCAGGTGGTTCCGGTGGTTCGGTTAGTTTTGCTCCGGCCTCGATGCCTTCGCGCTCTCTGGACGGTCTCAAAGTACGCTGTAATTTCTTCGTTTCACTTGGTAATCTTTCTGTCATGTTGATTTCCTTTTTTTAACTTTAGCCACTGGATGTAAATGAAAAGTCTGAGGCAATGGAATTTCCTTCCCCGCCGCCCAAGGATTGACCCGCCCCTTCCCCCCGGGCCAATCTCCCAACGTGTGATAACATTTCACTGGTCGCTCCGGTTTGACGCCCGGCCGCCACTATCTCTAATAACCTTACGGCGTGGGTTATAGTCGGGGCGGCCACTGTCATTTGTCCGTGTGCTAACATTATTCCGGTCGCTCCGGCTTGCCTCCTGCCGTCACTGTCTACCGCATCCATCCAGTGTCGGCTACATATAACAAACATAAAGAAAACAAAAGGATAGCGTGCAAGCTATTGATAGAAAAGGCTAAAGAATTGCGTTGACATCGCAGGGGTCACTGGTTTGATCCCAGTCGTGCCCACCAATTGAAAAAGGGGCAACAAATGTTGCCCCTTTCGCCATGCATTCGAAAAACTGTTTGCCTGGTCAGAACCTGAAGCGCAATCCAAGCTGGATCCGGTATACCGACGATAATCGCGCAATAGCTGGCTGCGCCACAACGGTATCGGGGCTGACTACATCCGTGGTGGTCGGTGACAGCACATATTGCGAACCATCGTCGCTGAGACTGACCAGGGCCGGAGCGACATTTGAGGGTGCGGTATAGCTTTCGAGCCGTCCCCAATCGCTGTTTATAAGGTTGCCCAGGTTCTCGATATCGAAGATAATTTCGAACTTGCTACCCCCCCACGCACCGATCTCCTGAATGAAACGCATGCTGAAAAGATTCGACCAGGCGCTCTTGCACGCATTGCGTGGGACAATTTGTCCGCGGTATTTGTTCAGGCAACTCTCACCATCGATAAAGCCGTCCAGGTTGGCCAGGAACTCGGGGTCACCGGTGATAATAGGATCGTCCAAGCCGGTTGGAACGTAAAACAGTTGTGATCCGGGGTTGTCGGCTTCGCTGCCGAAATCAGCCAGGAAGGTGCCACCGAAGGTTGGAACACCGCCGCTGCCGAACACGTGAGAGAAACGCAAACCGTCCCGCCCTACATAGACAAAGCTCACGGTGGTCAGGTTGTCCCCGAACAGTTCTTTTTGCCAGTTGAGGGTGGCGGTGACACGATTTGGCGTCTCATAACGCGAATTGCCGATGATCGGGTTGTTCAGGTCCGTCTGGGGATCCATGGCGAAGGTTTCAAAGCCGACAAAGCGGTTGTAGGAACGGATTTCCTCGATGTCCTGCCGGGTGTATCCCAGGGTCATATCCCAAAACCCGTAGTCCGTATACCAGCTTTTGGCCACGTTGAAAGTATAAATCTCACCGCCGCCACGTGATGTGTTACGCACGATGTAGTCGCCACCCGGCGTAATGTCATAAATCGGGCGACCGTCCGGTGCAGTGGACACAACCCGACGGTTGCCCTCGTAAATGTCGTAACCATTTTTCACGTCATTCACAATGACTTCGGCGGACAGTAACCAGTCGTCACCCAGGAATCCCAGGTCAGCCAAGTAATCGACGCCGATGCTGTATTTCCAGGTGCTGAGGATGTCGAAATCCGGATGTATTGCATCCACATCGCCCGTGGGGTTTACCCCAATGTACTGTTGGAAGTTGTCGAAGGCCGTTCCGTTATCAGGCAAATTGGCCGCCGCGTCTGCAATGGAGTCCGATACCGGCGGGCCGAAGAACGGCGCCAGGAAAGCGGCGAAAGTACGCGTTATGCCGTTGCCGGAGTAGCTGTTGGACAACATGATCAGGGGCGTGCCGCCACCGAACAGGCCGGCGCCGCCACGGACCGTCAAGCGGTCGGTTGGCGTCCAGTTAAAGCCGAAACGCGGAGAGAACAGGTCTTTTCCGTCCAGGTTCTCGGTGTTGCTGAAACCGTTGCGATCTTCAAAAAACGTGTTTTCAGGGACGGGATCGTTATTGGAGTATTTGTCATAACGCAATCCGAATTTCAGGATCAGCTCGTCGGTCGCTGCCCACTCGTCCTGCAGGTAAAAGCTGTCAACCTTGAGGGAGAAATTGGCTTCTGCATCTTTTGCAACGCCGGTGTTCGAGTTGCCATACAGTACAAAGCCGACATCCCGGTTACGCAGGGCATCAAATCCGAAAAAGTTGTATTGGGCGTGAGAGAAAGGCAAAAACAGGTTTCGCACAGTGTACTTTTCCTGCTCCCAGCCACCCTTAATGGTGTGGTCGCCAATCCAATAGTTGCCTAGCAGCTTGAATTGGCGTGACTTGTTGTCCAGTTCATTGGTATGCCGGAAACGGTCTCCACCGGCTCCGATAAACCCACCTTCATCGGTATGAACAGCAAAGTCGGGGTGGTCGGGATCAACGCTGATCTGCCGGTTTTCAACATCCTTGCTGCCGTACTTGAATTCCGTGCTGAAATTGTTCGTCCAGTCGGAAAAGATTTGCAGTGAGTAGGCGTCGAGTTTCTCATTGATGTTGTAACGATTGGATTGCAGGATCGCCAACTCGGGAAAATCGTCAAACAGAACATCGCCTTCCGCCCTTTGGTAGCTGCCGACTGCGCGATGATCGTCGTTGATAAACCAGTCGACCTTGAGCAGGATTTTTTCATCCTCGTCCTCATCGCTGGCCGCAAAGGTACCGGGATCGAAGCCGTATTCGTTTTTGAAGATTTCGATTGCCTCGTCTACGTCAGCCTGCGAGACACCGGAAATATTATCGATGGTCTGGGTATTTGACGGCCTGTTCGTCTTGAATTTCTCATAGGCGGCGAAGAAGAACAAGCGGTCTTTGATGATCGGACCGCCAACGGTTCCCCCGTAATAGTCTTCGTCAAATTTGTCGATTTCCAGGTCCTCGCCATCTGATTTATTACCGGACCAGCTATCTTCGGTAGTAAAACCATAAACGCTGCCATGGAATTCGTTGGTTCCCGACTTGGTGACAACGTTGATATTTCCGCCGACGAAGTTGCCGTAAATGACATCGTATGGAGCGATGTTCACGTTTAGGGCTTCAATGGCGTCGATTGAAATCGGTGACCTTTGCGTGGCAGATGCGTTCTTGGACAAGCCGAAGTTGTCATTCTGCGCGACACCGTCAATGGTCAGGTTATTAAAGCGGTAATTACCGCCAGCAATGGATACCGCGGGCCCGCGGGCCACGCTGTTATCGACCAGGATCATCGGATCGGTCGCCAGGGTGCTGACAAAGTCCCGCGAGAGGGATGGGATGCTCTCGATGGTTTCCTGCTTAAAGTCCTTACCTGAACCGAAGCGCACTTCCTGGGCCAACTGCGATGCTACCACCAGCACTTCCTCTACAGTTGAAGCAGCCGTCACAGGCGTAACCTCCAATTCGGCTACTTCAGTCTTGCCGAGCGCCAGGTAGATATCCCCTTCAATTTTGGATGCGAACCGTTCCTGGTTCGCAGACTCGACGGTGTAGGGCCCGCCGACCTGTAAACCGCGAGCGATCACCACGCCGGCTTCATTCGAAGTCAGCACCTGGCTACGCTGGTGCCCTGTATGGGTGATGCGGATGTCAACGCCCGCAACACCGTTGCCTTCCGCGTCCACGGCTATCACTCTCAGATCCGAGGCTGTGGTTTGGGCCAGGGCGGGGTTGGCAAGCAGGGCGAGGATTGTGCAGAGCATTAGTGCCTGTAATACTCGCTGCAGTGTGATTGATTTAAATTTCATGGGATCTCCTGTTGTTTATTGTAAATCTGGTACCGCACGATTTCGGGTGCGCTCCGATCAGAAGCGGAGTTGACCGGAGTTTACTTAAAAAAAACTTCACAAGAATAAGAATAGTACAAAAAAGAGAAAAGATTGGATGTTGTAAGAACAAATAGAATAAAACCGGCTTTCTGGTGAAAGCCCATGTCCTATTTTTGTCATGATCACGACCTTTGCTGCTATTGGTTAACCCAGCCGAATTGTCCCCAATACAGTCGTCGACCGGAGGCCCGATTATGGCACAAATTTGCAGGCCTTTGGTGCAATATGTGGTTTTGACGGGCCGGGGGCCAGCCAGATCAGGCTCTCTTGAGCGCCAGTTTCGGTCCCAACCTGTCTTTTTTCTCAGGTAAAGTTCCTGTCATTGATTTGGGCGCCCTGGTAAAAAGCATGATCAGCGCTCCCACAAGACAGGCCAGCCCGGCAATGAAGAACGGCGTCATCCATACTTTGGGAGAGGCGCCCATTGCTGCGGCATCCTTGAATACACCGGCCAACAGCGGCCCGGTGATCCCGGCTATGCCATAGGCTGTGAATACCCAACCGTAGTTGCGACCCACTTCTTTGTTGCCGAAGTAATCGGCAGTAATGGCGGGGAACAGGGCAAAAATGCCACCGTAATTAAAGCCAACGAAGGATGCGCCGATAACCAGGCCTGTAGCCAGTCCAAAGTCGATAAAGCCGTGATACAGAGACAGCATAATGATGCCCTGGAGGGTCGACATGGCAATGATCGCAGCCTTGCGGCCGATATGATCTGAGATCATGCCCCACAGTATCCGGCCCAGGCCGTTAAAGATTGCGTACCAGGCCATGGCCGTACCTGTGATCACGATCGCATTTTCGATGCCATGGTATTCCAGCGCATCCATGCCAAACAGCTGGATGCAATAGATGACCATCAGGCCGGCAATGGCTGAGGATGCGAAAACCAGCCATATGGCATAAAACTGGGGTGTGCGCATCATCCGGCGCGGCGAAAATTCTTCACCGCCCATATGGGCAACAGCTTGTTCATCAGCCGGCTCCCATCCCCCGGGTCTGTAGTCCTCGGGCGGGTTGACCATGACCATACTGCCCAGCAAGACAAGGATGGCAAAAACCACCCCGTAGATCAGGAATACGCTTTGTACCGGGGGCAGGCCGAACACGTCGGCGGAGTTGAGCAAGCCACCAAACCAGGAGCCGGCCAACTTGACCCAGATCGTTGCCCCGAATCCAAACCCGGCTACTGCCAGGCCAGTGATCATTCCCTTCTTGTCCGGGAACCATTTGACACCCACTGCTATGGGTACAACATATGCCAGGCCGATCCCGGCGCCTGCTACGATCCCGATGAAGAAAAACTGTGCCCAGAAGGTGCTGCCAAAAAAACCGCCCAGCACGAAACCCAGCCCAAGCAAAAGTCCGCCAAGAACCGTCATTAGCCGTGGACCGGTTTTGGCTTGCCAGCGCCCGGCCAAAACCATTACAAGTGCAAATGTCGCCAGGCCTGCCGAAAAAATCCAGGCCGTCTGTGTCGCGGTGAATTGATAGATTCCTTCCGGGTCGGTGAGCAGTTTGGTAAAAACGGACCAGGCGTACAGGGCCCCTAATGCCAATTGAATGAGAATGGCTCCAATCACAACAAGCCATCGATTCGGTGTCGTATTAAAATTCATAATAATTACTATCCCTATAGTTAATATGGCGTGATACGAAAACAATCCTTCTTAAACTAATTGGTATTATGGGGACGATTAAATCAGTTAAATATGATTAAGGTCACTTTCCGACCGGATATTTATTACCATTAATTTCCTTAAAATTAATTCTTGAAATATGAGTAATTTAGAGCTAATTCCATTACAATAGGCCCCATGAAAACCCGGACACGAACTACAGTCTGAAGACGAAGCACAGCAAAGCGATAGCAAAAGGGCGCTTTGCGCCTTTTTTCGTATCTGACATTTGATTTATTTGGGAGAAACAAGGGCATGCCAGCCATTACGCTACCCGATGGGAGCCAGAGACAATTCGAGCAAGCGGTTACGGTCATGGAAGTGGCGGGCGATATCGGCCCGGGCCTGGCCAAGGCGACCCTGGCCGGTGAGGTTGATGGCGTGCTGCGCGATGCCAGCCACCTGATCGAAGATGATGCCTCCCTGTGTATCATCACCAACCGGGATGTCGAAGGGCTTGAAATAATCCGCCACTCGACCGCGCACCTGATGGCGCAGGCTGTGGAGCGTCTTTACCCCGAATCGCAGGCGACCATCGGTCCGGTGATCAAGGATGGTTTTTTCTACGATTTCTCTTATCCGCCCGGGTTCACGATGGAGGATCTGGACCGCATAGGTGCGGAAATGCGTCGTATCGTCAAAGATGCGCTGCCGGTGAAGCGAGAGGTTTGGCGCCGGGGTGAGGCCATTCAATTCTTCCGCCAGGAAGGAGAGGTTTACAAAGCCGAAATTATCGAGGGCTTGCCCGAGGGTGAGGAAGTTACGCTCTACCGTCAGGGGGAGTGGGTTGATCTGTGCCGCGGGCCGCACGTTCCCAATACCTCGGCCCTGGGCGAGTTCTGCCTGACCAAGCTGGCAGGGGCTTATTGGCGCGGCGACAGCAACAACGAAATGCTGCAGCGTATTTACGGCACGGCCTGGGCGACGAAGAAGGAACTCAAAGCCTATATGCATCGCATCGCCGAGGCGGAAAAAAGAGACCACCGCCGCCTTGCCAAACAACTGGACCTATTCCACTTCCAGGAGTGCGCGCCCGGCATGGTGTTCTGGCATGACAACGGCTGGCGGATCTATACCCTGATCGAGCAGTACATGCGCGAGCAGTTGCGTCAAAACGGTTACCAGGAAGTGAAAACGCCCGAGATGGTGGATAGCAAGCTGTGGGAACAATCCGGCCACTGGGAAAAATTCAAAGACGACATGTTCATAACTGAGTCGGAAAACCGCACCTACGCGGTCAAACCGATGAATTGCCCCTGCCACGTGCAGATCTACAACCAGGGCCTGGTCAGTTATCGTGACCTGCCCATGCGCATGGCCGAGTTCGGCTCCTGTCACCGCAACGAACCTTCGGGCGCCTTGCATGGCCTGATGCGGGTGCGCGCATTCACGCAGGACGATGCCCACATATTCTGCACCCCGGAACAGGTTCAGAGCGAATCCGCTGATTTTATCGAGTTGTTGTACAAGATTTATGCGGATTTCGGTTTTGATGACGTCCTGGTGATGCTTTCCACCCGCCCTGACAACCGGATCGGTGATGACGCACAATGGGACCAGGCGGAAGAGACGCTCGCAGCTGCCCTGGACGATGCGGGTATCGAGTGGGTAGAAAATCCAGGGGAGGGTGCTTTCTACGGCCCGAAAATCGAATTCGCTTTGAAGGACACCATCGGGCGCATCTGGCAGTGCGGTACCCTGCAGGTGGATTTCTTTATGCCGGAGCGGCTGGATGCGACTTATATCGACGAAGACAGCAGCCGCCAGAACCCGGTCATGTTGCACCGTGCGATCCTGGGTTCACTGGAGCGATTTATCGGCATCCTGATCGAAAACTACGGTGGTGCTTTTCCGGCCTGGCTTGCGCCAATACAGGCTGTTGTGCTCAATATCAGCGAGAAACAGGACGATTATTGCAAAAAAGTAGTCGAAACCCTTGGAAATCAAGGATTCAGGGTGAATTCGGACTTGAGAAACGAGAAGATCGGCTTTAAAATTCGCCAGCACACTTTAGCCAAGGTCCCATACCTGCTCGTGGTCGGTGATCGTGAAGTCGAAAATGGGACTGTCGCTGTGAGAACCAGGTCGGGTGAAGACCTGGGCAGCATGCAGCTTGAAGCATTTGCACAACACCTCGCTGGGGATATGAAGCAGCGGGGACGAAATATTAATTAACCGGAGGATCGACAGATCGCATCAAAAAAAGAAGCGCGACGCAACGAAAACATCACTGCGCCGCAGGTTCGTGTCATTGACGCGGACGGTGAGCAGGCAGGAATCATGACTATCCAGGCGGCCCTGGACCTGGCTGATGAGGATGGAATGGACCTGGTTGAGATTGCGCCAAACGCGGAGCCTCCGGTTTGCCGGATCATGGATTACGGCAAATTCAGGTTTGAACAAGCCAAAAAAGCGCAAATTGCGAAGAAAAAACAGAAGAACACCCAACTCAAGGAAGTAAAATTCCGGCCCGGCACCGAGGATCATGATTACCAGGTAAAGATGCGCAATGTGCGCCGGTTCCTGGATGAAGGAGATAAGGTGAAATTGACGCTGAGGTTTCGGGGGCGTGAAATGGCGCACAAAGAACTGGGTGCTGCGATGCTGAAAAGAGTGGAAACCGATCTGGGCGATGAAATTATGGTTGAACAGTACCCGAGAATGGAAGGACGCCAAATGGTAATGATGATCGCCTCAAAGAAACATTGATCATAGCGGGTCAGAGTACTATTTTTTCTTGTAAAATTAGTATGCTGACCCCAGTTAGAAACACCCGCGGCCAAAGATGTTGCGGGCCACAAAGAAGCGATGCCAAGCTAGCAAAAAGTGCCTGACAAGGCCGCTTGTGTAACGTGACATGTAGAGCCCCCCAGGGGCGAAAATAGGAGCAAGACCATGCCCAAGATGAAAACCAATCGGGGTGCGGCCAAGCGTTTCAAGAAAACTGCCTCGGGCGGATTTAAACGCGGCCACGCCTACCACAGCCATATTCTGACCAAAAAAGACCAGAAGCGTAAGCGTGGCTTACGCGGCACTGACATGATCAGCGACGCCGACAAGAAGACCGTCAAGCGTTTGCTGCCGTACGCATAGCGTACGTTACTAAAGAGGATCAGGATAATGGCTAGAGTAAAACGTGGTGTACAGGCAAAAGCCCGTCACAAAAAAGTACTGAAAGAAGCAAAAGGTTATTACGGCGCACGTCGCAAAGTCTATCGCGTCGCCAAGCAGGCAGTCACCAAGGCAGGGCAGTATTCCTACCGTGATCGCCGTCAGCGTAAGCGCCAGTTCAGGCGCCTGTGGATTGTGCGCATCAATGCGGCCGCCCGCCTGTTTGATCTGTCCTACAGCCGTTTCATCGACGGCCTGAACAAGGCTGAGATCGAGGTGGACCGCAAAATGCTGGCCGACCTGGCCGTGCATGACATAGCCGCTTTTGGCGTGCTGGCCGAAAAAGCGAAGGCCAGCCTGGGGTAGAGAGCCCAGGGGTTCACTTGCGCAATGTAAGAGGTAGCTTGCTGCCGAATTTCCAGAGCTTTTCGGCCGTTTGGGGCCCCTTACAATCGAGCGCAAGCAGCCCTCACAGGTCCATCTAACGTGAACGCAGTCAACGAAATACAGCAACGCGCACTGGCGGAAATCGAAGCCAGTGGAAATCTCCAGGAACTGGATGATTTGCGTGTCCAATACCTTGGAAAAAAGGGTGAAATTACCGCACAGCTCAAGACACTGGGTAGCATGGAACCGGAGCAGCGCAAATCTTTTGGCCAGACAGTAAATGCCACCCGCGATGCGCTCAACCAGGCAATCACGGTTCGCCGCCAGGCCCTGGAAGCCTCTGCGCTTGAAAAAAAGTTGCTGAGCGAAAGGGTTGATGTAACCCTGCCGGGCAGGGGAGAGCAGCGTGGCGGCCTTCACCCGGTGACAAGGGTAATGGAACGCGCCATCGGTATTTTCAACAAGCTGGGATTTGAAGTGGCTACCGGCCCGGAAGTCGAGGATGACCACTACAATTTCGAAACGCTGAATTTCCCGCCGCATCATCCTGCCCGGGCCATGCACGATACGTTTTATTTCGGCGACGGCCGCTTGTTGCGCACGCATACCTCGCCGGTTCAGATTCGTGTGATGGAACGAAGTGAGCCCCCCTACCGAATCATCGCACCCGGCAAGGTATACCGAAGTGATTCGGACCAGACCCACACGCCGATGTTTCACCAGGTCGAAGGATTGCTGGTGGGCGAGGGCGTGAGCATGGCGGACCTGAAGGGTGTATTGCACACTTTCGTCAACGCATTTTTCGAGCGTTCACTGGCCATGCGTTTCCGGCCTTCCTATTTTCCTTTCACGGAACCCTCGGCGGAAGTCGATATCGGCTGGGATAAGGGTGACGGCTCGGAACCCGGTTGGCTGGAGATCCTGGGCTGCGGAATGGTGCACCCCAATGTGCTGCGCGCCTGTGATGTAGACCCCGAAAAATATACCGGTTACGCCTTTGGTATGGGTGTTGAGCGTCTGGCCATGCTGCGTTACGGCGTGACCGACCTCAGGCAGTTTTTCGACAATGATCTTGAATTCCTGCGCCAGTTTCACTGAGCTGGCAAATACGGGTTAAAACATGCAATTCAATGTTGAATGGCTAAAAAAGTGGGTCGCTGTGGACCTGGATACCGCGGACCTGGCTGCCAGGCTGACCGCGTCAGGCCTGGAGGTGGAAAGCGTCAAGCCGGTGGCGGGTGACTTCTCCGGTGTGGCTGTGGCGGAAATTGAAGACTGTCAGTCACACCCAAATGCCGACAAGCTGGTGCTTTGCACGGTGCATGATGGATCTTCCGAGCGCCTGCAGATCGTATGCGGCGCACCCAATGCCCGTGCCGGGATACGTGTACCCCTGGCGCGGGTCGGCGCCAGCATTGGCCCGGATTTCAAAATCAAACAGGCGAAATTGCGTGGCGTAGATTCATTCGGCATGCTCTGCTCAGCAAAGGAGTTGGGACTCTCAGAAGATCATTCCGGCCTGATGGAACTGCCGCAGGATGCCCCCATCGGCACAGATTTGCGTGAATACCTTTCCCTTGAAGATGCCACCATCGAGGTCGATCTGACCCCTAACCGGGCGGATTGTCTTTCCATCCGTGGCCTGGCGCGGGATGTTTCGGCCAGTTGTGGCGTTGATTTCATCGGCATGGATATACCAGCGGTGCCCGCGGTCTCAGATGACAGATTGCCGATCCGGCTGGAAAGCCCCCAGGATTGCTCACGTTATGCCGGGCGCATCATTCGTGGTATCGATCCCTGCGCCCCGACTCCCCTGTGGATGGTGGAAACCCTGCGCCGCTGTGGCCTGCGCAGCATCAGCCCGGTGGTGGATGTTACCAATTATGTCCTGTTGGAACTCGGCCAGCCCATGCATGCATTCGACCTTGAAAAGCTGGCAGATGAAATCATAGTGAGGCGAGGCAGGGAAGGCGAAAAGCTGATCCTGCTGGATGAGTCCGAAGTCGAGTTGGATGAAAGCGTGCTGGCTATTTGTGACAGCAAGGGCCCGGTGGCTGTGGCTGGCATCATGGGTGGACTGGAAAGTGGCGTTAGTGACTCAACCACGGACATCCTGTTTGAGAGCGCTTATTTCAAGCCGGCTACCATCATGGTCAAAGCACGGGAATACGGTATGCATACCGATGCCTCGCACCGTTTCGAACGCGGTGTGGATCCCCAGGGGCAGGTTGCCGCCCTTGAGCGAGCCTCTGCATTATTGATTGAAATCGCGGGCGGTGAACCCGGCCCGGTTCTGTTGGCTGAAGAGCCTGCGGATATCCCATGCAACCAGGCTGTTTCACTTCGCCACGATCGCCTCAATGCGGTAGTGGGTTGTGAAATCGGGAAAGAGACGGTGGATGAAATTTTCGAGCGCCTGGGCATGGATTCGTCCTGGCATGATGGCAGTTGGACCGTGACAGCCCCGTCGATTCGGTTCGACATTGGAATCGAAGAAGACCTGATCGAAGAAGTCGCTCGAATCTATGGTTATGACGAGATACCGGAAGCACCGCCCTCTGGCGTTCTTGCTGCCGGCACAAGCAGCGGGCACCGGGTATCACTCGGGCAGCTTCGTGGCGCCCTGTGCGCAGAAGGTTACCAGGAAGCCATCAATTACAGCTTTATCGACCAGCAGCAACTCAAAGCGGTCCACCACGCGGACCAGGTCCTGCCTCTGGCCAATCCCCTGTCTTCGGATATGGACGTGATGCGTACCACGTTGTTACCGGGGCTGCTGACTTCACTGGCCCGCAATACGCGGCGGCAACATAATCGCGTACGCCTGTTCGAAACCGGCGTTGCCTTTTTACAAGGCGATAAATTGCTTGAAAGTCATCGTGTTGCAGCCGTCGCCACCGGTGATGCTTTGCCGGAGCAATGGGGTGTACCTGCTCGCGCCATGGATTTCCATGACATCAAGGGTGATGTAGAGCGCTTGTTTTCACTGCGCGGTGATGCTGAACAACCCTCGTTCGAGGCCGGCGACCTGTCGTGGATGCATCCCGGAGCAAGTGCTGTTATCTCTTTGAAAAATAGAAAAATTGGTTGGTGTGGAGCAGTCCATCCAAAAGTGCTTAAAGCACTGGAAAATAAAAAGAGTGTCTTTGCCTTTGAGCTGGAACTGAATGAGCTGCTCTCCAGAGAAGTTCCATACGCGAAACCCGTTTCGCGTTTTCCATCGATTCGTCGTGATATAGCGGTACTGTTGCAAAATGATGTAACATACCAGGAGGTTAAGAACTGCATCACTTCCGCCGCCGGTTCTTTATTGGAAAAAATGCTTGTATTTGATGAGTATCAGGACGATAATTTAAAAAAAGGTTATAAAAGTCTTGCTATAGGCTTGATTTTTAAGAACGTTTCCAGCACTCTAAAAGATGAAGACGTTGATCCTTTGATTGAAACCGTAGTTTCAGTTTTGGAGAAACGACTGGGTGCCCAGTTGAGAGGATAAAAATGTCGCTTACTAAGGCAGATATTGCCGATCGCCTGTTTGATGAGGTCGGACTGAATAAAAGGGAAGCCAAGGAATTTGTGGATGCATATTTCGAGGCGATTAAGACAGCACTTGAAGGCGGCGAAAACGTCAAGCTTTCAGGGTTTGGTAATTTTCAGTTGCGTGATAAAAATCCAAGACCGGGTAGAAATCCCAAGACGGGGGAAGAAATTCCGATTACAGCACGCCGTGTAGTGACCTTCCGTCCTGGTCAAAAACTACGTGCAAGGGTAGAAGCTTATGTTGGATCCGGGGATTGACCGTGATCTTCCGCCGATTCCGGCGAAACGCTATTTTACAATAGG
>Ga0209013_10002423_pt1 | contig 16909 bp, 15 predicted proteins | sample Cruoilmetagenom2_FD_187291 | JGI IMG/M metagenome (GOLD analysis project Ga0209013, IMG submission 187291) | Oil polluted marine microbial communities from Coal Oil Point, Santa Barbara, California, USA - Sample 2 (SPAdes) (version 2) | ecosystem: Environmental > Aquatic > Marine > Oil seeps ...
GAGATTGCGTTCGGCCTCCTTGCTGCGCCTCCGTAGCCAGCCGCGCATCGCGTCGATAGGACCATCACCGAGCCCCGGCTCCGTATTGCGTTCCAGCGCATTCAGCGCATCGAACAGGGCGTGGGCATCGCGGGCGGCCGCTAGGCCCTTGCCGATACGGGCGACCCGCCGGTTCAGGTTGACGTAGAGCGGGTCGGGCATGCCGGGCCGGGCCAGAACGAGCAGGGAGCGCAGCCGTTTGAAGCACTTCCGAGCGCTATGAACCCCCTTATGGCGGTCCGGCGGCGCGGCCAGCGATGTGTGGGCGATGTCCAACTCGGCCAGGGCAACGGAACGCAACGCCTCGCTCACGGGCAAGGCTGGGTCAAGCCGGTAACTCATCGATTCCCCGCAGTCGTGAAACTTCGATGACAATTTTTCCGGTGACCGCTGCCAAAGGTCAAGTCCTCTTCTTCGGCTGCCCGTGTGAACGTCGTTCCTATCGTCCGCGCAGGGGCTGTGTGAGGGACATCCAGGTTTCGGTTCGCTGCTGCGGGCTTTGATGCGTCACGATGTCAGTGATGACGGCCACGCTGTCCGCTCCGGCCACAAACACGTCTGGCGCGCGTTCCGGGGTGATTCCGCCAATGGCCACAAGGGGGCAGGCGATCCGCGCTTTCCAGGTGGCGATGCGCTCAAGGCCCTGTGGCGCCCAGGGCATCTTCTTCAGCAGCGTGGGATAGATGGGGCCGAGCGCTACATAGTCCGGCGCGGCGGCGAGCGCGGTCTCGAGTTCCTCGTCGCTATGGCTACTAATGCCGATCTTCATCCCCGCGCGCCGGATCGCGGTTAGGTCCGCACTTGAGAGATCCTCCTGACCCAGATGGATGAAATCTGCACCAGCGTCGATGGCCGCGCTCCAATAATCGTTGACGACGAGCTGACAGCCCGCCTTAGCGCACAAGCCGAGCGCTTTTGTGATTTCCGCCTCGACCACCTCGTGGGATGCATCCTTGATGCGGAGCTGTACCAGTCTGACCCCCGCGGGCAGCAGCCGCGCTAGCCAGTCGGTGTCCCGTACGATCGGGTAGAAGGGGTCGAGTTGGACCATGTCGCCGGTCAGGACACGTTGTCGATCTTGAAGAACGGTGTGCCGACCACCGGCGTCGATGGCGAGGCCATGTCGCGCGGTTCCACTATGCCCGCCTCAAAGGCGAGCCGCCCGCCTTCGACCGCACGGGCGAAGGCGCGCGCCATCGTCACGGGGTTTTCGGCTTTGGCGATGGCCGTGTTGAGAAGGACCGCGTCGTATCCCATCTCCATGGCCTCCGCGGCATGGGACGGTGCCCCCAGACCCGCGTCGACAATGAGCGGCGTGTCGGGAAAATAGGCGCGCATGGTCTGGAGCGCAGATTTGTTGGCAAGCCCTTGGGCCGACCCGATGGGCGATCCCCAAGGCATGAGCACGTCGCAGCCCGCGGCCACCAGGCGCTCGGCCACGCTCAAATCCTCGGTGGTGTAGGGCAGAACGTCGAAGCCGTCCGCGTTGAGCTCGGCTGCCGCTTCCACGAGACCGAACACTTCCGGCTGGAGCGTGTCGTCATTGGCGATGACTTCGAGCTTGATCCAGTTCGTCCCGAACAGCTCGCGCGCCATCTGTGCGGTCGTGATGGCTTCCTTGGCCGTGCGGCAGCCCGCCGTATTGGGAAGGACCCGGCGGCCCAATTCCTCGATCAGCCCCCAGAAGCCCTGGCCGGTTTTAGCACGGGCGGATTCGCGCCGCAGCGATACGGTGACGACCTCGGCGCCCGAGGCTTCCGCCGCCTGACGCAACAGGTCGGGCGAGGCGTACCCGGCCGTGCCGAGCAGCAGGCGCGAGGAAACTTCGATGCCGTAGAGCTTCAACATCAGTGATCCTGCCTTAGCCACCTTGTCTTGGGGCCACGATTTCGATCTCGTCAGCCTCCGACAGCTGGGTGCGTGCGCGCGCGGCGGTCGCCACGAAGCAGCCATTGACTGCCGTTGCGATTCTTGCGCCGGCAAAACCGAGCACGCCGCAAAGCTCGTCTAGGCTGCTTGCCTCCGTCGTGAAGCGCTCACCGTTGACCAAAATCTGCAATGAAGACCTCCGGATGGGTGACGCCGGTCTCCAGATAGTGCGTCACCAATTCGGCCATGACCGGCGCCAGCAAAAAGCCGTGCCGGTACAAGCCATTCACAAAGATATAGCCCGAACTGGTGATAATCCTAGGCCGGTTATCGGGAAAGGCCGGCCGCACGCCCGCGGAGAGGGAAAGAATTTCCGCCTCCCCGAACGCGGGATCGAGCACATAGGCGGCGCTGAGCAGTTCCAGGGCCGAACGCAGCGTTACCGGGCCGCCATCCTCGCGCTCGATCGAGGTTGCGCCGATCATGAAGACGTTGGCCCCCGTTGGATCCTCGCCCCACGGTACGAGGTAGAGCGGGAAGCGCGGATGGAGCAAACGCACGGGGCGTTCGAAGGCGATCTCCGGGGCGCGGACCACGATGCGCTCGCCGCGCACGCCACGGAGCGTCGGCAGCATGTCCTGGGCTCCAAGGCCCCGGCAATCGATCACGAAATCGGCGCCCGGCGGCGTTTCGCCAGTACCGAATTGGATGATGACGCCCGCGTTCTGCACTTCGTTCAAGAGGAAGGCCAGCGCCGCGCCGGGATCTAGATGCGCTTCGTCCGCAAAGAACAGGGCGGTTTCGAACTTGGGCGTTAGTCCCGGCTCCAGCTGTCCCAGCTGGGCGGCATCGAGGCGGCTTGCGCCTTGCGTCATGCGCTCAAAGCGATCGAGGAGTTTGCGGTCGCGGGCCGGCGCGACCACAAGGCTCCCGGCGGCAGCGAGATCCGGATAGACAGCCTGCCACAAGTGTATGCCCCGCATGCCCAGCTCGCGGATGACGGGCTCGGCGCTTTCTTCCTCGCAGCGCGGGGCGAGCATGGCGCCGGCATAGGGGCTGCAGGCGTCTGTGAATGCTTCGGCGGATTGCTCCGCGACAATCACGCGATGGCCCTTTTGGGCGAGTGTCAGCGCTTGCCAGAGCCCGGTGACTCCGGCGCCGCGAATCGCGATTTTATAGGGGGAGGTCATAGTCTTTGATTTGCCTGCCGTTGCGCGCCGTCAGAGGCATAGCCGCCGCGCCCGCGGTTACCAAGTGCTCAATCACCGAGCGCGATGCCGTCGCGGCGGGGGTCGGCTCCGCCCTCAAGCCCCTCAGGTGTGACCGCGATGATATGCTGACCGCTGGTCATCGGTATGCGCTTCACCTTGTGACCCTTCGCCGCGAGCGCTTGTTCGAGCTCGTCCCACTCGGCACCGGTCTCGAGGAGAACGCCGCGCGGCGTGCCACCGAAATTGACCAGAGCCGCAGCCTCGGCCGGGTTCATTCCCCAATCGATCAGCGCGAAGATCGCCTTCAGATTGAACAGAATGATGCCGGCGCCCCCTGGGGAACCCAGCACGTAATCGAGATCGCCGTCGGGGCCGAAGATCAGAGTCGGATCCATGGAGCTGCGGGGCTTCTTTCCCGGCGCGACGCGGTTGGCGATATCCATGCCGTCCTTGTCCTTGGGCAGGAAGGAGAAATCGGTCAGCTGATTGTTGAGCAGAAAGCCGCGCACCATGCTCCGCGCGCCGAAAGCGAACTCGATGCTCGTGGTCAGCGAAAAGGCATCGCCACTGTCGTCGACCACAGAAACGTGGCTGGTGCCGCCCTTCTCTTTTGTGGCGTCGCGTCCGAAGGCCTGGGTCAGGTTTGGCGGTGTCCCGTGGGTGACGGTTTCCGCCGCGCGGTTGGGATCAATCAGTTTTCGCCGCGCCGCCAGATAGTCTTTGTCGAGCAAGCCATCCACAGGAACGGCGACCTTGTCCGGGTCGGCGAGGTAGCGCGCGCGGTCGGCGAAAGCGAGACGCTCGGCCTCGGCGATGACATGCGCGGCGCTGGCATCGATTGGCGTCGTCCCGAGGTCGAACGGGGCGACCAGGCCGAGCGTCTGTCCGACGGCGACGGCGCCCGACGAGGGCGGGCCCATGCCGCAGACTTCGTGGCCGCGATAGGGGACGCACACGGCCGGACGCGTCTTCGCCTGATAACCGGCGAAGTCGGCTTCGCTGAGCGTGCCCGCACCACGCGGATCGTTCTGCACCGATTTGGCGATATCGGTGGCAATCGGGCCTTTGTAAAAGGCTTCGATCCCGTCGCGCGCGATGATCTCGAATGTCTCGGCGAGCTGTTCGTTCTTCAAGATGTAGCCGGCTGGACGTGGTTGGACGTTCTCGTCGAAGAAATAGGCACGTGCGGTAGCATCGAACGTGTTGGGGTCGGCATTGCCCAGCATCTTTGCGAGCCGTGCGGTGACGGGAAAGCCATCGCGGGCGAGCGCAATAGCAGGCCGGAATAGCTCGGCCCAGGGCAGCTTGCCGTATTCGTCGTGCACGCGCTTGAGCATGGCGAGCACACCGGGAACGCCGACGGACCGGCCGCTATGCATGGCGACGGGGCGGGGCAGGGGTTTGCCGGCCGCATCCAGAAAGACATCGGGTGTCGCGCCCGCCGGTGCGGTCTCGCGGCCGTCATAGCTGGTGAGCGTTTCTTGCGCGACATCCCAGTAGAGCACGAAGGCGCCGCCGCCGATGCCCGAGGACTGCGGCTCGACCAGGGTCAGCACCGCTTGCGCGGCGATGCCCGCATCGATGGCCGCGCCGCCTTGGCGCAGCATCTCAAGGCCCGCCTCGGCGGCCAGCGGGTGCGCGGCGACGATCATATGCTTTTTGGCTTTGACGAGCGGCTTTTGCGCCAGACCGCTCGCGCCTTCGGGCAGGTCGAGCGCGGAAGCCGGTCCAATCAGAAGGACGAGGGCCGTCAGGACGGCGAGAATACGATGAGACAGTGGATTTCGGTGCGACATGGGGCGCAGCATATCCACTTTCACCACGCTCGCCAGTCACGCGTCCGTTAGCCGCGCGGCTAATGAAAATCGCGGGATTTGGGAATGATGCGGGTCTCTCTCGGGTGGCAGCGGGGATGCCAGCGCGGATGACGGGCCTCGCCCTTGCGGGCAGGTTCGCCGCTCTCGGGCCGTTTGACGTGATCGGCGGCGGCAAGAGGCGGCAGCAGGCCGGGTTTGGGTTGCGATCCGCGCCATGAGCCTGGGTCGGGTCTTCGAACCTCGTCGGCATTTGCGAGTGCGGCCTCAAGCGCTTCGCCGTCCTCGGACAGACGATCCAGCCAGTGATTCTTGTCTTCAAGCCGCGCCGCCACGACGTGAATAATGTCTTCGTGCCGCTGCACGCGGCCATGGATCACCACAAGCCGCGCGCCCATGACGACTTTTCGCATGCGCTCCAGGACCGTGGGCCAGATCACTGCGTTGGCGACGCCCGTCTCATCTTCGATGGTCATGAACACCACGCCGGAGGCCGAGCCGGGACGCTGGCGCACTAAGATCACGCCGCCGACGCTGACCCGCATCCCGTCCGTCATGGTCTTGACCTGCCCGCAAGAGACGATGCGGGCAGCTGTGACGTGCGCCCGCAGGAATGTCATCGGATGGGCTTTGAGCGAGAGCCGCAGCGTGCGGTAGTCATCCACCACATGCTCGGGCAGCGGCATGACCGGGAGCGCGACATCCGGCTCGCGGCCGATCTCCGTGGTCATCGCGTGTTCGAAGAGCGGCAGCGGGATTTCCTTGGGCAGGCCGCGCACGGCCCATAAAGCTTGCCGCCGGTCGAGCCCGAGCGAGCGGAAGGCATCGGCGCTTGCAAGCCGTTCGATGCTGGCGCGGCCAAGACCGCTGCGGCGCCACAAATCCTGTATGCCGGCATAGGGACGGTCGCGCCTGGCCACGGCTTGCTCTGCATCGGCTTCGCGAAATCCGTCGATCTGTCTCAGGCCAAGACGAAGCGCGCATCTTAATTGCCCTACCGCGCCTCGCGCACCTTGAGGGCTGGAAGGCAGTTTCTCCAATGTGCAGTCCCAATGGCTGTGATTGATGTCGGGCGCGCGTGCCTCGACGCCATGTTCGCGGGCACAGCGCACGATCTGGGCTGGCGCGTAAAAGCCCATGGGCTGGGCGTTCAGAAGCGCGCAGGCGAAGACGTCCGGATAATGGCATTTGAGCCAGGACGACACATAGACAAGATGGGCGAAGCTCGCCGCATGGCTTTCGGGAAAGCCGTATTCGCCGAAGCCTTTGATCTGGTTGAAGCAGCGTTCGGCGAAATCCTGCGGGTAGCCGCGCGCGGTCATGCGGCCGACCATCTTGTCCTGGAGCGTGCCGATCGTGCCGCGCCGCCGGAACGTCGCCATGGCGCGGCGAAGCTCGTTCGCCTCGTCACCGGAGAATTTCGCGGCCTCCATAGCAAGGCGCATGGCCTGCTCCTGGAACAGCGGCACGCCCATGGTCTTGCCGAGCACTTGGTGGAGCTCGTCCGGCGGCCCGTGGTCCGGATGGGGCGAGGGGAAGTCGACGGCCTCGTCGCCGGAGCGGCGGCGCAAATACGGATGCACCATATCGCCCTGGATTGGGCCGGGACGCACAATGGCGACCTCGATGACGAGATCATAGAAACAGCGCGGCTTCAGGCGCGGCAGCATATTCATCTGCGCGCGGCTCTCCACCTGGAACACGCCGATGGAATCGGCGCGGCAGAGCATGTCGTACACGATCGGATCCTCCCGCGGCACGGTGCCGAGCGCGAGGTCCCTACCGTAATGCTCTTTCAGCAGCGCGAAGGCCTTGCGGATGCAGGTGAGCATGCCGAGGCCGAGCACATCGACCTTCAGCAGGCCCAGCGCGTCGAGATCGTCCTTGTCCCATTCGATGACGGTGCGGTCTTCCATGGCCGCATTGCCGATGGGCACGAGCTCGGATAAGGGTCCGCGTGTCAGCACGAAGCCGCCCACATGCTGTGACAGATGCCGGGGAAAGCCGAGCAACTCATGGGCCAGCGCAAGGCAGCGGGCAAGGCGCGGATCGGATGGGTCGAGCCCCGCCTCGCGCACATATTTGTCCGGCAGGCCAGTGTTGCTGAGGCCCCAGATCGTGCCGGCGAGCGCGGCAACCGTGTCTTCCGACAGTCCCAGCACTTTGCCGACCTCGCGCACGGCCGAGCGACCCCGATAGGAGATGACGGTGGTGGCCAGCCCTGCGCGGTCGCGGCCATAGCGCGCGTATATATATTGAATCACCTCCTCGCGGCGCTCGTGCTCGAAGTCCACATCGATATCGGGCGGCTCGCGGCGTTCGGGCGAAACGAACCGTTCGAACAGGAGGTCGATCTCGGTGGGATCGACATTGGTGATGGCCAAGCAGTAGCACACGGCGGAATTGGCGGCCGAGCCGCGTCCCTGGCAGAGAATGCCGACGGAGCGTGCGTAATGCACGATGTCGTAGACGGTGAGAAAATAAGGCGCGTAGCTGAGCTCTTCGATGAGCGCGAGTTCCTTCTCGATCGTGCTGCGGACCTTGCCGGGGATCCCGTCCGGGAAGCGCCAGGCCGCCCCGTCCCAGGTCAGCGCTTCCAGATGACCTTGCGGTGTCTTGCCTTGGGGGACCGGCTCGTCCGGATATTCGTATTTCAATTCGTCGAGCGAGAAGCGGCAGCGTTCGGCGATTTCGACCGTGCGTTCCAGCGCCTCCTCATAGCCCTTGAACAGCCGCGCCATTTCGGCGGGCTCTTTCAGATGCCGCTCCGCATTCGCTTCGAGGTGAAACCCTGCGTCGGCAAGGGTGCACTTTTCGCGAATGCAGGTGAGCACGTCTTGGAGCGGGCGGCGTTTGGGGGCGTGATACAACACGGCGCCAGTGGCAATGAGCGGGATATGCGTACGGGCGGCGACGCGCGCGGATTTTTCGATCCGTATACGGTCAGCGCCACGATAGCTGTGATGCGCGGCAAGATAGAGCGGGCCCCTCAAGGCGCCTTTGAGGCGCAAGAGTTCCTCTTCGAAACGGGCGTCGTCCGGCCTGTCCTCGCCGGGATTGTTTTCTCCCCTTAGGGCGATGAAGATCAGGCCATCCGCATGCTCTGCTACGTCGTCGAGAAACAAAAAGCAGTCGCCCTTTTCGGCGCGCCGCTGCCCGCGTGTCAAAAGGCGGCAAAGCCTGCCGTAAGCCGCGCGGGAGGTGGGATAGGCGAGAAGAGACGGCGCGTCCGCCAAGATCAGCCGCGCGCCGACGATGAATTGGATGCCGGCCTCTTTCGCCGCGATATGGGCCCGCACCACGCCGGCAAGCGTATTGGCGTCCGCGACCGCGATCGCCGCATGCCCGAGCGCCGCCGCTTGCGCCACGAGTTCCTCGCCGTGAGAGCCGCCCCGCAGAAAGGTGAAGTTCGTGGTGACGTCGAGTTCGGCGTAGCGGGGCTCGGAAGCGGGCGTCGAAGAAAAGGTCATGGGAGCACCCCATGCAGAAACCAGCGCGGGGGCTCGCGCTCTTGCTCACCCCGCTCTTGATAAAGTCCCTCGCGGAAGACCCAATAGCGGCAGCCGTCCTCGTCCTCGATGCGGTAGTAATCGCGCGTCCGCTGAGTCGCGCCGCCGTCGAAGGCGCGCCACCATTCGGGTGCGATGCGCTCGGGCCCTTCCGCCTTGACCACGCGGCGGTTGACGCGCCGCCAGGTGAAACGGGCCGGAGGTCCTTCGGGGATCTCCGCCATGACGGCCACGCTTTCCGGTTTCGCGAGCAGAAGGGGCGGGCGCGGCGGCTTCTCTAAGTACGTGCTGCTAGAGCTGCCGTTCCAGGCGGGCAGCTTTGAAAAGGCGTTTTGCGTCGTTTGCGCCAGCTCCGGGATGTGGCTCTCTTGCGGGAAGAGGCGCCGTACGGTGCGCGGCCCCAAACGGCTCACGAGCGCGTCGATGAGTTTTTCGGGGCCGGGCTTGCGGGCGGTTGCGCTAAGGGCGGTTTGCTCCGGGTGCAGATCTTCTACGGCAAGGGCCGCGAAAGTCATGAGGTCGACCCCGAACCCCATGTCGATCGTATCGAGCTTTTCCTTGAGGAGGCGCACGAAATGCGCCGCCGTCGCCGACGGCGCGCTCAACCCGGCTTCGAGTGCAACTGAGGAGCCGTCCGTGCGCGCGGCCCATAACACCACACGCCGGGCGCCGGCACCGGCGCGCGTTAACGTGCTGCAAAGCGCGCCAGCGAGGCGTTCAAGACCGGCAAGAACCCCGTCGTGAGAGATGAGCGGATCGGCGAAGGAGAGCCGCGCCACGAAATCCGGCGCGGGCAGAAGCGGTGCGTGCGTCTCGTTCCGCCGCCCAAGCGCTTCGTCGAGGCGGCGCAAAACGCTTTCCGCCGCGTCCTTTGAGTGAAAGCGCCGTTCGAGGCTGGCGCGCGGCAGGCCGTAAAGCTGGCCGATGCGTTTCAGCCCCAGCCGCTGCAAGAGGAGAACCGTCTCAGGGTCGAGGCGCAGGGCCTCGATGGGGAGAGGCGCGAGCGTCTCCGGCGCGGTGCCGGATGCGGCTATAACAGGGCTGCGGCGCGCGAAGCGGGCCAGCGCTGAGGCGCCCCCGAGCGTGTCGGCACACCCAAGCCGCGCGCTAAAACTCATTCTGGCGAGACGTCCGGCAAGATTGGCAAGGAGTTCGGGTTCGCCGCCGAAAAGATGCGCGACGCCGGTCGTGTCGAGCCAGAGCCCGTCCGCGCCGTCCACGTTGAGGGAAGGGCTATAGCGGGAGGCCCAGCGCGCGAGGGCTTCCAGGAAAGCCGCATCATTGTCCGGGGCGTCGGGCACGGTTAGCAGCGCCGGGCAGACGGCCCGGGCATCGGCCAGCCGCATGCCAGGCCGCAGCCCCTCATGCCGGCAGGGGGTGTTGACGGCCGTGAGAGTCAGACCGTGCGTGTCGCTGCCCACAAGTGCGAAGGGTTTCTTAGCCGGTGGCGGTGTGCGGCCCGCGTGCAGGCGCTCTCGCGTCAGCCGCTCGATCGGAAGATGCGGGAACCACACACAGACCATTCTGCGCGCCGCCTTTGGTGTTTTGTTCGGCATTTTGGCGATCGGGCTCATGACCTGCCTGCACATGAAAGCCTGCGCCTTCTCTTAGCGGGTTTGTTATTTGCCCTACCGCGCATTGCGCACCTTGAGGGCTGTCTGCGCCGGCCCGGCTGCGTTCGAGGGAGAGGCGCCAACAGGCGGGGCCGGGGGCGCCTCCGCCGAAGCTGGCGCCCGTATCGAAAGGGATATGGGCGCTTGCCTCCGTGGCGATCCGCCAGCGCGTGAGCGTGCCGGGGACTTTTGCCTCTCCATGGTCGGTGAGGAGGAAGCACGGCGTTCCGGCGGCGCGGGCGGCAAGGCCGAGGCGCCGGGCCATAAGCGGGGTTTTGATCTTGGTTTGGGCCAGAGCTGCGATCAGCGCGGTGCTTTTCAGCCCTTCTTCAAGCGCCCAGGCGGCCTCTTCCGCGTTGCGCGTCTCGACGACGAGGACACGCGCCGGGTCCAGCCCTGCTTTGAAAAGACCAGGACCATAAGGGCGTCCCCATTCTTGGGTTTGCCGCCGCGTCATGCACCAGAGCACCAGGCCGGGGCCTTGCTGTTGGATCTCGGCGATCACGGACAGGGCAAGGCCAAGCCCGGCCGGCGTGTCGCGATAGGCATGGGGTTTGATCTCGTGCAAGCCGCCTTGGTGCAGCGCGCTCAAGGGGCTTTCCGAAGGGGCGCTCGGGATGTCGGGGGCCGCGGTTGGCGGCGTTAAAGAGCAGGCGGGACGGGAAGGGGCCGCACCCGGCGCGGGGGGGATAGCTAGGGAAACGGGAACCTGCTCGAGAGTACGGATAGACGCCCGCAACTGCTCGATCAGGACCCTTCCCGTAAGACCGCCTGCTCTTTCTTCAACGTCAGCCGGCGGAACGAGGGCACTAAAGTCGCCGTCTGGAACGTTGTTACGCATTACTGACACTCCACTTTCGTTCCTGTTTTGTTCTTACTCTTGAGTCGGGCGAGAGTCAAGAATGGTCGATGGCGGAGGCCCTCCCAATTTCGGCGCGCTCGGCACAAATGCCGCGCTTGCGTGGCGGCACCGGCGCTCTCATGTAGAGCTTGCTTAAACGCCATGACATGAGGGAGGAGCGGTATATGAGCCAGACTATTTCGGCATCCGATTGGGCCACTGAGCGGGGCAAGAAATGGCGCGATCAGCTATCCGGCATGGAAGCGATGATCCATCCCGTGACGGCGCCGCTCGTCGATGCCCTTGCGCTCGATAGGCCTCTCCGGGTCGCCGATATTGGATGCGGCGGGGGTGGTCCCACACTGGCGATTTCCCGGCTGGCTGCGGCGGGCAGTGCGGTCCATGGCATCGACATCTCGCCGGATCTGATCGAAATGGCCCAGGCCCGTGCCAATACCGCCAGCGGCGAGATCGCTTTCCATGTCGCCAATGTCGAGAGCGCATCCCCGCCCTGTGCCCCCTATGACCGGTTGGCGTCGCGGTTCGGCATTATGTTTTTCGACAACCCGCCTGTCGCCTTCTCCAACCTCGCGTCCTGGCTTGTGCCCGGCGGCCGCATCGCGTTCGCTGTCTGGGGCCCGCCGGCGAACAATCCGTGGATGACGAGCTTTCGCGAGGCGGCGTCTCAAGTGGTCGACGTGCCGCCGCCCGATCCCAATGCACCCGGCCCGTTCCGCTATGCCGGAGAGGACACGCTGCTCGGGCTTCTCGCCGACGCCGGATTTGACGACTTGGAGGTCCAGCACTGGCGGGACACGATTCCTCTCGCGGGTGGGCTTCCCGCAGGCGAAACGGCGGACTTCGCGCTTCAGTCATTCTCGATCGGCGATGCACTCGCCGAAGCCGACCTGGCCGCTGTCCGCCATCTACTCATCCAGCGCTACGCCGAGCATGAGCGAGACGGTGCCGTCCGCATGGATGCCCACGTCCATATCGTCACCGGTGTCCGGACAGCTTAGAACCGGGTCGAATCTCCGTTTGAGCTTTTGGGACGCTTGTTTGGATTTTGCTAACCAGAATCGCTGCACGCTTCTGGAAAGAAGCGAAACGGGGTTCTTGTAATGCGTATCCTCGGACTTTCGTCCGCCGCAGGGCTTGCGGTGGCGCTGATCGCCTTGCCGGCGGGCCACGTCTCGGCGGGGCTGTTTGATTCGGTCACATCTTCCCACCAGCAGCGGTCCCGCGTGGTTGGCCGACACCTTGTGTCCTTCCCGCCCGGCTACGAGCCCGGGACGGTCCTCGTCCAGTTCAGCCGCGCCAGGCTCTATTACGTTCTGCCGAACCGCAGAGCCATCAGCTACCCGATTGCGACGCCCGCTGGTCCGGCGAGACCCGTGTCAGTGCAAAGAAGGTGAACCCGGGCTGGACGCCCACGGCCGAGATGCGCCGGGAGAATCCGGATCTGCCGGCCCATGTGCCTGGCGGCCATCCGCAGAATCCGCTGGGGGTCCGGGCAATGTATCTCGGCAAAAGCCTCTACCGGATCCACGGCACCGATGCGCCCTGGTCGGTGGGGCAGGCGGTCTCCCATGGCTGCATCCGCATGTACAACCAAGATGTCGCCGATCTCTACCAGCGCGTTCCAATTGGTGCACGGGTGGTTGTGACATTGTAAACCGCAAGTAAATAGGAAGTAAGAATCCGATTAACGGCTAGAAAAATTGGCGAATTTATGGGATTTTGTGGTTTTTTCATTTGCGAATTCTTTACCTTGGCGCCGCTGTGTTTATCGGATCGTTTTAAGCACTGTCTAACCCGTACCTGCTAGCTTCCACATCAGGTTCCACGGGCCAAACGGAGTGCGGTGCGGGGCCGATATTTAAAAGCTATTTATGTAATGGGAGAGTCCAGATGACTTCTATCAAGCGCTTTATCAAAGACGAGTCCGGTACCACCGCTATCGAGTATGTCCTGATTGCCGCCGGTATCGCCGTTGCGATCATCACCGTTGTCGGTGCGGTCGTACGAATCTGAGCGGCCTCTTTGGCCGTGTCTCTGCCGCGCTGGTCGCTGCGTAGAGCTAAAAAATCCTGAACAAGAGGGTCCGGTCTCGCAGAGAGGCTGGGCCCTCTTTTCATTTCTTGCCAGTTGCGCGTCGTCCCTTGTCGGGACGATTTTTTTTGCGTAGCGCCGCCCCAAAATCCTCCATAATTCAGGCCTAATCCACCCTCTCGATTCGTGGGAGCCAAGTCTTGCCTTATTGGAATAGGCGCGCACGCCGCGCGGTCCTGACAGTGGCGCTTATGGGCGCGGCTATTTCTTGCTTCGCGGCCGCCGCAGACGCACACCCTCACGTTTGGGCGACGGTGCGGTCCGAGGTCGTCTTCGGCCCCGAGAAGAAAATCACCGGCATCAAACACGCTTGGACGTTCGACGAATTCTACAGCGCCATGGCGGTGCAAGGGCTCGATGCCAACTCCGACGGCACCTATGCCAAGGACGAGCTCAAACCGCTCGCGAAGGTGAATGTCGATTCGCTGAAGGACTTCGACTACTTCACGTTCGTCCGCCGGGATGGCGACGAAAAATTTCTGCCGCTGAAAGGCCCGCAAGACTATTGGGTCGAGTACGACGGCACGGCGCTGACGCTGCATTTCACCTTGCCTCTGGAAACCCCGCTCGATCCCGGGTCCAAAAAAGTCACCGTTGATGTTTACGACCCCTCGTTCTTCGTGGCCTTTGGCTTCGCCGATAAGGCGCCCGTCAAGCTCGCGGGATCCGCGCCGGGCTGTGCCGCGAAAGTCGCCGAGACCGACCCGGAGGCGGCCGAGGATGCCAAGGCCCTGACCGAATCCTTTTTCAGCCAGCTCGGTCCGAACGCCAACTATGGTTCGCAGTTCGCGCAGACCGTGACGGTGACATGCGGCGCGCAGTGACACAGGTTCTTCTCGGTTGCTTGGGGCTGGTGTTTGCGGTGCTCGTGCCGTTCGCGCCAGCCAAGGCTCAGGTTCTGGCTCAAGCGCCACAGTCGCCGCCGTCCGCCTTCGGTGAGCCCGCGCAACGCCAAGTTCCACCCCCGGCCTTCGCCGCGCCGAAAGGTGCGGCAGCACCGCAGACTGCTCCCGTTCAAGCCGCGCCTCTCAAGGGGCAGGGGGCGCTAAGCGGCCTTCAGGCCTGGATTATCCAAACGCAGCAAAAGCTGCTGCGGCCGCTTGCTGCCGCGATCAAGAGGCTCAAAAGCGGCAATGCCTGGGGCGCCGGGTTGTGGCTCGCCGGACTCAGCTTCGTATACGGCGTCGTCCATGCGGCGGGACCCGGTCACGGCAAGGCGATCATCTCCTCCTACGTTCTTGCCAATCGGGAGACGGTACGCCGCGGTATCTTCATCTCGTTTCTCGCGGCTGCCGTTCAAGGGTTGATGGCCGTCGCGTTGGTCGGTGTTCTGATCATCGCGCTCAAGGGCACGGGCATTCAGGTTAGCAGCTGGGTCAAGCAGCTCGAGACCGCCAGCTACGCGCTGGTCTTTCTGGTGGGGCTCTCTCTTCTCGTCTCGACCCTGTGGCGGTTGTGGCGCCGCCGGAACGGCGCGGGCGCGGGTCATGACGACGAGCGGCACGAGCACGCGCATCATCGCCATGACGGCGGCAGCCATGCGCATGCCCACGATCATCACCACCACCATGATCACGACCATGAGTCCTGCGAGGCCTGCGGTCACATCGTCGACGTGAGCCAGATTGCCCAGCCGATGAGCTGGCGGAAGATACTGGCGGTCGTCATGTCCGTCGGGATCAGGCCGTGCTCCGGCGCGGTTCTCGTCCTGGTCTTTGCTCTGGCGCAAGGGCTCTTCTGGGCGGGTGTCGCTTCGACCTTCGCGATGGCCCTCGGAACGGCGATCACGGTCTCGGTTCTTGCCGCACTGGCAATCGGTTCACGGAATTTGGCGCTTGTCCTTGGCGGCGACAATGCGCGCTGGGCGGAGATGGTCTGGATTGTTTGCTCGATCGGCGGCGCGTTGCTTGTGATGATGATCGGGCTCCTGCTATTCCTTGCCTCGCTTGGGCCTGTGCGGCCTTTCTGACGGGTCCGCACGGCCATAAGTCCAATTGTCGCATTCAAATTGCGGTTGCGGCGTAAGCTCGGCGTTCCCAAATCAGGCTCCGGGCCGCCCGGCCGACCATTCCTGATGTGATCCATGGAGGACAGTGATGACGCTTCAACTCGGCGATACCGCCCCGGACTTCGAGGCCGACACGACGGACGGCCGCATTCGGTTTTACGATTGGCTCGGCGATTCTTGGGCGGTGATCTTCTCGCACCCCAAGGACTTCACGCCGGTTTGCACTACCGAGCTCGGCTACATGGCCAAGATCAAGCCCGAGTTCGATAAGCGGGGCGTCAAGATCATCGGACTCAGCGTCGACTCCGTCGAATCCCATGAAAAGTGGAAGGCCGACATCGCCGATACGCAGGGTTCGGAGCCGACCTATCCCATGATCGGCGATACGGATCTCGCTGTTTCCAAGCTCTACGGCATGCTGCCGGCGGGCGCCGGGGACACGTCCGAGGGCCGCACGGCCATGGACAATCAAACCGTGCGCAACGTCTTCGTGATCGGACCCGACAAGAAGATCAAGCTGATCTTGGTCTATCCGATGACCACGGGGCGCAATTTCGACGAGGTGTTGCGGGTCATCGACTCCATGCAGCTCACGGCCAAGCATCGCGTGGCGACGCCGGTCAATTGGACGCAAGGCGACGATGTGATCATCGTGCCCTCCGTCTCGGACGACGAAGCCAAGACGATCCATCCGGATGGCTGGGAGACCCTGCGGCCATATCTTCGGATCGTGTCGCAGCCCAAGGATTAGCGGTTCTGCCGTGGGAAGCCGGTCCCTTTTGGCTGCCCATCGCTCCCGCTTAGGCCGATCCGATGGGATTTCCCTCAACGCCAGCGCTCACGGTCGACTGCGTCGTCTTCGACCCGAAGGGACGCGTTCTCCTCATTCGGCGGGGCCATGAGCCCTTCAAAGGGGAGTACGCGCTGCCCGGCGGATTTGTGGATGTGGGAGAGACCGTCGAGGACGGTTGCCGCCGGGAATTGCGTGAAGAGACGGGGCTGTCCGTCGGCGATCTCTACCTCGTCGGTATGTACTCCGACCCCGCCCGAGACCCCAGAGGGCACACGGCCAGTGCGGCTTTTCTCGCCCAATTGATCGCGCCGGCAGACCCCGTCGCCGGCGACGATGCCGCCGCGGCGGAATGGATCGAGAATTGGCGGGGCGAGCAGCTTGCCTTCGATCACGCCCAGATTCTCGCCGATGCGGAAAAATTTCTGGCGGCAATCTCTCAAGACTAGGCGCGGCCGGTTCGATATTCTATTTACGGGCAACCCTTGAAAGGTCAGCACCAGGGAGTGCGCCGATGAATCAGAGCCCCCCAGCGAAAGACTTTGCCGAACCGTACGATTGCCGGTCGCAACCCTTCGGCAAGATCGGCGTTCTGTTGGTCAATCTGGGCACGCCGGACGACACCGATTACTGGTCGATGCGGCGCTATCTCAAGGAGTTCCTCTCCGATCGCCGGGTGATCGAGGTCAACCGGCTCATCTGGTGGCCCATCCTCAACGGGATCGTGCTGACCACTCGCCCCTCCAAGAGCGGCGAGGCCTATCGTTCGATCTGGAATGAGGAGCTGGACGAATCTCCGCTCCGGACCATTACGCGCGCCCAAGCTGAGAAGATCGCAGACGGGCTTGGCCACCGTGAAGAGGTGATCGTGGATTGGGCCATGCGATACGGCAATCCGACTATCACCGGCCGGGTGCAGGCGCTGGTCGAGCAGGGCTGCGACAGGCTGCTCGTGTTTCCGCTTTATCCGCAATATGCGGCCGCGACCACGGCGACGGTCAACGATACGGTCTTCGACAAGCTCAAATCGATGCGCTGGCAGCCGACGCTACGCACGGTGCCGCCTTATCCGACCGACCCCGTCTTTGTCGAGGCGCTCGCGG
>Ga0209013_10002424_pt1 | contig 16907 bp, 18 predicted proteins | sample Cruoilmetagenom2_FD_187291 | JGI IMG/M metagenome (GOLD analysis project Ga0209013, IMG submission 187291) | Oil polluted marine microbial communities from Coal Oil Point, Santa Barbara, California, USA - Sample 2 (SPAdes) (version 2) | ecosystem: Environmental > Aquatic > Marine > Oil seeps ...
AATAAAAATGGAAACAGCGCTTTCTTGGGTCCGTCGTTGGACGAAACAAAAGACAAGCGCTGGTATTTTAGTAAGGTAAGGGTCTTTGAGCTGATGTTGACTGAATAATGAAATTTATTTATTCAGGCACTTCTGCTCCTTCGTTCTTCGTTGCGAATCCTTGGGATAGTCGTCTGGTGAATATCACCTACCAGAATCATCAACCAAGACCCTTTACCTCAATAGTTATGGAGTTCTAATGACTCCGAGGAGCTCTACAGCTCCTAAGGCAGGGAGAAAAGGGAAAACCACCGCACCCTTACGCGCAATAATACCATGAGATATTTATTATACAAAGTATCTGTAATCATAAAGATAAACATGTAATGAGGTAGATTATATAAATTAGTAATACTGGAACGTAGTTACCCTTTATGTTGTATGCGAATATTGGTTTGTTTTATATTTGGTTGTGATGGTCTATTTCCTTTTCCAATCATGTTTGATCTAAAGGTTGAGGGTGTGTTGTATTTAGGACCGGAAGCGTTTTGTCCGTACTTTCTTTTGTCTTTCTTCTTTTTATACGTTTTCACTTTAGTCTTTAATTAATTTGTTAAGAAACCAAGAAACTAAAGATAGAAGTATAGAAGCTATTATTGCAGTTACAAATCCATCAATATAAAAGCCCGGCACGATATAACTTATTCCGAACAGAAGGCCAACATTTATAATAAATGCAAATATTCCAAAGGTTAGTATTGATATCGGCAAAGCAATCAACTGCAGGATTGGCTTAATAAAGGTATTTACAATGGCAATTACAATAGAGGCAACCACGATTGCTGTTAATGATTCAAACTTAAAGCCTGGAATTAAATACTCTACAAACAAAAGGGCAACGACGTTTATTACTAGTTTTACTAATATCTTCATAATCTATTGACCTAATTTTTACAGTTTAATAGTTTTATGTCAAATTTATTGTTTTATTTGACTTTTAAAAAATTCAACGTCGCGTTTAACAACTTCATCCCAAGAGGGTCTTAAATTATGATCGGCTCCCTGGTAAGTGTAATAGGTAACTTCAATATTGTTTCCTAATAGTTGATTATAAAGGTTATCTGACCAATCTATTGGAACAGAATCATCATTTGTGCCCTGATGAATTACGATAGTGGTATTAATTTTATCCAAGTACTCGGTTATTGAATATTTATCGGTATCATAAATATCCTCAAACTTTGCCAGCTCTCTTCTTATCAGTTTTCCCTTATCTTCTGATTCGTCAGTATAGTAAAGGACTGAGTAAGGAAAGGGTTTTGAAACAGGTGCCCAAAGAGTAGTTGGTATATCTTTTTCGGTTATTTCCAACAAAGATATGGCAAGATGTCCCCCATTAGAGTGTCCCCATATAAATATATTTTTTCCATCCCATTTTCCAATTTGGTTAAGTGAATTAAGAAGAGATAAAGTAGTAGTATAAGTTTGGAAGCGTGATTCGAAAATATCAGCTTCGTTTTCGTCTGATTGTGCATATCCCAGAAAATCAGGGGCGATGGTTATAAAACCCCTGTCTGCGAAGTAGGATGCTGCACTTTTAGTGCCTAATCCTGTGGTATAAATTTCTTGATCAACATAACCTCTTAGCATTAGCACAATTGGATATTTGCCATCTTTGCTAGGAAGGTTGATTTGCCCTGATGTGGTTTTTATTTCATCGTCAAGTCCTGGTGAAAAGTCAAAGTTAAAAAGATAGGAAGTGTGGTTTTCGGTTTCATCTAACTTACTTCCAATTGTTAATTTACCTTCACTAAATTGATGGGTGGCCAAGTTATCGAAATCGTATTTAGATAAAGGAGTGGGAATCGGTGTTGAACCACTGTATTCATTTTGATTTGTTAGTGATTGTGGAAGTAACCTACTAAAATAATGACCAAATATAAAGCTAATAAAAACAATAATTACGATACTTATAAATATATAGATTTTATTCATGGCTTAGTTAATAATACCTTGATAAATTATGATGAAGCTGAAAACTCCGTAGAAAGCAAAAGCAAATAATAAAACAAGAATTCTACCCCAACTTGGTCTTAGGTGTTTATCAAGGCTGGTTAAATTAAGCCAAAGAATAAGTCCAGTGTATACAAACATAGCGATCGCATTAAAAACGGCTCCAATTATCACAAGTTGAAGTGGCTCAGTCAAGCCGATTGCAAAAATACCAATACCGGCAAATATTAAGAGCCAAAGAAAAACATAATAGTAATTTCTGAGTTTTGTTATTTTAAATCTTTTTGGTGAAAGGATAACAAGATTTTCACTCATTATTCTCGAAGTAGCGTCCATAACCGAAAACTGGGTTGAAAAAAGCATGGCAGAAGCAATCAGTAAAAAGATAGATCCTAATATCGGAAGAGTGTTTTGTGATATTACTTGGGCTTCATAAATTAGAAAATTTATTCCCTTGGTTAATTCGCTGGCTCCATAAACCGTTACATAAGCAAGTAAGCTAAGCATAATCATTGTTATTGCACCGGTTGCCCAAAAGATAATTAAATGCTCAATATTTATTCGCTTCCACCAGATTTTAAATAGAGATAGATTTTTTTCATCACATTCAAAGGTTGTTCCCTCTAGAGTTATATTTTCTTTTTTGCCTGTTAAAATGGACGTTATTCTACCTGAGAATTTTCCCATTCCGTATCCTTTGTCTTTAACGTAAAAAGATTGAGCAAGATTTAAGTTTCCACCGGCACCTGCATATGCAAAAGCACCAAGAAAAGTAGCAATTGATATACCAACAGGGAAAAACCAATAATCCTCTCCTTTTCCAACGAGGCCAAATGATAGGTTTTGAAGATCTATCGGTTTTACGAAAAATAAAAGTAGTATAAAGATAAATGGAACTCCAATTAAAATCAGAGTTCTTTGAAATACCTCTTGAGTTTTATATATTACCGGGCCAAGCGTCAGAACGGCTCCGATCAAAAGAAGAAGAATAATTGGTATCAACGATGAGTATTGGATGCCGATTATGGTTGCAATTAATACTCCGGATGCTGCAATGATTCCCGGCCACATCCAAGGAATAATTGTTGAGAGGATAAACCAAATAGGTGTGAGAGTGCCAAATTTTCTTGCAAGACCCACAAAAACAGATTCTCCGGTAACTAGAGCATATCGTTCAATTTCCATATTAATAAAAAACTGGAAGGTTATGCCCAAAAGTGCCCCCCACATTATGCCAAGTCCATAATTTGATGCTAAGTAAGGCCACAGGATCAATTCTCCACTACCTAGACCCAGTCCTATTAAGATAAAGCTTGGACCAATTAATTTTGCAAGAGAAAGAGGTTTTGGTAGGTTTCCCTTACCAAGTGGAGACAATTTAGCCATAAATATAGTGTAGAGTTTTGACTTACCTTTTACAAGAATAATGATAATATGTATGTATGAAGTCAAAAACAAAATATATTGAAATTGAAACTGAAAATAAAATTGAAATAGTAAATATAACCCAAGAGGTTGAGAAGGTGGTTAAACAAAGCCATGTAAAAGAGGGGTTATGTTTAGTAAATTCTATGCATATTACTTCATCAGTTTTTGTTAACGATGAGGAAGAAGGTTTAAAGCGTGATTTCAAAAAATGGCTTGAGAAACTGGTTCCTTACCAGCCTGATAGTTATGAGCATAATTTAACCGGCGAGGATAATGCTCATTCCCATTTAAAAAGAACAATTATGGGAAGAGAAACAATAATTGCAATTACCGACGGAGAGCTGAACCTTGGGAGGTGGGAGGAAATATTTTATGGTGAATTTGATGGACAAAGAATAAAGAAAGTCCTTGTAAAGGTGATAGGAGATTAGGTATAGTTTATATATGGAAGAGCAAGTGCAAAATGAACCTACAAATATTAATACTTCTCAAGTAACAAGTGAACCTCCAATTGAACCTGATTTTAAAGATGGACTACCGCCAGAAAAGGAAGGAATGAAGCCGGCAATTAAGTTATTCTTTCTAGTTTTATTATTGGGAGCAATTTCATTAATTACCTATTCCGTGTATAAATATGTCGATTTAGATAATTTTCCGTTTGGTGCAGTATCAAATAATGAAGATATAAAAAGTTCAGACTTTGTACTTAGACCTTTTACCTCGGAACAGGAATTTCGTAATTATTTTAAAGAAACAGAGCAGAATATTTCTTTAGTGCAAGAGAGAGCCGATTTTGGTGCGACAGGAGAATTTGAAGGCGGCGCCACTATGAATTTGAAAATATCTGGAGCACCGGAAGAACCTGGAAGAGTTTCTACAACAAATGTTCAAGTCGCACAAATTGATGAAGCCGATATTGTAAAAACTAATGGTAAAGACATATATATATCAAATAATGAACCAATATTTATGATTATGGAAGAACCGCTTGAAAACTTTGGTGTTACGAGTTCAGTTTCTAAGTCCATGATTTATCCACCCCCGGATATTACACAAGAGACTGATATTGTTAGCGCATTTCCTCCCGAAACTCTTTCTAAAATTGGCTCAATCGAAAAGCAGGGTGAAATGTATCTGAGTGGTAATACTTTGGTTGTAATATCAAATAATACACTTTTTGGATACGATGTAACGGACAAGGAGAATCCAAAAGAAAAATGGCAGTTTAGCTTGGATGAAAGACAGCAATTAATTACAACAAGACTTTATAACGATGAAATTTACGTTGTATCAAGGGCATTTGCTAATTCAAGCACCCCATGCCCCATTCCCCTAACAGGATCGATAAATATAAACTGCACTAAGATATACAGGCCGGATATTCAAGTACCCTCTGATTCAACTTTCACGATAACAAAACTTAGTGTCAGTAATGGTAATAGCTTAGATGACTTTTCTTTTGTTGGATCATCCGGAATCACAGTTATATATATGTCACCTGATGCAATCTATACAACATTTACCTATTACACTGATATATTAGAATTCTTTTTTGATTTCTTTAATGAAGAAGGAAAAGATTTGATAAGTGATGAATTATTAAACAAGCTTGATGAGCTGGTAAAGCTGGATTTAAGCAGTCAGGCTAAAATGGCTGAATTTTCAGTCATCTTGCAAGAATACATGATGAATCTTGATTCCGACGAAGTATTAAGGATAGAAAATGAGCTTCAGAACAGACTGAATGATTACTCAGCCAAAAGGGTAAGAGAATTAGAACAAAGTGGAATTGTAGCAGTCGATACGAAAAACCTGGATTTACTTGCCTCCGGAAACGTACCGGGAAGAGCCCTTAATCAATTTTCACTGGATTCATACGAGGGAAAATTAAGAATTGCAACAACAGTAGGACAAGGTAATTTTCAAGGAACTGATAGTGTAAATGATGTTTATGTACTTGATGAAAAGCTAGATATAATAGGTGAAGTTTTGGGTTTGGGGGAAGGTGAAACCATCTATTCGGTTAGATTTATTGAAGATAAAGGTTATGTTGTTACATTCAAACAGATTGACCCTTTTTATATACTTGATTTAAGTAACCCCAACGATCCCAAACTGGCTGGTGAATTAAAAATACCCGGATACTCATCTTACTTACATCCGATCGATAAAGATACAATTTTAGGAGTTGGCAAGGAAGAATCAAAAGTTAAGTTATCTCTTTTTGACGTATCTGATCCCAATAATCCTAAAGAAAAAAGCAAATACGTACTCGATGAATATTGGAGTGATGTACTAGATACTCATCATGCATTTTTACTGGATGATAAGTTTGAAGTATTTTTCATCCCGGGTTCAAAAGGTGGATATATATTCTCATATAAAAATGATGAGCTGACTCTTGAAAAGAGTGTGAGTGGAATAACAGCAAGGAGAGCTCTATTTATTGATGATTATATGTATATTATCGGTGATACGAAAATAGTTGTATTAGATGAGCACAATTGGGAAAGAGTGAACGAGCTTATTTTATAATCTAGTCAAACTCAGCGTAAGAAGGATTTAGCAACCTTTTGGACCCACCGATTCTATCAATAAGCTTGTGATCATCTTTTTCCATTCTGAAGTTTAAACAATCGTAATTAGATCTTATATGATCAGGATTTTTTGATCTAGGAATAGCAATAATTCCTTTTGAGGTAATCCAGTTAAGAATGATTTGGCTTTCCGTCTTTGAATATTTTCTTGCAAGCTTTTTAATAATCGGTATAGAAAGATCTTTACCTTGACCATTGGGTGAATATGCAATTACAGAAACATTATTTTTCTCACAAAACTCTTTTAATTCTTTCTGGTAAAAAGAGGGATGAAATTCAACTTGATTAACACTTAGCTCATATCCGGTTTCCAATGCAGCTTTTAAATCTCTTATTTGATAATTAGAAACACCGTATGCATGAATAACTCCTTTATCTTTTAACTTATCCATTGCACGAAGAGTATCCTTTATTGGAAAGGTGGGATTCGGAAAGTGTGCAAGAAGCAAATCAATATAGTCAACTTCTAATTCATCTAAAAAACGCTCAGCCGCATATATCACATGGTCGTACGATAATTCCCCCCTCCAAACTTTAGTGGTAATAAATATTTCCTCTCTTTTTATCCCTGAATTTTTAATAGCCTTTGCAATATACTCATGATTTGCATATTTATCAGCGGTATCAATATGCCTGTATCCAAAATCAAGAGCTATTCTTACTGCTTTATAACAATCCTCACGAGTCAATTGCCAGGTGCCAAGACCAATAATTGGGATGGAAGCGTTATCATTTAGTTTAATTGATTCCATTTAAATAAATTATATGAGAAGAGATGAAGTTAAACCAGTATTGAAGCAATAAAAATGCCTAGAGCATAAGTTGCGCTAGGCAAATTGGTCTTAATCGATATTAGTTTTGCTAATATCTTTGAATACTTGTTTTGGATTTCTCTGGCGATTTGGCACTAGTTAATTTATGGATCTCATCGTTTAATCTTATCGTTATTTTGCTTACAAATATTATTGGGTCAATATTGTTATCTATATCACTTTCAACAGTATAGATAATGAACTTTTTAGATTGTATTGGATGTTTTAGTTCAGTGCATTTACCTTCGAAAACATCTCTAATCGCGAGCTCGCATAAAGGTTTGGAAAGATCACCAAACTCTTTTAAAGCAGTGTGATATATTTTAATATGCAGAAAAACGACCTTTTTATTATTGGCATCGACACCAAGCAGTTCAATTAAACCAATAACTTTTTCCTTAGGAATATCATTATTATTCTGTATATACCTAATAGAAAAACGCATGCCAACCTCCAAACACTTTGTATAAAAAATTCTAGATTTACACAAAGACAAGTGTATACATAGCCCGCTTGTAAGCTAAGATAAAAAGAATAATAATGCAGCCTAGATGTAATGTCAACTTTATGGGTGTTATTTTTAGTTATTGACTTCGGGTTTTATATGGTATAAAAAGTAAATACTCTGCCTTCGTGTTATGTTTGGTATTATGATCCAAAAAATTAATGTACCAGTGTCAGTTTCTTTAAGCTACAACAGCAAGAAACGAAGAGTTTTCCCTAAATGGGTAGTTTGGAATGGAAGATTCTACCCCATTATCAAAGTTGGACTTCATCATAGTTATAAAAAAGGAAGAGTTCTTTTTCATGTCTTTTCAGTTGCCAGTAAGACTTTATTTTTCAGGCTTATTTTAAACACTGAAACACTGCATTGGAAGTTAGAAGAAATTTCAGATGGTTTACCAGACTAACCTTTGTTTTAATCCTGAAAGCCCGACAGTGATGCATATTGATCTTAATTCCTGTTTTGCAACTGTTGAGCAGCAAGCCAATCCACATTTAAGAGGAAAGCCTGTTGCTGTGGTTGCATATACCTCACCTGGAGGGTGTATTTTGGCCCCCTCAGTTGAAGCTAAGAGGTTGGGAGTGGGAGTTGGTATGAGAGTAAGGGATGGTAAACAAATATGCCCCGGTTTGATTATTTTACCCACTGATCCTTGGAAGTATCGCAGTGTTCATTTGTCCTTAAGAAGAATTCTTTCTGATTACACCAACAACCTTACTCCAAAATCAATCGATGAGTTTGTTTTAAATTTAAAAGGCTATCCTAGTATGAGTAAGGGGATGATGGGGATTGGTAAAGAGATAAAGGAACGAATAAGGCAAGAAGTTGGTGAATGGATTACTGTGTCTGTTGGGATATCAAGCAATTACTTTTTAGCAAAATTGGCCAGTTCTCTCCATAAGCCTGATGGGCTTGATGAGATAAGCAAAAATAACTACAACAATATTTATAGGAGGTTAAACTTAAGTGATCTTTCGGGGATAAAATTCAGAAATACGACAAGGCTTAATTCAGTTGGTATTTTTTCGGTGCTTGATTTTTACAATGCTCCCCTTTGGAAACTTAAAGCTGCTTTTAAATCAATTACGGGTTATTACTGGTATTTAAGGCTTCGTGGATGGGAAATAGATGATTTTGAGTCGGTGAGAAAATCATATGGTAATTCTTATGCATTACCTAAAGCTCTTATTACACCGGAAGAGTTATCCCCCATCTTAACAAAACTGGTTGAAAAGATGGGATTTAGGTTAAGACAAGCGGGCTATAGGGCAAAAGGAGTGCATTTGGGCGTGTCTTATCGTGATTGGAGCTTTTGGCATAAAGGAGTGAGTTTTCCAAGGGCTCTGTATGATTCTCGTGAGATTTATAAAAAGGCATTCAGATTGATGTATATGTCTCCTTATAAAAAACCAGTAAGAGAATTGGCCGTTTCTACTTTTGGTCTTTTAAAATCCAAAAACTCTCAACTTGAGCTTTTTTATAACGTTGAGAAAAACGAGAATTTGGTAGAGGCTTGTGATGAGATAAATGAGCGTTGGGGAAACTATACTTTAACTCCAGCTAAAATGTTTCTATCGGATAAAAGTTATGTTCCGGATAGAATTGCCTTTGGCGGTGTAAAGGAGTTGGAAGAATTTACGATAACAAAATAGTAAGCTATTTTCTTAAAATACTGATCTCAACTTCATCTCCAACATTAATGCCGTTTTGTTCTGTATGCCCTGCATTTACTTCTAAAACATAATCTACTGGTTCTTCGGGTAAATAGAGGAGCAATTCTGATTCGGGCGTACCCTCCCGGGCTGGTTGGACGTCTTTGTCGATTTGAATTATTATATTGTCATTAATCCATATGATATCAATTGGAAATTTCATATCTTTCATCCAAAATGGTGGCTTTGTGTTTTCTTGATCAAAAGTAAAGAGCATTCCATCATTAGTGCTTAATGAGTCAAAACGAGATAGTCCCACGCTTCTTTCCTCATCAGTATCAACATAATATACATTTATTGTTTTTTGGCCAATAAATACTTTATTACTAAGAGTTTCCGGTTGAGTATATTTAAAATCGTCACCTTTTTTATAAAATATCCCAACACCAATAATAAAAAGTACAACAGCTCCAATCGGTAGTATTAAGCTTTTTAACATTATTTTGCTAAATTATTAGTGCTATTTATTTGAGCAGAGGAATTAAGATTTTGAGATCGTTTAATATTGGTTAAAAGAAAGATAAGAAGAAAAGCAAAGATGATAAGAGGAATCATTAAATAGTAAATGTTTCTGTTTCTATTTAGTCTGTTTCTATGAAGATGAATTTTTTGATGTTTCATTAACACATTTTATAACTAATTTGTGAAATTGTTAAGAGTGCAGTATAAAAAGTAATTTGTTATATGCCTGAGAGTGTTATGATTTAATTATATCGTTTTTACTTGTTAGTAAATGGCTGTGTAAATTATTCAAGAGGTAAGTTTTAATAATTATAACTAGGTTTTCTGAAAAAGATAACCCCCTTTGTTATCACGTTAGTGACGGATTAAAGGGGGTTTATTGTTACTTCGAGAGTTCGACGAGCCTTTGTTTTGCAGCTATCCTGTTAAGAAAATTTTCGTACGCTAGATGTTGGGATTTACTAAGTGGTGAGTATCGAGATTGATCACACACATCATCCGTAAGATTGGCGTACATATCAAGTATCATAAGGTTTTTGGTTATACCGATAGCAGCATCTCGAATAAAATTATCGGATGCGTTTATGGCTAATGAATCAACAAATAGAGGATCAGTATTATAAATTTCCTTACCTCTTATTAGAAGGAATGCCGAGGAGGGGCTTCCTCTTCTCGTATCCGTCCTAGCTTGTTCAGTAATTACCTGTTTGACATAGGTTAAATTACCAATTTTAAGGAATGCCTCTGTTTGTATATAGTAATCTGTAGTTGACTCATACACCTTTATGAAATAATCATCATCATTTGCTTTCATTTTTTCAAGTGCCCGGGCAGAGATGAATGCTTCATCTTTTCCGTCAGCGTACAAGGTATAGATTTTACGCAATAATTTCTGATCATTTCTTACAAGATTAAGAAGCTGTTCAGCTACGTTTTCAGGATGAACGTAATAACCGTTTTGAGAAGCTTCCTGGACGAACTTGCTAAATTTTTCCGGATGAAGCAGGATGTCACGCGCATTCCTGGATTCATAAGTACCAGTGCATGCGGTAACTAATATGGCCGTAACTACAAGACTTACTACGATAAGTCGTTTCATTATTATTCTCCTATTTATTAAAGGTTTAATAAATTTTCTAATATCTTCCCGTTTCTCTCTCGATTTTCAAAGGGCTTAGTGTATTGAGTTAATATTTTTAGAAAGTTAGGTACCTACTTGTACCCGACGACAAAAGTATAACACATATTATAGGATTTACAAAAGTGTAGGTTATTAATGAATGATAATAAATTATGTAATAAATATACAAAATAAATATAAGGATGAAGTATTACAAGAATAGTTGTGCCGAGGAGAGGACTCGAACCTCCACGAAGTTAACCTTCACAGGATCCTAAATCCTGCGCGTCTACCAGTTCCGCCACCTCGGCTTGACTGCACCTATTTTATCATTTAGATAAATGTAAAAGAAAGTTAAATAGTATAATCTAGTGGGAATTGACTGATATCATCCATAAAACTTTTAACTTTGTAAGACCATGTTGAGCTTGGGGGTGCATAAATTCTGCCTATTTGGGACAAAGATTGTGCACCCTTATCTTTATATTTTTCTCTTAATGTTTTAGTTACTATTTCGATTGATTCATTCCATGAATTAAAACTATATGCCCCATTAGCCCATCCATAGGCGTTATAAGAGTCTTTCGGCATATGATTACCGAAGCCTGATTCTACCCCGGTTATAGCCGGGATTAGTCTCCAGTCAAGTTCATATTTATCAGAGCTGTATATAATCTGCTCGGAATAGTCAGCCAAAGGTGAATTTTTACTTATAAGATACTTTTTGAGTATTGTATTTCTATTATCATAAGTCTCATTTTCATTAACCTTTATCTGTGCGGATTGCTCAGCCACTAAATACTCCGCTGATACTGGTTCAGCAAGTAAAAAGAATAATGTAAGAAAAACTATTAATATTTTCATGGATCAAAAAAGCACTCTAAAAAAAGAGTGCTTTGGTTTGGAGCCTACACAAGGTAAGCTCCGGGGAAATTCTAACGCCTGAACATAAATAAATTCATGTCGAGCCTCAGAACGTAAAAAGGACTATATCATAATACTACAGGACTGTCAAGAGTATGAACGCAGTCATTGATTATTAATAATAGACGGTAATATAAGCTATTGTGGGATATGTATATATTATCCCCTATTATGACAAAGATAAAACATTGATGGTCCAAAACAAACCTTTGCAAGAGGTTTTTGAAGAAATGACTCAATGGACAGTAAAAATTCCAAAGGAAGTGAATTTTTTAGAAATGTGTTTCTAATATTTGAAATTGATCTCTTTTCTACTATATCAAAGCCCAAATCATCTAGTTTCTTATCAATATCATCAGGGTGATAGTTAAGAAATGGTAATACTTTCTTCTTTTTAGATCGTTTGCTTCTTAAATCTTTAGGAAAAATCTCAAGGGGAAAGGTTAAATTACCTTTAAAAAACTCACAGAAGGTAGCTTTAATATGTTTTTTATTGGCAAATTCAAATATAAAATACCCATTATTTTTGGATAATTTCTTTATAATTTGAAGAACTTCATCAATGTCTTCTATATGATGAGCAACTCTTATAAATATAATTAAATCAGCTTTTTTCTTAAATAGTTTTTGAGGGAGATTTTCAATTTTGGATTGAATATATTCAATATGTTTATCTTTATGTTTGGATCTTGCGATTTTTAGAAGTTTTGCGGATGGATCAGTAATATAAATCTTTTTAGCACGATGCTTGAATGTCGGTATTAATCTACCGTATCCGGAACCTAGATCATAAATTGTATTTATACTTTTTATCTTTTCTAAAAACGCTTCAAGAGCAATTATTTCTGATTGGTGCTCATATTCCCTACCTTCCCAGTAGGAAGGGTAATTATAAGTATCGTATGCTGCAGGCATAGGTAGGGCTAATTATATATCAAATGACCAACAAATTATAAAATATCATGATGTCTATAAATTACTAAATAAGATTAATCTTGAGGATTTTCAATATCGTTCATGAATTTATTTACCCCCTCAGCCCATGAACCATTTGATAATGGCGTATACTTACTCATTATTTTTTCTATGGTGTCGTAACCCTGATCATAATAATTTTCCTTTATACCTTTGGATACAGTTTCAATGCCCTCTGAGTAAGAATCGAATCCAAGCGTTCCCTGACTGTGAATTCCCCAACCCCAGCAATTATAAGTATTATGAGGGATAATTTTGCAGATATTTGATTCTTTTTGAGCAATTGCCGTTAATAATCTGTAATCGAGTGAATATTTATCAGCAATATCTACTAAATAATTTGAATAATTCTCAAGTGGGGAGTGATTATCTTTCAAATACTGCTTTAATAGTTTTGCTCTGGCATCCTCACTTATCGCCTCACCTGATATTGATTTTGTAACACTGGGAAGTGATCCGTATACGCTTAATCCATCACTTTCTGCCTTAGCAATTTTAACAAGGTTTTCATCAAGGTTTTTACTATCGTTTTTGCTTAAAGAATTGATTGAAAACAAGCTTGTAACTATAACTATCGGTGTTGCGATAAAAAACAGTACTGCCAAGAATAAACTACGATGAAAAATGCCATTCTTCAATGAGGCTAGGTTTATCATAAGTTAAAAGCAATTATGCTTTAAAAAAAGAATGACATAGCAAGGAGTTAATGTCAAGGAAACTAATAAGTGCGCCCAGGAGGATTCGAACCTCCAACCTACTCGTTAAGAGCGAGTTGCTCTACCGTTGAGCTATGGGCGCCCAATTAGGTGCCCCCAGGAGGACTTGAACCTCCAACCTACTCCTTAGAAGGGAGTCGCTCTGTCCAGTTGAGCTATGGGGGCATATGTTTATGAGCGGCGGAGCGGATTCGAACCGCCGACCTTCTCGTTGGCAACGAGACATTCTACCACTGAACTACCGCCGCTTATGTGCTGCGAGTTGGAATCGAACCAACATCTGGCGCTCTTCAGGCGTCCGCCGTGACCGACTTGGCTATCGCAGCTTAAGTGCAAATAAAATTATACTTTTAATATTGTCTAAATTCAAAATATTGCGAGATATTTTCTAAATATTGCTACAGCTAGTAATAAAAGTAGCAGTAAAAGTAGAATTTTAAATAAAAATATAAATTCAGGATATTTCATAATACCCGATGTTATTTTACGCATAATATAAGACACATAATAATCTATTTTAGGTTTAGCGTATTTTTCTTCAATATCCATTGTGGTCGGTACAGGATTCGAACCTGTGACCTCACGGATGTAAACCGTGCGCTCTAACCAGCTGAGCTAACCGACCAAGATATGTGCCGAGGAGAGGACTCGAACCTCCACGCCCAAAAGGACACAGCGTCCTCAACGCTGCCTGTCTACCAATTCCAGCACCCCGGCAAAGTGCAGATGGGAGGACTCGAACCTCCAAGAGCACAAGGCTCATACGGTTCTGAACCGTACGCGTCTGCCAATTCCGCCACACCTGCTTAAGGTTAATTAGTATTATATCAAAAATCAATATATATTTAAGCTAAACGAAGCGGATTTGAATATCGTCTTTGACTTTTGTTTTCAAAGATACTTCTTGCCCTGAGTATTTTGCATGCTTACCCCAGATAATTGCCTTTGTTATATCTTTTGAAAAATCCTCACCGATCTTTTCAGTTACATCTCTAAGTGTAATATTTCTTTTAACTATTAATGGGCTATTGATGTGTGGTTTTTCGTCTTTTTTTATAAGATAGATTCTTACAAGGTTTAAGTTTTGCCATATTAAGTCTTTTAGATTTTCAAGATTGGTACTAAGTTTGGCGCTTATATATATGAAATTATCATTAGAACTTTGAATTTTGGATAAATCAGTTTTATTAACAATATAAATACCAGGCACATATACTCTATTTTTTGAAAAAGCATCAATAAGTCTATCCATTGTTAGTTTTTCTTTTATTGTTATCTCAGCATTTTTAATACCGAATTCATTGGCAACATCTTTTATGGTTTCCTTATCAATATCTTGCTTTATGTTTGAAATAATTGTTAAACCACCTGACAGTTTTTTATCTATTGTTACATCTGGTTTTGTTTTGTTAATACGGATTCCATTTCCTTCTAATATATTTGTAATTTCATCAAACTTTTCTTCCTTGCCTAAATCTGTAATTAAAAGCAATAAATCAGCCGATCTAACAACTGATAATACTTCTCTTCCTCTCCCCTTGCCCTTTTCAGCGCCACTTATTAGTCCTGGAACATCAAGAATTTGAATAAAAGCATCATTGTATTTCATCATGCCGGGTATTACTGTAACTGTTGTAAATTCATATGCTGCGATTTTAGATTTAGAATTAGTTAGTTTATTAATAAGAGTGGATTTACCAACAGATGGAGGACCAACTAAAACAACAGTTGCATCACCTTGTTTTTTAACAGCATAGCTTACTCCACCACCCTTTTTTGATTTTGAAGAATATTCCTTATCTTTAAGATTTGATATTTTAGCTCTTAGTCTTCCAATATAATGCTCAGTGCCTTTATGGTAAGGCGTTTTTCTAATTTCTTCTTCAATAGATTCTATCTGTTCTTGAATAGTAGACATGTCTTTAAATTATATATTAATAAGAGGATCAAATAATAATGTGCCCTTGGAGGGAGTCGAACCCCCACAACTAGTTCCGAAGACTAGTGTTCTATCCGTTAAACTACAAGGGCTGAGAGCGGGAGATGGGGATCGAACCCACGACCTTCAGTTTGGAAAACTGATGCTCTAACCAACTGAGCTACTCCCGCATAGTACAGGCATAATTATAACACAATGAAAACCTGTAAACACGACTTCCTAAATGAAGGTCAATGGCTCCAAAGCAAATATTTAGATGAATATTGCCAAATTGAAATGAATTTAAGTGAACGGACGATACTCAATAAAAGATATGCTTTTAAGAGACTATTCAGGTATTTAGACAAACGTTCATTAGATATTGAAAGCTGTAGAGGATACACAGTTCATTTATATAAAAAGGGTTGGTCCAATGTATCAATAGGGGCTGAGCTAAAAATGATAAAAGCGTATGTAGCATATCTATTTAAAAGAAAAATAATTAAAGAGGATTGGTCACAAGATATTATTCTCCCAAAAGTAACTAGAAAGCCATTAAATATTGTTTCTGCCAACGAGGCTGAGGATATTATTATTGTAGGAACAAATCCTAGTAACTATGACCACTATATACACCGTGCGTCCAAGGTGGACCAAAGGGCAGCTCTTAGGTTCATTCTAAGAACAGGTTTAAGGTTAAGTGAGATGTTACATATGCAACCAAAACATGTTAACTTTAGGACAAATTGCTTCAATGTAATTTCAAAAGGTGGGAATATTGATACCCTACCCATCCCCAATGATATGAGGAATGAATTGTGGAAAAGAAGAAAGAATGACAGAACATTTCCTGTAACAGCGAATACCTTAAATAATACATTAAAACGAGGCTGTAGAAGGTTGGTAGTAAAAGAGAAGGTTACGGTTCACACGCTCAGGCATGTTTTTTGCACCGAGTTATTAAAGAAAGGAGCACCGCTACAGTTGGTATCTCGGCTGATGCGGCATTCAACGGTTAAAATTACTGATGAAGTATACAGTCACTTTATAACAGAGGACTTATCTCATGCTCTAAATACATTTCATCCACTAATAAACAATGAACCAGGCAATGGTAGTGATACTAGTGCTGTTTATAAGAATTAGTATTAAATTTACTAAGGCTCAATATTGTCCTATAGGTTGACCTAATACTTATTTTGGTATATAGTTACCTTTCGGATAAAGCACACCAAATCAACAAAAAAAGGAGACTAACATGTGTTTAAGAGGAGGACCTCCGTATGGAGTTCCAATAGAAGATGATACTTTTGAACAGTATCCAGACGAAGTTAAACAAGCATGGGTAACGTTTGATGGATGGTGGCATACAGTTAATGCTGCTTTTCAGGTAAGAAAATCAGATATGCCTGATGACGCATCGCAAGCGATGGCAACCATTCTCGAAGCACCCATACCTGGCTTTGAGGGAAAAACTGGCAGAGATTCATGCTACATGGTCAATGTTTTGAGCATGATGGAAGAGTAAGCCATTACGAAAAGATAGCCCAATAAAGGCGTTGGACAAAAAAATAATCCAACGCTTTTTTATTGGATAAAGATTTCAGCAAAGTCAATTACGGAAGACAAAAAGTTCGAAAATCATTCTATCCTATGAAGCTATCATGTGGTCCTATAGGTTGACTGATAGTTACATAATTGGTATTATTTAAGGCAGTTTGATTACGAATTGAGATATACTTTAAC
>Ga0209013_10002425_pt1 | contig 16904 bp, 10 predicted proteins | sample Cruoilmetagenom2_FD_187291 | JGI IMG/M metagenome (GOLD analysis project Ga0209013, IMG submission 187291) | Oil polluted marine microbial communities from Coal Oil Point, Santa Barbara, California, USA - Sample 2 (SPAdes) (version 2) | ecosystem: Environmental > Aquatic > Marine > Oil seeps ...
GGGATTCCAATGGGAGGGGCGGAGGATTTATTCCCTGCTGGCGAAGAAGCCGCATATAACCGATTAGAGATCTTCCTTAGAAAGAAGGTTGAATTTTATCATCTTACCCGAGATCGGATGGATTTGGATGGAAGCTCGAACCTATCACCATATTTTAGATTTGGCATTTTAGGTTTTCGATCGGCAATCTTTCGCAGTCTGGAGATTTTGAAAGATGAGAATAGCCGCAAAAACCTGCGAGGGATTGACGCCTGGCTGAATGACCTAGTTTGGCGGGAATACCATATCCATATCATGTATCATTTTCCAGAATCACGAACACAGAATTTTCGTTCAGTATATGATGGTCTGCCTTGGAACAATGACCAATCAGATTTCCAGGCCTGGAAAGATGGACGGACTGGATATCCTGTTGTGGATGCCGCCATGCGGCAGTTAAACTCAATTGGCTGGATACCCAGGCAGTCCAGAAATATTGCGGCATCTTTTCTGGTGAAGGGATTGTTAATTGATTGGCGCTGGGGAGAAAAATGGTTTCGGGATCGACTTCTCGATGGTGATCTGGCTGTTAATGTTGGGAACTGGCAGCGGGCAGCTGGAACTGGCCCGGATGCTGCGCCTTTTGATAGGATCCTGAACCCTACTCGCCAGAGCAAGAAATATGACCCGACAGGAAACTATATCCGCAAGTGGGTCCCGGAATTGACGGATCTGGATGCAGATGTAATCCACGATCCCTGGAAAAATAGAGTAAAAATAGCAGGTTATCCGGAACGAATTATCGAACATAAATTTGGAAGGGAACGGGCGCAGTCTGCTTACAGGGCTGCCAAATCTGGAGAAAGCCGTGGGATAGGTGAGTAGTTTTCAGAATTAATTGAAGTAAGTACATTTATCTGGGGTTAATTAGTTAAAATAATGACTGTTAATATTAGCTCTATGCGGGCACTTACTCAAGGTGATTTTATGATCGAGTCTGTTGATGCACCATTTGAAGGTTTGGAATGTGTTCAGTTGAAGAATGATTTGATCACAATCTGGCTTACAAAAGATGTGGGTCCACGAATTTTGGGTTTAAAGTATAAAGATGGAGAGAACTTATTAGCAGTTCTTCCTGATCTAAAAATACCAGTGGAAGGTGCGGACGATTATTCTCTGCGGGGCGGCCACAGATTGTGGTATGCCCCCGAAAAACCCGAAACTTCATATATCGCAGATGATCAGCCGCTGGAAATCTCGCCATTCAATAATGGCATAAATGTGATCCAGAACGTGGACAGGCCAACCGGGATCCAGAAATCCTGGCAGGTGGCCATGGCGGAAAATGAAGCGCAGTTGACAATCGTCCACAAACTGACCAATCGGGGAGATAAAGAATTTGAACTGGCACCCTGGGCGATCACTCAACTCAGACCCGGAGGGACAGCTGTCCTTCCTCTTCAGATCGAACAAGATGATGAACATGGATTGCTGCCCAATCGCCAGATAGTCTTTTGGCCTTACACGGAACTGAATTCTCCTCATTTGCTTCTGGGTGATAAAGGGGTTGTGGTGAAAGCAGATTTATCTGAAGGGGCATTGAAAGTAGGCGCACCCAATCCAATCGGGTGGCTGGCTTATGAACTTGATGGATTTTTATTTATTAAAAGAGCTGATTACCAAGCTGATGCGAGATACCTGGACCGGGGCGCATCCAGCCAGATCTACTGCAGCGGAGATTTCATCGAGCTGGAGACGTTGGGTCCGGTTGTGAAACTAGCCCCAGGTGAGTCTGTTGAGCATCAAGAAATCTGGCAGGTCTTTCCAGAAGATGATTGGCCGTTGGAGACAAAGGGAATTTTCCAGAAATTTTAGCTAAAGACTTCCGAGGTCTTTATTACCCCCGGTGGATTCTTACCGACAGGCCCTTATGTATTTAGATATCTACGCTGGGGTCTGTTTCTTATATTCAAGGGTCAGGCTGCCTTTCGGATAGCCAATTTCCTTACTGATAACCTCACATTTCACTTTGAGCAAGAAAAAAATATCTCTAGTGGTATCACTCAAGGTTTCATAATTGGCCTGACCTTTGGCAAGGACCAGGGGAGCGTTTGAGTACAGCTCCTGGAAGGATGGTGTGCAAGATGGGAGATAGGTTCCTGGATACGGTGTTCCGGATTCCAATAATCTGGCAACCTGATCGATCCCGGCCTGCCTGGCATCCGCCAAAAGAGCGTCATCAAAGGCAGGAGCGCTTTTAACGACATAGATTACGGGAACATCCAGGGTTTCTATCAGCACTCTATCAAATACAGCTTCTGCGGCGTTATCGGCCAGAACCAAAAGGGAATCTACTTCCGTTAGCTTCTCGCGGAAAAATTCCAGGCTATCTCCCCTGATCTTGTCGTCGAATAATTGGGTGATCTCCTCATCGATGTCATAACTGTTGGGGTTGGCCGCATCAAGGATATTACCAAGTGCGCTAATGCGTATAGCCGCATCAAGAGGGTCCGGAGCTTGCTCTACAAGCTTTTTCAGGAGGGGATATAACTTAAGGTTTTCACGGATGCTGGAAGTCTTATGGGCCCTGAAAAGGTCATCCTTGTCAATTTCCTGGAGGACTTTCTGGTAGATCAACCCTGCCGTGCGGGCCGGCGGCAGAGACATATCTGCCTTGATCCAATCCTCTTTGAAATTGTCCAGGACCGCCTGTCGTGACGAATCATCCATATCTGCTTTTCCCAGAGTAGATTCCATTAAATTCATGATGCAGGGTATGCACGCCTGGTATGTTTTCATGAGATCTCTATTAATTGCGGGTCGTTATTTTGACATTTGTCGGATGTCAACTTTGTGGTTATCGTGAAAGTGATATGAACCAGATTTATTTAAAACCGCTGGAACATATTCTTTTTGAACATCAATCAAAGTTGATTTTTCATTGATCGTGATCCTTCCGATGCCATTCCCCGGAATATCAGCCCTGGAAGCGATGCCGCCTACAATTTCACCAGGGCGAATGCCATGGATCCGGCCCCGGTTAATGCTCAACCGAACCATGCCGATTTCATGTCCTGAAGAGGATTTCTGGAATTGGCCTTTCCGATTCGATTTTCCGTTCCGATGGGACCCCTTTTTACCGCGGCCTTTTTTGTAGGACGATTCCTTGAATTCCACAGGGCTGATCTTTTCGATGGGTTGATCTGACATACCTTTGCGGGCCATTTTCAAGGCCGCCGCAGCGATTTTAACTGGATCGTGACCTGAGGCAACCATGTATTCCACAAGTTCCTGCTCCCGTTTGCAGCGATCTCTTTCCAACCAGGCCTCTAACTTTTCTAATAGTTTTAGGTCACGGCGTTCATTGAGATCCTTTTCGGTGGGGAGTTGGGTCAGGTTTATTTTGGATTTGGAATAATGTTCGATCCGGCTGAGATATCGTTTGTCTTTTGGGGTGAGTAAGGAGATGGCAATACCGTCTTTCCCAGCTCGCCCGGTCCGACCAATCCGATGCACATACGCTTCGGGATCAGTTGGAATGTCGTAATTTACAACGTGGGTAATATCATCGATATCCAACCCACGGGCTGCCACGTCAGTGGCGACTAAAACCTTGATTTTGCCTGCTCGAAAACGATCCAATACCCGAATGCGGGCATCCTGGGAGAGATCGCCATTGAGTGCTTCTGCAGGAAAACCGCGCTGGATGAGATTATTGGCGACTTTTCCGGAACCGATCCGGGTTTTTGTGAAAACCAGGGTGGAACCGATATCTTCGGATTCAAATAAACGAGTGATAGCTGCTAATTTATCTTTTTCTTTGACCAGGTAATAACGTTGATCTACAGTGTCAACAGTGAGAGCTTTACGCTCCACCATAATCGTTTCAGGATCATGCATATATTTGTCGGCCAAACGGCGGATCGACTGGGGAAGGGTAGCTGAAAACAAGGTTGTCTGGCGGGTGGGCGGGGTTTCCTGGAGTATATTCTCAACATCATCCACAAAGCCCATGCTGAGCATTTCGTCCGCTTCGTCAAGAATGACAGTGTGCACCTGGCTGAGGTCGAGTATATTCTGCCGGATCAGATCTTGCAGGCGGCCGGGGGTGCCAACAATGACATCCACGCCTTCTTTGAGCCTGCGCCGGGAGGTTCCGTAATGCTGGCCTCCGTAAATAGGAAGCACGCTGACTTTCATATGGCGCCCGTATTCTTTGATCGCTTCGGCTACCTGAATGGCTAGTTCACGAGTAGGGGCAAGGACCAGAGTGCTGATAGCATAGCGGTTTTCACTGGTTGCCAGGCTGTTTAAAATTGGGAAAGCAAAGGCTGCTGTCTTGCCAGATCCCGTTTGGGATTGGGCCAATACGTCTTTTCCTTCCAGCATCAAAGGGATCACTCTTGTTTGCACTTCGGTAGGGGTTTTAAATCCAAGATCTTCTGCTGCCTGGATCAAGGTTGGGTGCAGGGTTAACTGCGAAAATTCAGTTGTCATCAAAATCTCCTCTAGCGTTTTGATAACTCCTGAAGCTTCACAACCCATGTGAATTGAGCGATTTCCTCGCGGAAAAAGATCCGGGTTCACCCAGCCGCATTCCATTTACCCCCTGCGGCAAGAAAAAAGCTCGTCCCGATATTGACGAGCCGCCATGTCGAATTTTCAAAACAAAATAATATTTAGTTGTAGCTGGTTATATCTTACCAACCGCGGCAGTATACCACAAGCGGAGAGATATTGTCCAGAGGGCTAGAGGATATTTATAGAACTCGATCTTGAATTATTTTATCCAAGATGAAATATATCCTTGGATCAACTGGCAACGATTACCCGGTTTCTACCCGTTTCTTTGGCTTGATAGAGTGAATCGTCCGCAAGCTGGATGAGAGTGCTCTCTTTTTCCACGGCCTGATTTGGATAAGCTGCGCCGCCCAAACTGAGAGTAACCTTGATGGTTTGTTGGCCCTCAATAACTGAGCTGTCCTCGACACTTCTGCGAATTCTTTCTCCCACTAGCATCAGATCCTCACTTGCTGCAGCAGGTAAGACTGACAGGAATTCTTCGCCTCCATAACGAATGAGGATGTCTCCTTCTCGTAAAACTGTGCGGATTATAGAAGCAATTGATTTTAATATCCTGTCTCCTACCTGATGGCCATAGGTATCATTAACATTCTTAAAATGGTCAATATCCATCATTAACAAACCCATAGGAATGTTACTTCTGATGGATCGTTCAAATTCTTCATGGAGCCGGCCCAATCCAAATCGACGATTGTAAACTCCTGTTAATGGATCAAGGGCCGCGAGTCTTTGCAGGCGGTCATGAGTCAATACATTATTAAGAGCCAGACCGAATCCCTGCCTGAATAACTCCAACCTGGTTACTTCTTCAGCATGATAAGCCTCTGTTTTTCCCAACACAACTGCACCCAGGGGAATTTTTTTATATGTTGCCGGTATAACAAATATCTCCTGGGGGCGAAATTCTGCCAGTACTCCTTCAACTTGAACATTGTCAGGAATGGGAATTCGTTGAGTTGTGCCTTTCTTCAACGAGGTTTGAATATGGTCGCTCATGGCAACGGATTCAGGGTTTTTGATCCCGCGGTTGGCGGCCACTTTCATTTCACCTCCGGAATCATAAAATACAGCACCTCCGGCAGAGCCGGAATGGGTTAAAAACATATCCAGTGAATTCTCTGCTAATGTTTCCAGATCCAATGTACCGGCCAGCATTTCTGAAAAAGAATGGACGGCATTCTGTGTTTCAAGGGAGTCTGCCAATGTTTTAACCAGGCGATTAAATGCTTTAGCACTTTCACCTAATTCATCTTCTGAATCGACAATAATTGAACAGGATTCATAGTTGCATTCGATAGTATTATCATTGGAATTAATATCTCTCAACAACAATTCCACTTTTTGCATTCCGTCAGCCAGTAAACGGATCCGGGTTGCAACAACCAGGCGGGCTAAAAACCAATTCGCTACACCTACAATAGCTCCCGCCCCTAAGCAAGCGATATAAAAACCAGGTTGAATGGCGATGGATTTGGGAACTCCCAAGAGGATAACAAACCAGGGAAAAACAATCCCTATTATCAAACCAAATAGAATCATCCAAATGGCCAGGTCAAGGAAAACTCGTTTTGTGATGCGCATATATTCCTCTCTAGTAAGTGGGGCACTCCGGGATAATTATACCTACAAAGATAATAATTTAACAAAATAAAAAAAGCGGCTAACCTAAAAAAAAGTTAATTGCCGCTTTTTTCATGGCGCACCCGGATGGATGTGGAGTTTTCGGTTTTTACTAGAGTTTTGTGCGACTGTCAGGAGTGGATCAGATATACACTACCAGTCCAGGGAGCTTGATTGTGTATTATAAGCCCATTACCTGTAGCATCGAACTCGACATTACCATACAGCAATGCTGAGTTCTTATTTCGTATGGGAAGGAGAACGTCTTTGATAGATTTATTACGGCTGATCACTACCAGAATTTGTTGATTTCCTTCGGAACGACGGTAGGCAAAAGCTTCTTCACTTTGCCAAATTGCTTCCCAGTCTCCTGTTCGCAAAGCAGGGTATTCTTTCCTTAGATTGGCTAGAGTTTTTACCAGAGAATGCATTTCTAGATCCCAGGAGTCCGATTCCCAGGGAAAAGCTCGGCGGCAATCGGGATCACGCCCTCCGGTCATCCCAATTTCATCGCCATAGTAGATACTCGGTGCCCCAGGTATTGTCATTTGGAACAGGGTAGCCAGCCGAAGGCGGCTGTTATCTTCACCAGCTTCATGCAGGAAACGTTCCGTGTCGTGTGATGAGAGAAGATTTTGGCTAACCAGGGTCATTTCATGGGCGTACATCATTAACATATGCTTGCAGCCATCTAAGAAGGTTTGGGTATCCATCTTGTTTCTGGCGAAATATTCCAGTGCCAGTGAACGTATGGTGTAATTCATCGTTCCGTCAAATCCATCACCCTGAAGCCAATAAGATGCGTTACCCCAAATTTCAGAAAACAGCATAACCTCTGGGTTGGACCCCTTGGCAGTTTTACGGAAATCCGCCCAAAAATCTGGCACGATAAGGGGAACAACGTCCATTCGCCAGCCATCAATCTTGAATTCCTCAATCCAATAGCGAGTCACATCCAGGAAGTATGCCCGGGCTTTCGGGTTTGACAAATTAATTTTAGGCATAGTTGGAACGCCCATCCATGTATTGTAAGAAGGGGCAAGGACGGGACCTTCATCCTCAGCGACAACAACCGGGATACCTGTATCACGTTCAAATTTACTTAACCAGGATTGATAATACTTGGAACGTTCTTTTTGCTCTGGCGGAAAAAGATGGGGACGTACTTTTACAGCAAGAGGATACTCGTAGATAGTAAACCAATCCCAATATTTGGATTCTGGGCCATTAATCTTGACGTCTCTGAAACCTATAAAGTTTGGATGGCAATGATTAAATGATGCATCCAAAATAATTTTCATGGAGCGTTTGTGAAGCTGGCTGATTAGATCGTGCAGGGCTTCATTTCCACCAAAAGAAGGATCAATATTGTAATAGTCCGAACAATCATATTTATGATTGGATGGGGAGGTAAAAATCGGATTCAGATACAGGACTTCAACTCCCAATTCTTCCAGGTAATCCAGCTTTTTCAAAATACCACGAAGGTCGCCACCTTGGAATTGTGAGGAGGTGGGTTTAGATCCCCAGGGTTCAGTACCGGGAGGATTTAGGCTGGGGTCACCGTTGTGGAACCTCTCGGGGAAAATCTGATAGATAACTGCACCGTGCATCCATTTTGGGGTCGTGAGAACAGATTCCTTTTTCAAATCAATTTGAAAATTGAATTCTGACGCACCAGTTGTACCAGTTGGCCCGTGATATACTGCAGACCCATCCTGATGCTTCAATGCAATTTGATAATGGAATTGACTGGCGTCGGGTTGAATTTCACCATGCCAATATTGAATCCGCAGAGTTTCAGCCCATAAATTCAACTTTTCTGCTTTTGGATTGCCGTCGTTATAAACTACAACCACTTCTTTGAATCCAGGTTCGGTTTGAACACGAATCCGAATTTTTCCTCCGGGAATGGGATCGAAATCTGCGCGCCGTTGGGGACTATGGCGAATGTCTAGCGGATAGAGATTTCCTGTTACTCCATAATAAAGTATTTCATTGATAGACATAACTTAGTCTCCATAACAAAAATGCAATCTTGGCGGGTAAATCATAACATGATTTTGTAAGCCTGTCAGTTAGTCTCAATTTCGGCCGCAGTCAGCACTTTTGCAGCTTTTTGGCTCACTTCTTCCTGGATTTGCAGTACTAGAAGGGGACCAGGCAAACTTGGAAGTTTCTATTCTAAGCTTATATAAAATTGCCAATCTGGAGATGGTTATTTTTGTGGGTGGTAATCTCACAAGGGAGACTTATTATTGAAATCTACGCAATGGATCGTTGGAGTGCGAAATCTCTCGGAATCAGTGCCTGCTGGTATAATGATTAATAATAGGCTTGGGTACCATTTATCAATTATCAGTGCCAAAACCTTGGCTGCGATATGAATATTTATTAGTATGAAAGGACGATTAGATATTGTAAAAGGAGGTGTTTGCCAGGAAATATACATGATTCGTTGAACTATTTTGGTATACAACATACTCTCTTCAATTTAATAGTATCAATGGATGAATCTCGAACAAAAAAAGGAAAAAGAAGAAATTTTATATTCAGGAGAGGAAAGAAATGAGAAAAAGACTTTTTACATTGATTGCTCTACTCGTGATTGCTTCAATGTTTTTGGTTGCTTGCCAACCAAATGTTGAGGAAGTACCCACTGAGGCCCCCGTGGTTGAAGAACCTACCGCAGAACCAGTTGTGGAAGAAGAAGTTGAGGAAGGACCTGTTGCCACGATCCGGATTTGGGCCGACGACATGCGATCCCCCATTCTGGCTGAATTAGCAGATGATTTCCTCGCTGCCTACAATGTTGAAGTGATCGTAGAAGAGGTCGCTAACATTCGGGACCAATTCACGGTTGCAGCTCCTGCCGGTGAAGGTCCCGATATCACCTTAATGCCTCACGACCAAGCCGGCTCTATGGTTGCCAGTGGTCTATTAGCTCCCATCGATCTGGGTGACAAGGCTGGAATGTTTGTTCCCAGCACTCTAGATGCAGCAACCTATGATGGTGTGCTTTACGCGATGCCATATGCTACCGAGAACCTTGGCTTCTTCTACAACACTGACCTGGTTCCTGAACCCCCCACAACCTGGGATGAGGTTCTTGAGATCGGTCGGGCTTTGATGGCAGATGGCAGCGTTACCTACGGTTTGGGATTGTCTGGTACGACTTACGATGCTTATCCACTGATGACAGCTTATGGAGGTTACATTTTTGGTCGTGATGAAGCTGGAAACTGGAACGCTGATGACCTGGGTGTTGACAGTCCCGGTATGATCAAAGCTGGCGATTGGCTCCAAGCCGCTGTGGAAGAAGGTTTTATTAGCGACAGCACCGACTGGGACACAGCTCACGTTCTCTTTGAGACTGGTGAGGTCCCATTCTTGATGGCTGGCCCCTGGGCACTCGACCGCATTCGCGAATCTGGTGTTCCTTATGCTATTGCCAACTTCCCCGCAGGGGACCAGGCTGGTTATCCCTTCTCTGGCGTTCAAATCTTTGTTGTGAATGCTTTCAGTGAGAATGTACTCCTGGCTCAGGCTTTCCTAACCGAGTTCGTTGCCACTGAAGAAGTGATGAGCGAACTCTACATTGCTGGAAGCCGGCCCTCTGCTTTCATTCCAGTACTTGATGCTACCGAAGATGCAGATCTCCTGGCGATGGGTAAAGCTGGCGAAAACGCGACCGCTATGCCCACAATCCCCGCCATGGGTTCTGTCTGGGGCTCCTGGAACGATGCGGTTGTTCTGATCCTCACCGGTGAACAAGAGCCTGTCGATGCATTAGGAACTGCCGCAGTCCAGATTCGATCTGCGATTGGCGGTGCGTTTGCTGGTATGGTCAACATTCCCGGATCATGGCAGGTTGCTTCTGGCGCTTGTGATGGTGACTGGAAACCTGACTGCGAAGGTTCCGCATTGACCCAGGGCGATGACGGACTCTGGACTGGATCCTTCGAAATTACAGCTGGCGACTACGAAGTGAAAGTTGCTATGGATGGCGGCTGGACGCTCAACTACGGTCTTGATGGCGTTACCGATGGTGATAACTATACTTTCAGTATGGCTGCTGATGGTACAGTAACCTTCACTTACGATCCGGAAACCCACCTTCTTGAGATTGTTACTGAGTAGTATTGTCTGACAAAGGCCAGGGGAATTCACCCCCTGGCCTTCTTCTTATCTTGCGGAGGACGAAATCTAATGACCACTACTACTTCCTCTGAAATTTCATTTTTAAAAAATCTTCAATCTGGCTTGTTCCGATTTCTTGGACTGCTGGCTTTTGATGTAGTTATAATCTGGTTTTTATTCAATGCTTTTGGAATGGAATTCTACTCTCTGGGAACAGTGATCAGTATTGTTGCAGTGGTAGTTAACTCAATTTATCTCGTTCCAAAACTAGCACCACTCCGATGGATGGCTGTTGGTCTGGCACTGATGATCATTTTTGTGATTTACCCGATCGTTTTTACGGTTTATGTAGGTTTCACAAATTACGGAGATGGTCACCTGATCAACAAAGAACAGGCTTTGGAGCAGATCCAAAAGAGAACTTATTTACCAGAAGAAGGTAAGGCGTTTTCATGGACAGCATACAAATCAGTTAATGACGAGTATGCCCTTTGGCTTCGAGATGAGGCTGGTGGTGGATTCCTTGCGATTCCCGGTGAAGAAATCGTCAAGGTTGAGTCAGGAACTTCTGGCGTGGGTGAATTAGACGCCAATGGAATTCCTTCTTCAATAGAAGGCTACACTCGTTTGAACGCAATCCAAGCAGCTACGGATCAAAACTTGACCGAGATTATGTTTGGGGTTGAAGGTGAAACTGTGCAAGTTCGTTCCCCATCTGAAGCGGCTGAATTGGTTCCACTATATGAATATGATCAAATTTCCGATTCTTTTTATGATATAGAAACCGGAATAACCTATAAAAATATTGATGGTACATATACTGCTCCTTTTGGCGAGACCATTAAACCTGGCTTCCGGACAAATATTGGCTGGGAGAACTTTGTACGTTTTTTCACCAGTCCTGCCTTGCGCGGTCCTTTGATCAGGATACTTTCCTGGAACTTTCTCTTCCCAACTATCAGTGTATTGACCACCTTCTTCTTGGGGTTGGCAATAGCCATTATGTTCGACGACCCAAATTTTCCTCTCAAGAAGCTTATTCGCACCTTAATGTTGGTACCCTATACTATTCCAGGTTTGATTTCTATCATAATCTGGCGCGGAATGATGAACCCTGAATTAGGGGTGATCAACCGCACACTGGAGCAATTGTTTGGAGCAAATGCTGCAGTTCCCTGGATGACTGAAGCATTTTGGGCTCAGATTGCAATCCTTATCGTTAACTTGTGGCTAGGGTATCCCTACATGATGTTGATTTGTTCTGGTGCCCTCCAATCTATTCCCAGTGAATTGTATGAAGCTGCCCGAGTTGATGGTGCCAGCGGCTGGCAGCAGTTTCGAAAGATAACCTTGCCCTTACTATTGGTCGCTGTAGGCCCACTGTTAATTGCTTCCTATATCTTTAATTTCAACAATTTCAATCTGATCTATCTGTTTATACAAGGCGGGCCGCCTATTGCTGGTGCTTCTACACAGGCTGGACACACGGATATCCTGATGAGTTATGTCTATAAATTAGCTTTCGAAGGGGGTGGTCGCGGGGTTGAATATGGCTTGGCATCCGCAATGACTGTTGTGCTCTTCTTTGTTGTTGCTGCTTTGACTATGTTCCAGTTCCGCTTCACTAATATGTGGGAGGAGGTAAGTGAAAATGTCTAGTTTCAATGGAATTAAGCGTTTGACGACATCCATCTCATTTACCAAGCGTTTCAGCCTGGTTATTCGATTTATACTGGCCCTAATCCTGATCTTCTTCTCAATTTTCCCCGTGCTTTGGATCATTTCATCTTCGATCAATCCATCTAATTCTCTGGCTTCAGTCAAACTGATTCCTGACAATTGGAGTCTGAACAACTTTTATATTTTGTTGCCATCACAAGGTGCAGCCATCCGTGAATTCTCAATGAATATATTAGGACGGGATATTTTTCCTCATGTCCCAGAAGGGAAATTCATTTTCCCTTTCTGGAAATGGTGGTGGAATTCGATTAAAATTGCATCCATCACGACTATTTTAAGCCTAGCCATTACTACAACAGCAGCATTCGCTTTCTCACGGTTCCGATTTAAGGGCCGTCAGACTATGCTGAAATCCATCTTGCTTATCCAGGTCTTTCCAAACCTTTTGGCGTTAATTGCCATCTTCTTGATGATCGCAGAGGTGGGTGATATCATCCCATTCTTCGGACTGGACACTCATGCAGGGTTAATCCTGGTGTATTTAGGCGGCTCGATGGGATTAAATATCTGGCTGCTGAAAGGGTATCTGGACACCATCCCCCGGGATATTGATGAATCGGCAATGGTCGATGGCGCTACCAGCTGGCAAATTTTCATAAGTTTGATTTTGCCATTACTGCGTCCAATTTTGGCAGTGGTTGGAGTCCTGAGTTTCATTGGTACATATGGTGACTTTGTCCTCGCCCGTATTTTACTTAAAACCCAGGAAAACTACACTCTGATGGTTGGTTTGCAGATTTTCACCTCGGGACAATTTTCATTAAAATGGGGACCGTTCTCTGTGGGAGCATTAATGGGTGCTTTGCCGATTATGATCATTTATATGACTTTGCAAGATCAAATTGTCGGTGGTCTTACTCAGGGGGCTGTAAAAGGATAACTGATGCTTCGGCATCCCCGTAGAAATCTCTTGCTTGTTTTCCTGATAGCCCTGTTGATGCAACAGGGCTACTTTTAATCTTAAAGGGTCTGAGAACGGTGGAGCGATTTTTGTAGATTACAACAACGATGGATGGCGAGAACTTAATATCGTCAACCGCGGTCCAAATGTATTGTTTGATAGCGCTGCAGGTAAACGATTCAAGAATCAGACTCAGTTTACTGATGTCAGAAATCCCGCTGATGACAAATCGGATTCTGGGGCTGATTTCGACCAAGATGGTTACCTGTTGGCGGACAATAAATTCAGAGGAGAAAATAATGCAGGTTCAAACGCCCGAATGGGTTAAGCAGGCTATTTTTTATCAGATTTTCCCCGATAGATTTGCGAGAAGCTCGCGGACAAAGCATCCCCGCGGGATCAACTTTAAGCCTTGGGGAACTCCTCCTGAAGAACAGGGATACCAGGGTGGAGATTTAAGGGGGATTGTTGACAAGTTGGATTATCTTAAAACTCTAGGGATAAATGCATTGTATCTCAACCCTATATTTTCATCTGCGTCCAATCACCGATACCACACCTACGATTTCATGAAGGTCGACCCACTTTTAGGAGGGAACGAAGCCTTACGAGAACTTATCGATGAATCCCACGCAAAGGACATTCGTGTTGTAATAGACGGAGTCTTTAATCATGCCAGCCGGGGATTTTGGGCTTTTCACCATATTTTGGAGAACGAATCGAATTCCCCATATATTGATTGGTTTGTGATAAAGGATTGGCCATTAAGGCCCTACTCGAGTGGACCTGGAAAACCCATGAACTATAGTGCCTGGTTCAATTTACCTGCCTTGCCAGAGTTCAACACCAATAATCCCGGAGTTAGGGATTACATCTTCGATGTTGCTAAATATTGGATTGATTTCGGTATTGACGGCTGGCGTTTGGATGTCCCTGAAGATATCAATGATGATGCTTTCTGGCAGGAATTTAGGCAGGTGGTAAAAGGAGCTAACCCAGAAGCTTACATTTGCGGCGAAATCTGGCACGAAGCACAGCGCTGGCTGCAAGGCGATCAATTCGATGCCGTGATGAATTACATCTTCACCTGGAACGCTCTAGCTTTCTTCGGAGGTAAAACTATACGTAAAGATTGGTCTCACCAACACCTCCAGCTAGATCCGTTGAAAACTGCTGATTTTGTGAATGGTATCGATTATATGCACAAACTTTACCCCTGGGAGATTAACTACGCCCAAATGAACCTGCTCGATAGCCATGATATGCCCCGGGCGCTTTATTTGATGGGTGAAGATAAAAGTGCTCTGCGCCTTTGCGCCCTGTTCCAGATGACCATGCCTGGAGCGCCCTGCATTTATTACGGAGATGAAATTGGCTTGTCCGCGGCAGGAGATCCTTATTGCCGGGAAGCTTTTCCCTGGGAGAAGGAAACGGAGTGGGATTGGGAACTTCTATCTTTCTACCGTGATGTCATCGACTTGCGCCATAAGCACCCAGTCCTGAGGACAGGCAGCTTTAAATTTATTTATGCTCAAGACGAGATTATTGCATTTCATCGTGAAGAAGGTGGGCAGGAAGCGCTGGTAATCTTTAACGCGGGGAGCGATGATTCCGAATTAATAATCCCCGCCAGCGGTATTTCAGGACTGGAATTTTCACAGATTTGGCCCCAAGGTCATTCACAGTCAGTCAAAATCGTGAATGACAATCTGGCCATTCAGATATCAGGCCGAGAAGCGGTTGTGCTAATTTCAAGTTAGAATTACAGGAACGGGACTCAGTAAATAATCCGCATTCCTGAAAAGAAGGTCAAAGTATGCCTGAAATTATATTTACCCCACTGACCGGCTCACTCATAAATTACCCTGACGTGTTGAAAAAGGTCAATAAAATTATTTATTTCTAGCCTTGATCTGGGAAAGGTAATAATGATGAAAAAACTAATTCTTTTACTCATTGTGCTGGTGACTGCCTGCAGATCGACTGAGCCCACTGAGCTTCCTGTGTTTGAGCCTACGGAATTTCCATCAACTCCTGAGCCGACCGAAGTACTACCTGCAGTAGAGCAGTGGTGGAACGATACCGTTTTCTATGAAGTGTTCGTTCGCAGTTTTTACGATAGTGATGGAGACGGGGTGGGAGATATCTCCGGTTTGATCGAAAAACTAGATTACCTAAACGACGGAGATCCCAACACGGATGACGATTTGGGGATCACTGGAATATGGCTGATGCCCATAACAGAGTCGCCCAGTTACCACGGGTATGATGTAGTCAATTATTACGCAATTGATCAAGAATATGGCACGATCGAAGAATTTCAACTTTTAATTGACCAGGCCCATCAGCGCGGCATTCGTGTGATCGTAGACCTGGTTCTCAATCATACTAGCGACCAGCACTTATGGTTCACGGAAGCAAAGGAAAAAGAATCTGCTTATAGGGACTGGTATTTATGGGAAGGTGAAAAGCCATCCTATCGTGGCCCCTGGGGTCAAGACGTGTGGCATAAAATGCGGGACGAGTATTATTATGGGATATTTTGGAAGGGGATGCCGGACCTCAACCTCCAGAATCCAGAAGTGACAGAAGAATTATTTAACATTACCCGTTTTTGGTTGGAAGAAATGCAGGTGGATGGATTTCGCCTGGATGCAATCAAACATCTGGTTGAAAATGGCCCAGCCCAGGAAAATACCAACGAAACTCATGCCTGGCTGGAAAGATTTTACACATTCTATAAGGAAGTGGATCCAAACGCGTTTGCAGTGGGTGAGGCCTGGACAGATACAAACCAAATATTAAATTACACTGGTGATGAAGTTGATATTGCTTTTGCTTTTGACCTGGCAGAGGCTATTCTAAAAACAGCCCATGGACCATTAGCAGTACCAGTGATTAAGGAGATGACTCAAGTTGTCGAGAGTTTCCCCGCAGGACAGTATGGGATTTTCCTCACCAATCATGACCAAAATCGAGTTATGTCGCAACTTCAAGGCGATGTTATTCAGGCGAAAATAGCGTCTACCATCCTGTTGACTTCTCCGGGAGTGCCCTTTTTATATTATGGTGAAGAACTTGGTATGAGTGGAGTAAAGCCTGATGAAGATATTCGCCGCCCAATGCAGTGGAATGGTTTAGACATCAGCGCGGGGATGTCTACCGGGAAACCCTGGCGGTTGCCTGCCGTTGATTACAAAGAAAAGAATTTAGCTAATCAAGTAGATGATCCTGAATCCCTGTTTAATCACTATCGCAGATTGATTAATATGCGGAATGAACATCAAGCTTTGAGGACAGGAGAATGGACACTGATTGATACAGGTTCACACAGGTTGTATGCCTACATGCGTCATTCTGAAGAAGAGGTATTCATTATCTTAGTAAATGTCCATCCATCCGACATGTCTGGTGATCAATATCAGCTCACTCTGGAAGCAGGTCCCCTCTCTGGAACAGTCAGAGCAATTTCACTGCTGGGATTGAGTAATCCTTCCGCTCCGGAGATTAACGACAAGGGCGGTTTTATCAATTATATTCCCTTTGAAACACTGCCATCCCAAAGTTTTGCCGTCATTCAGCTAGTTCCTTGATATGCGGATCACCAATTATTGAATTTCCTCCAGATTATAGCTGGGATGAGAGAGAACCACGGCACACACAATCATGGAATGCTATGGTTGTGCACAGCCCGAAAGAAAGATATTCCTCCCTGTCTGGATTTCATCGAGGTAAACCATCGCCTGCCGGGTCAATCCAAGTATTTGTGAATGTCCTCGAGACAGACTTAACCGGTGGCTAGAATGAACTCAATATACTTATAAACAAATACGGCGGTCTCTGGAAAGAAAACCGCCGTATTTTTGGCGCACCCGGAGGGACTCGAACCCCCAACCTGCTGATTCGAAGTCAGACGCTCTATCCATTGAGCTACGGGTGC
>Ga0209013_10002426_pt1 | contig 16903 bp, 13 predicted proteins | sample Cruoilmetagenom2_FD_187291 | JGI IMG/M metagenome (GOLD analysis project Ga0209013, IMG submission 187291) | Oil polluted marine microbial communities from Coal Oil Point, Santa Barbara, California, USA - Sample 2 (SPAdes) (version 2) | ecosystem: Environmental > Aquatic > Marine > Oil seeps ...
CGCTATTACTCTCGACAAGCCCATCAGGTCCCGAAAAATATCTCTGAACAATGGCGACAAGGCATATGCGGTGAGCGGAACACCGGCGGATTGCATCAAACTGGCCATGATCGAACTTCTGGAGGAGCGGCCGGATTTGATGATTTCGGGGATTAATCCAGGCGCCAACGCCGGTATCCATATCAACTATTCTGGAACGTTCGCGGCAGCCCGGGAAGCCGCTCTTTACGGTATACCGGCCATGGCTGTTTCCATCATGGGAAAAACACCGGGCTATTATGACCAGGCAGCTGAATTTATCGAGAATCTGGCGAAAAGAGTGATGGCGCAGGGACTGCCTGAGGGCACGTTTTTGAATGTCAACATTCCCGATCTTCCCATGCAACGTATCCGGGGGATCCGGATCAGCAATCAAGACCTTGAGATGTTTCGTGAACAGATGGAAAAGCGCCTCGACCCTAGAGAACGGCCCTATTACTGGCATGGAATTGCAGCAAAGGGTTCCGGCGAGGATTCGGGCTCCGATGTGGCGGCCCTATCAAAAGACTATATATCCATTACCCCCATTAAATGTGATATGACTGATTATCAATCAATTCGAACACTTAAATCATGGGATATTTGCGTCCGATGAAAAAGCGATTCATCAACCAAATACGTGCCGGTGATGTTCTGACAGATTGTTTTGTCCTGGCAGAAAAGACCATGGCCCAGAAAAAGGATGGCAACAATTACCTCAACCTGGTTCTGTCCGATCGGACCGGGAGTATCAAGGCGGTGGTCTGGGACAATGTCGGGAAGATCTCTTCTCAAGCGGAGACGGGTGCGGTGGTGGCGGTCAGGGGACACGTGGGCGAATACCGGAACAATCTCCAGGTCGTGGTCAAGGAGATGACGCTGGTTCCCCCGGATGAAACAAACCCCTCCGATTTCACGTTGTCAACAGAACGTGATGTCGATCAGATGTTTGAACGGATTGTGGCCCTGTCGGAATCCCTGGACGCTTGGTATTTAAAAGCGCTTTTTGGTGCTTTTTGGGGGGACGAATCATTCACGACACAATTTAAAAAGGCTCCTGCAGCAAAGAAAATGCACCATGCCTACATCGGGGGACTTCTGGAACACACCCTTTCCATGGCAGTTCTGGCCGACAAGGTTGCTGAACACTACAACGGTATCGATCGGGATCTTCTCGTGTCGGGTGCGATTCTTCACGACATCGGTAAAATTCGTGAGTTCAGCTACGATATCGGCATTGATTATTCCGATGAAGGCAGGATGGTGAACCATATCGTTATCGGTCTCCAGATGATCGAGGAAAAAATACGAACCATCACCTCCTTTCCTGAGGAACCGGCCTTGTTGCTGAAGCACATGGTGGTCAGTCACCATGGCAGCAAGGAGCTTGGATCACCGGAGCCACCCAAAACCATCGAGGCGGTAATGCTGAATTGTATTGATGAAATGGACTCCCGGATACAGGCAATTCGGGAATTTATGGGAAAAGAAGATCCCGGAGAAACATGGACATCGTTTCACCGACTCCTGGGAAGGCATTTTTACCGAGGGAAACCAGCATTATAATGTTTATTTCATTTGAAGGCATCGAGGGTTCCGGCAAGACAACCCAGATTCAGGGTGTTTATGACTATCTTTGTCAAAAGGGCCATGACGTCATCGTGACCAGAGAACCCGGCGGTTCGAATATCGGCAGACAGATACGGTCAATACTCCTCGATTCAAAAAACAAGGGGTTAAATTCCCTGTCGGAACTTCTTCTCTACATGGCCGATAGGGCGCAGCATCTGGACGAAATTGTCAAACCGGGTTTGTCCTCAGGGAAAGTCATTCTCTGTGACCGCTATTATGATGCAACAATTGCCTATCAGGGGTATGCCAGAGGGTTGGATATCGATCTGATAACACAACTCCATGGGCTTGCCTTTGCCGACTATAAACCCGATATGACATTTCTACTGGATCTTCCCCCGGAAACAGGGCTGGGGCGTGCCTGGCAACAGATCGAAAACGGGCAGAGAACAGGAACTGAAACCCGCTTTGAGGAGGAAGCCCTGGATTTCCATAGGCGGGTTCGTGAAGGATATCTTGCATTGGCCCAACTCGAACCTCAGCGCTTCAGGATCATCGATGCTTCCAGACCGCAGGAAAGTGTGGAGAAGGAGATCATGGCCGTGTTGGATAGAGCGCTACCAGCAACCCAATAGAGAAATAATGGACAGATCGATTTTAGACTGCATCGGCAACACCCCTTTGGTGGAAATCCGGGCCCTGAATCCCAATCCTATGGTCAAGATCCTGGCCAAACTGGAGTACTTCAATCCCGGCGGGTCCATCAAGGACCGAACCGCCCTGCGGATGATCGAAAACGGGGAAGCGTCCGGAGAGCTCACCCGGGAAAAAACCGTCATCGAAGCCACCAGTGGGAATACGGGTATCGGCCTCGCACTTGTTTGTTCGGTCAAGGGGTACCGGCTTCTCCTATCCATGTCGGAATCCGTCAGCGGGGAGCGGCGGAAGATTCTCAAGGCAAGGGGTTCGGAAATTTTGCTGACACCCGGGCACCTAGGAACCGATGGCGCCATCGAAGAAGCGTATCGCCTGGTACGTGAAAAACCACATCACTATTTTATGACGGACCAGTTCAACAACGACGCCAACTGGCAGGCCCATTATGACGGCACCGCACCTGAAATATGGGAGCAGACAGGCGGGCACGTCAACAAGGTGATCATGACACTGGGTACCAGCGGTACGGCCATGGGCGTCTCCCGCAGGATGAAATCGTATGATCCGAGCATCGAGATCATTGGTGTCGAACCTTATCTCGGGCATAAAATTCAAGGTCTCAAGAATATGAAAGAGGCCTATCGACCTGAGATATTCGATAAAAATCGCCTGGACAGAAAGATCAATATCGAAGACGAAGTGGCTTTCGAGATGGCAAGGCGCCTTGCGCTGGAAGAAGGCCTTTTTGTCGGTATGAGCAGTGGTGCCGCCATGGCCATCGCCCTGGAGGAAGCCGGCAACATGACCGAAGGGACGCTGGTGGTCATATTGCCGGACGGAGGTGAACGTTACCTGAGCACACCGCTTTTCACCATCAGGGACAAGGTGGAGTTGAAGCTGTTCAATACCATGAGCCGCAAAAAAGAACGGTTCAAACCACTGGTGCCGGGCAAGGTTACCATGTATTCCTGTGGATTGACGGCTCATGCCAGAATCCATCTTGCAGAGTGCCGCCGGTTTGTTTTTTCCGATCTGCTCAGACGGTATCTCGACTATTGCGGTTATGATGTGACGCACATTATGAATATCACCGACCTTGACGACAAGACCATCGACGGGTCGGAAAAAGCCGGCATGGAGCTGTCCGATTTTACCCGCCGGCATATCCATGAATTTGAAAGCGATTTGAAGTTGCTGGGCATCAAACCGGCCGAAAAATATCCCAGGGCCAGTGATCACACCGGTGATATGGTGTCGCTTTCCGAGAAACTTGTCAGAAAGGGCGTTGCCTATGAAAAACTGCGCTCAATCTATTTCGATATCTCGCGATTCAAGGAATACGGTCGTTTATCGGGGGTAGATATCGACAAGATTCGGCTCGGGGCTACGGTCGATCTGGATGAATACGAGAAGGATAACCCTCGGGATTTTACACTCTTGAGACGATCCAAATTGTCCGAGCTGAAAAGAGGAATCTACGTCAAGACCGACTGGGGAAACGTGAGGCCTTCATGGCATCTCCAATGTGCGACCATGTCTATGAAGTACCTGGGCGAAAGCTACGACATTCATACCGCCAGCCGTGAACTGGCCTTTCCTCACCACGAAAATGAAATCGCCATTGCCGGGGCCCTGACCGGAAAACCGCTGGCACGTTTCTGGATCCATTGCGACCGGGTGCTTGTGGATGGAAAGAAAATGGATGAAAAGGGAGATGGCTTGACGATTCAACATCTCATGGACATGGGATTCAGTGGCAGGGAAATTCGATACTGGCTGATTTCGAGTCATTACCGCAGACCGGTCCAGTTTGCCAGGACCAAACTCGTCAACGCCGGTAATTCGCTCCAAAGAATGGATTCCTGTATCTCCAGGCTTCATGAATTACGTAATGGACCTTACTATCCGGACCTGGATCAGCTATTGTACGATATCCGGCACGGCTTTGTGGATGCCATGGACGATGATCTCAATATCTCCGCCGCCCTGGCAGCCATTTTCAGTATGATCAAGAAGATCAACCGGCTGATATCGGAACAGGCCCTCAACCAGTCGGATGCTACCAAGATCATCGATGTCTTCAAAAAGATCGATAGGGTTCTCAACCTGTTTGAATTTGAAACTCAGGCCCCGGACGCCGACACCCGGCGCCTTCTAGAAAAGCGTAACCAGGCCAGACAACAGCAAAATTGGGATCTTGCCGATAAAATAAGGGAAGAGCTCATCTTGCGGGGTGTTACGGTCAGGGACCGGAAAAAGATCTGATGAAACCCTTATTCTTTCCTCATACCTACATGACGGAACCGACCATCAACGCATGCCGCTATTTTTTCAGCGGTATCTCGGTATTTCAGTCTTCGATGAAACACATCCCGAAACCCATGGAACAATGGGCAGCCCAGGGTTTTCTGGATGTACAGGTGCCTGACCCGAAAGTTTCCCGGATTTTTGATAAGATTCTGGCCGAAACTGAAAACTGGGCCCGGAGCCATCGCGGTGGTGTGGTCTCCTTTTTAAAGGGTTACCAGGACGGGGTTCCGTTTTTTGAACCGTCGTCGGTTTCACAGATACGGCAAGACATCAGGACGGCAGGGCAGACGGTTTCCCCTGATGCATCGCAGCAGGATGCCCTCCTTCGGGCACGCATATTTCTTCAGATAGCCCAGGATTTTGACGCCCATAACCAGTGGCTTTCCCATCAGATGCTACAGCAGGAAGCCATGGAAAGAAGCTTGTACCGGGAACTCAGAGGCGATGAGCGGTCCATGGACAGGGCCACCGAGCCCGGTCAACCATGGGAGAACGAGGACCCGTTTCAGTATATGATACTGGATCGTCTGAAAGCATGGTCTCGTGTCATGCTTTCTCATGGCCACGTACAAGGACCCCTGGTGACAACCGCTGCTTCCGTTCTGACGTTGATCCAGGAGCATGTACCGGATACCGAAAAGTTTATCCTGGCGGCCACGATCCCGGCTATCCACAAGGATGCGGCAATTGCGAAAGAGGAACGGCGGGACCTGATTGGCTATTGTGAAAAACTGGTGTATACCCCCATGCCCCTCCTAAACGATTCCGGGTTGCTGGATACCTATCCTGCTGAAATTACGGATAACTTTTCCATGAAACTCTACCTGCTGCCGGGTATAGCCCCGCAATCTTTATTTCGCCGGTTTATTGAGGGGGAGATCCCTGGTGACAGGGATGCCGCCGTGGAGACAAACACACTGATCGGGTATATCAATAAAGATATTTCTGCGAATTGTCAGTAAGAAGTCTTGACTCGAAAAATGAATTGGTATAATGGCATTTTCGTTGATTAAAAAAAATGGTGATTGACACCACGACCGAACATTATGAAAGGAGGCATAAAAAATGGCTTTTGTACCTACTGTTGATGAGGCAAAATGTGTGGGCTGTGAAGAATGTGTTGATGTCTGTCCTACCGAAGTTTTCGAAATGGTTGATGAAAAATCATCACCCGTGAATGCGGAAGAATGTCTGGGCTGTGAGAGTTGTGTAGAAGTATGTGAAGAAGACGCAATTGTCGTTGAAGAGACCTAATCATTTCATATTCTGAAGTTCCCCTGGCCGAGGCTTGCCAAAGGCCAGGGGGAGATCTGACATTATTTATTCTATCATCTACAGACCATCCTTCCGGACTGACTGTCTGCAGTTAGGCAGTTCTGTCTTTACCTGTTTCCCCTTGCACTACGCGTCACTTGCCCTGCGGGCGTTATTTGCCTTTCAGGCGCCATTTATTGCCGCTTATGGCAGATAGCACGAAGTTTTCCTAACACTTATAGCATTTGTCCAAATAACATTTCGGTTACTCCGAAAAGGGGTTTCCCTATTTTTTTTAAAAGGACATATCAAACAAAGCCTTGTCTTGTGCCCACCGGATTGATGATGAAATACAGCCGGTTGGTAGTAACATGATGCCGTAGAAACATCATCAATCCGGCAGGGCACACCGCTAGTGATGCAGATTGATCATGATATGTCCTTTTAAAAAAAACAGGGAATCCCCTGGAGCCGAGGGTCTCATTCGGAACATATTTATGACAACCCCTAAAACACTTAAAACCTAACCCCTAAAACGCGTTATACCATAAAGTGCTGTTTTTCCTTGGGAGTGACACAGACGGTCGATGATTTCAATTCATTCAGGAGGGCCTGGGCCTGGTCATTCTTTGTGTCGATGGCGGCATCTGTCTGCCCGGGGTCATGGTGGAACACGTAGAGGGTGCCCACCTTGGCACGATGTGCCAGATGGATCACTTCCGTGATGGATGAATGCCCCCAGCGAACTTTTTGAGCGTACTCATCTTCGCTATAGGTGCAATCGGTGATCAATGCGTCTGTTTTCCGGATGAAGGTCGTCAATTTCTTGATGTAGGCGCTGTTGTAAAAGCGGCTCGTTTTTGGAAAAAGTTCATTGTCGGTGATGTAGCAGATGGAGCGGTCCTTGTAATCGATCCGGTACCCCAGGCAATGTCCCGGGTGATTGAGCAGAATCGTCTGAATCTTGATGCCGTCGATGGAAACAGTGCCTTCCTTCAGGTTTTGAAAGGATACGGTAGCTCCGAATTCCTTGATTTCGATGGGGAAATAGACACCATCCATCTGTCCGGAAATCAGTTCACGTATGGAAATGTCCCCATGGGCCGGCCCCATGATCTCGAATTCATTGCCCTGCTTGTACAGGGGTGTGAAAAAGGGGAGGGCATTGATGTGATCCCAATGGGGATGGGAAATGAATATCTTGGCCTCGATCTGTGAACGGTTCTGGGCTCCGAGGTGATCCGACAAGGATTTGATGCCTGTCCCGGCATCGAAGATAAAGAGACTGCCTTTTGGAAACTCAAGGCTTACGCAGCTCGTATTGCCACCGTACTGAATGGTTTCTTGTCCCGGAACGGGCAACGTACCCCGGATGCCCCAGAAGGTCAATTCGACGCGATCTTCCACGATGCGTTGGACCTGTCCCGCGATTTTATCGGGAGCCACCGGTTTGACGATATAACCATCGGCGCCCATGTCAAATGCCCGTTTCCTGTCAATTTCATAGGTTTTGCCGGTGACCACGACAATCTTGGTGTTGTCCAGACCGGGTTCGGCTCTCACCTGCTTGCACAGCTCAAAGCCGTCGATGTCCGGCATCATGATGTCGAGTATGAGGCAATCCGGTTTGAGGCGTATGATTTCCCGGAGAGCGCCGGAGCTGGTGGTGCTGGATGCGATTGTCAATAAATCCGAAGCCAGGTATTTGGTCAGGAACTTGATAAAGATGCGATCGTCGTCAACGATGAAATATGTTCGTTTTTCATGCATGGCTCAGCCACTCAAACTGCTTGCCTTTTATGGGTTTTCGCTGGCGATTTGCCGGAACACCGGCAGGGATTTCATAAAGAGGTCATAAAAATAGGGGTCGAAGTGATTTCCCTTGGCTTTTTCCATTTTTCTGAGAACCTCGTCTTCTGGGTCGGCCTTGCGATAAACCCTATCCTGGCTGAGGGCGTCGTAAACATCTACCAGGGCAACTATTCGTGCTGCCTCAGGAATCTCTTCAGCTGACCGGTTTTCAGGGTAACCCTTTCCTTCCCATTTCTCATGGTGAAAGAGCGCTATGTCCTGGGCCAATTGCAGCATGGGAAATTCAGAGTCCCCCAATATTTGACCACCGATGGTCGTGTGTGACTTGATCACCTCAAACTCATCTGTGGTAAGAGGTCCCTTCTTTTGCAGGATGGCGTCCGGAACGCCGATTTTGCCAATGTCATGCATGGGTGCGGCCAGACGGATATCGTTCACCTGCTGCTCGGTCCACCCCGCGGCCTCGGCCAGATAGGCACTGTAGAGACCGATTCTCCTGACATGCCCTCCGGTTTCCTCATCTCTGGATTCGAGTGCCGTCAAGAGCCGGAGAATGGTTTCTTCCTGGGTCTGGCGGATCAGACGGGTCTGTTTCTGGACGATTTTTTCGAGTCCTGCCCCGTAGTCCCTGAGTGTTCTCTCCAGCCTGACGGTTCTTTCCCCGACAGTGAGACGGGCGCGCAGTTCATCGGGTTCAAACGGTTTAACAACATAATCATCCACGCCGACTTCGGATAAGCCTTTGACCACATCCTCCTTGTCTCCCCTCGACGTCAGGAGGATCGTATAGACATAAGGCTTTTCTCTTCCCCGACTGCGGATATGACCCACCAGTTCCAGGCCGTCCATTTCCGGCATCATCCAGTCTGTGATGACGATGTCGAAATCCTTGGAAAGAAAATGCTCCAGGGCATCCAGTCCGTTTTCCGAGGTGATGACATGGTGGCCCCACTTTTCGAGGAAGTGCTGCAGCCTGCGCCGGGTCACCCCCTCGTCTTCAGCTATCAGTATCTTCAATTCATTGTCTCCCCGGATAAATCTAAAAACATTCTTTCGAGACTGTCGAGTTCGGTGGAAAGCTGAGTATAGATATCTGCGGCTTGTTCAAGATTTTCCTCACCGCCCATCTTTTCGAGATTATATGCTTTTTGAGTTGCTGTTTCAACCTGAAAGTTTCCCAGCATGCCCTTTAGGGCATGTGCCGTACGTTGGAGTGCAGGGGCATCCTTGGCTTGGATGGCATCATGAATATTTTTTAGCATTTCCGGATAATCCGCGATAAACATGTCAATGACCTCTTTTAGAAAATCCCAGTCATTGTCAAAAGCTTTCAAAAGAGCATCTTTATCGATTACCGGCTGAGCGTTCTCTATCACGGCTGATTCCTCCTTGTCGGGTTCATGGTGTTCCGGCGGTACGAGTATTCTGATGGCATTCAAGAGGGCTTCGGAAGAAATAGGTTTAGGAACGTAGTCATCCATTCCCGCATCGAGGCAACGTTCACGATCACCTTTCATGGCATGCGCGGTCATGGCGATAATAGGGGTGTGTTCTCCTTTTTTTTCTTCGAGCTCACGTATTTTTGCGGTTGCCTCAAACCCATCCATTTCCGGCATTTGAACATCCATGAGGATGAGGTCATAGCGATCCTCGGAAACGGCTGTAACGGCCTTCCGGCCATCCCCTACAATTATAGCTGTGTGGCCCCATCTGCCGAGCAGACGTGTAATGAACTTTTGGTTAAAGGGAGTGTCCTCGGCCACGAGAATCTTGAGAGGTTGCATTTCCCGGCTCTGTGCAGATTTTTGTGCCTCCGCTTCTTTTTCTTGGCCGGTTTCCGTATGCACAACGGCTCCGATGATGGCATCCAGCAGGTCCGATGGCCTTACCGGTTTGGTGATGGACGAAGATATGTTCAAGTCTTCGATATCGACCTGCCGGTCTCGCAGCGAGGTGTTCATCAGGATTATTTTACAATCCAGATTCTTTTGGGCCTTGATCCATCCGGCCAGGGAAACCCCATCCGCTTCCGGCATATCGGAGTCGATCAGTACCAGCCCAAAGGGATTCCCGGACGCCTGGGCTTCAGAGAGAATATCCCTGGCTTTTCCAGGGGTTGTCGTGCCGGTGGGAGATAGATGCCAGTTCTCCATCATTTCCATGATAATTTCGAGGTTGCTCAGGTTGTCATCGACGACGAGTCCCGTTATACCGCTGATATCGATGTCCGGTGTATGGGTTGTGGATTCTATATCCGTCACAGGTTGCTTAAAATGGGCGGTAAAATGGAAAGTGCTTCCAGGTCCCACAGCATCACCTTCGGAGGTGGTCTGCCCGGTCGACACGGGACTTTCAATCCAGATATGGCCATCCATCAGTGTTACCAGTTGCTTGGATACCGCCAGCCCTAGGCCTGTGCCGCCATATTTGCGTGTGGTGCTTCCATCTGCCTGGGCAAAAGCACCGAAAATCGATTCCTGTTTTTTCTTGGGTATCCCGATACCGGTATCCCTGACCGAAAAAACCAGGTGATATGGATTCCGGTCGCCGACTTCGGGACCAACCACCAGGATAATCTCACCCCTATCCGTAAATTTGACAGCGTTGCCGATGAGGTTGAGAACAATCTGGCGGACTCTTGACGGGTCTCCGATGATCATTTCCGGCACGTCAGGATCGACCCGATAGGCCAGTTCCAGATTTTTTTCATGGGCCTTGGTTGCAACGATCCTGAGGGATTCTCCTAAGAATTCCTTGAGGTTGAAAGGAATGGCTTCGAGCTCGAGTTTGCCGGCTTCGATTTTTGAAAAATCGAGAATATCGTTGATGAGTGACAGGAGAGCATAGGCGGCAGATCTGACAACGTTCAGATCTTCTCGCTGTTCAGCTGTCAGGTCTGAGTCCAGGGAGAGCTCGATGAGTCCGATAATCGAATTGAGGGGTGTCCGGATCTCGTGGCTCATGTTGGCCAGAAACTCGCTCTTAGACCTACTGGCAGCCTCGGCGGTCAATTTTTCCTGGTACATGGCTTCAGCCAGTTTGCGGCGGGTGATATCCCGTAAAAAACCTCGAAATCCGGTTATTTCACCCCTGGGATCTCTGATCAGGGATAAGGTGGTTTCAAAATAACCTTCGGTGCCGTCCTTTTTTTTAAAAGACCAGTCCAGCTCATTGGACTGGACGGCTTCATCAAGTGAAATTGCCTTGAAGGTCTGCATCACTTTTTGGCCAATTTCATGGGCCAGGATGGAATGGATATCCTTGCCTGTGATGTCTTGTTGTGATGGCCCGAGGATCTTGCCCAGAGAACTGTTGCAGAATGTCAAGGTGCCTTGCCGGTTGAATTCATAGTAGCCGTCTTCGATACTCTCGATAATGGTTCTATACTTTTCTTCGCTTTCACGCATGGCGGCTTCGGCGATTTTTCGCTGGTTGATGGTGAACTGCGCGTGGGATCCAAAAATAGCGAAGAAGGACAGGACCAGGAATCGAGTGAGAAGGTCATTGAATTGAGGTCCGATAAGTCGCTGGGAAAAACTGATATCATTGGGAAGCATGGCATATACCAATGCTTCGATGACCCAGTAGAAAATAGCCACACCGAATCCGATCAGGGCCATATGATCCAGGAATCGTTTTCTGCTTCTGTTTTTCATCGTCGGCAGTCTATGATAAAATGGTGAAAACTACAACAGTATTTTCCCGGCCGACCCCCACCGGTTGTTATTGCCGTTTCAATTTAAACATATATATTGCGATCCAGGCAAAACTGTGGTAGTTTCCCACATCATGAAACAGTATGTTGTCGATGAGATAAGAGCTGAAGATTATAAACAAATCAAAGCCTTTATCGAAAATGAATATGGGAAACCAGAACTGGGAGGAATCTACTGGATTCCGGTGAAGGAGGCGCTGCTGACATCGCTCCAGGTATCCCACCAGTCGTGTCAACCGTTCTATGTTGCCCTGGACCTTGAGCCCGGCAGGTTGTGTTGCGAACTGCTGATCCGAACCAAACAACGCGTGCGCTGCGATTGTATGGGCTATGCTAACGAAGAACAGCGTAACTGGATTATCAGCAGAATCGACCGGGTGTTTACAAAACTGGAGCTCATTACATAATCCCATGATACGTCATTTTCTGCATTCGATCTTCATCATTGTCTATGTTGTTCTGGCAACGGCTGTAATGGCCACCGTCGTTATCGTCGTCGCTTTTTTCAGCAGGGATGGGAATGCCCCTCATCTGGTAGCCAGGGCATGGGCGCGATCCATTCTGTTCGTTAGTGGTATTCATGTGCATGTCAATGGGCTTGAAAACCTGAACGTCGGCGGTTCCTGTATTTTGATGCCCAACCATCAGAGCAATTTTGACATACCGGTCCTGCTGGGGTGTCTTCCCGTCCAGTTCAGGTGGCTGGCAAAGGCCGAGTTGTTCAAAATACCGATATTTGGCCGTGGTATGCGGGGCTGTGGTTATATCAGTATCGACAGATCCAACCGCAAACTTGCGTTCCAAAGCCTGGCTGAGGCCGCGACCAAAATCAGGAATGGGGTATCGGTGCTGATTTTCCCGGAAGGAACCCGGAGCTGGGACGGAACGATCCTGCCGTTTAAAAAGGGCGGTTTCGTGTTGTCCGTGGATGCAGGCGTTCCCATCGTACCGGTCGTTATTTTCAATACGTGGTCCATCATGCCGAAAGGCAGACTGCTTATCAGGACACGATCGGTCCGAATGGATATCCTGGCGCCCATACCCACGTCCGGTTATACACGTGAAACAAAGGATGATCTCATGGATACCGTGAGGAACACCATCTGTAACGCATTTGAAGAGAAAGCCTGCGAATAGCACATGTCATTGAAAATCATACCGCTGGGAGGTTTGGGCGAAATCGGCCTGAACATGATGGTTTACGAATATGACGATGTCATTTTTATCGTCGATAGTGGATTGATGTTTCCGGAAGACTACATGCTGGGTGTCGATTATGTGATCCCGGACATGGATTATATCCGTACCAACAAGGCCAAGGTGCATGCCATCGTCCTGACCCATGCCCACGAAGATCACATCGGGGCGCTCCCGTTCCTGCTCAGGGAGGTCCAGGTTCCTGTCTATGCGACTGCATTTACACTCGGGATCGTTCGTAACAAGCTGGAGGAGCATGACATCCTTGCGACAACGGACCTCTACGAGATTTCGCCCCGGGACACGCTCAGGATCGGTCCTTTTGAACTTGAATTCATCAGGGTTTGCCACAGCGTTGTGGACGGTGTTGGTCTGGCTGTCAAGACACCCGTGGGGACCATTGTCCATACCGGTGATTTCAAGATCGACCACACTGCCCTGGATGGCCTGAAAACGGATGTGAGTCGCTTTGCCCAGTGGGGTGAAACCGGTATTCTAGCACTGCTCTCGGATTCTACCAACGTGGAAAAGGAAGGCTATACGATTTCGGCAAAACAGATCGGGGAGTCCCTTTCACGTCTGGCGAACAATTGTTCCGGACGCATCATTGTGGCCCTGTTCGCATCGAATATTACACGTATACAGAAGGTGGTGAATATCGCAGTTGCACTGGGTCGAAAAGTGGTTTTCAATGGCAGGAGCATCGAGTTGAGCGTCCGTATTGCCAAGGAATTGGGATTTCTGAAAGTTCCCACCGACATGGAGATCGAGGTCGATACCATCGGTGACCTTCCGGACAACGAAATCGTTATGATCATGACCGGAAGCCAGGGTGAACCCATGTCGGCACTGGCCAGGATGGCTGCCGGTTCGCATAAAAAAATCTCCATTAAACCGGAAGATACGATTCTGCTTTCATCGAAATTCATCCCGGGCAACGAAAAAGCCATTACCAATATTATCAACAATTTCTATCGCCGGGGCGCGGATGTTATCTATGAAAAGATCTCTGAAATTCACGTGTCGGGTCACGCATTTCAGGAAGAGCTGAAGCTCATGATCAATCTGGTCAAGCCGAAATACTTTATTCCCATTCACGGCGAATTCAGACACCTGACCCTGCATAGCCGCTTGGCACAACAGGTCGGTATCCCCAAGAAACGCGTGCTGGTGGCGCATAATGGCACTGTTATCGAGTTTGCGAAATACGGTGTTTCTGTCAACGAGGTTGTCCCTACGGGAAAAGTGCTAGTGGATGGCAAGGGGATCGGGGATGTGGGCCGAAGTGTCCTCAAGGAGCGCCATACCCTTTCAAAGGAAGGGCTGGTAGTGGTGAATATGGGTTTTGATGAGGAAACGGGTATCATCGTATTTGGACCGGAAATCGTGTCACGCGGATTTGTTTTCGAAATGGAGAAAGGACACCTCGTGCGTGATGCCCAATGCGTTGTCTTGGAGATTGTGGAAGAGATTGGTCCGGAAGTAACCAACAGGATCGACAGGATCCGGCACGAGGTTCGAAGGGCATTGCGGCAGTATTTTTTTTATACTATTGGGCGTCGTCCCGTCATATTGCCCTTTTTTACGGAGCTATAGTGCGAAAAGAAATCATTGGAATTGTGTTGTTCTTTCTGGTTGTTTTTACACTGATCAGCCTCTTGAGCTACAGCCCGAATGACCCTTCCATCAACAATGCCCGGGCCGGTGGTGACATCCACAACCTGTTCGGGGTATTCGGAGCCCATACGGCCGGGATTCTCATCGGTTTGTTCGGTATCGGATCATTCTGGCTGCCGGTACTGCTGCTTCTCATGAGTATCCATTTTTTCGGCAAGCAACCGGACAGAACCGCCGTCTATAAGACTCTGGGTGGACTGCTTCTCATCATCACCACCGGTAGCCTGTTGGCATTCCACAATGATTCCGTCGCAATTTTCGGCGGTCATTTTTCCAGTGGCGGGGTTATCGGCATTCCCCTGAAATCATTTCTGGTCAAATACACCAATAACACCGGCGGCATCATTATCCTTTTCCTGTTGTGGTTGATCGGGTTTATTCTGACAACCGGCTTCTCGCTTATCCGCTTTGCCCAGTTTAATCACCGGAAATGGGGGGATTTTTTCGGCAGGTTGAAAATGCTGCTGATCAAATGGAAGGAACGCAGGGAAAAGGCCAAGAAGCGGACAAAGGTTGTCAAGGAAAAGAAAAAACAAAAGACACCCGAAGTCACCATCAAGGCACCCAAACCCAGGCCCATCAAGAAGGTGGCGGTTCCGAAACAGGAAGTATTTGAATTCATGCGGGGAGACAAGGGGTTTCAGCTGCCTTCCGTCAATTTCCTGGATGATCCGGATACAGTTCCGATTTCGGCTGACAATGAAAATCTCAGAATGAAGTCCAAGCTGCTCACCAAAAAACTGGAAGATTTCGGTGTGCATGGGAGCGTGGTAACGGTCACTCCGGGCCCTGTCATCACGACCTTCGAATACGCACCCGCCCCGGGTGTCAAAATAAACAAGATCGTCAACCTGTCCGACGATCTGGCCTTGACGCTTCGGGCAACGAGCATTCGGATCGTCGCACCGATTCCCGGAAAAGCCGTCATTGGAATCGAGATTCCCAATGCGGAACGGGAAAAGGTTTGTTTCAAGGAGATCGTTGTTTCCAGTGTGTTTGAAAAATCAAAGTCACCCCTGACGCTGTGTCTGGGCAAAGATATTGTGGGGAACCCGGTTGTAAACCAGATGAACAGAATGCCCCACCTGTTGATTGCCGGGGCTACCGGAGCGGGCAAGAGCGTTGCGTTGAACACGATGATCAGCGGTTTTCTCTACAAGTCGTCACCGGATGACCTGAAGCTGATTATGGTGGACCCCAAACGCATCGAGCTCTCCATGTACGACGGCATCCCACACCTGATTACGCCGGTGGTGACCAGTGCCAAGAAAGCGACCAACGCCTTGTTCTGGGCGGTGAAGGAGATGGAGCGACGTTACGAGATTCTGTCCGAGCAGAAGACCCGGAACGTGGATCAGTACAACCAGAAAATGGCCAAACAGGGACCGGACAAGGACGGTAACGTACCGGAAAAACTTCCCTACATCGTCATCATCATCGACGAACTGGCGGATCTCATGATGGTGGCATCCCGGGACGTGGAAGTCGCCCTGACCCGTCTTGCTCAGATGGCCCGGGCTGCCGGCATTCACCTGGTCATCGCGACACAGCGACCTTCCGTGGATGTTCTGACCGGCATCATCAAGGCCAATTTTCCCACGCGACTCACATTCCAGGTCTCCTCGAAGACGGATTCGCGGACCATCATCGACATGAATGGCGCCGAGAGCCTTCTGGGAAATGGGGATATGCTGTTTTTGCCGCCGGGCGCTGCAAAACTCCAACGAATCCACGGTGCCTACATATCCGAGGTCGAAGTTGCCAGGATTACAGATTTTCTGAGGTCGCAACGGCCCCCCGAGTATCTGAAAGATGTGATCCAGGCCCCGGTGGAGAATGCTGCCGAAAACGGTGAAGTGGAATATGACGAAAAATACGACGAAGCGGTTGCGCTTATCACCAGGACGCGTCAGGCATCGATCTCCATGGTTCAGCGGCATCTCAGGATTGGCTACAATCGGGCCGCCAGGATCATCGAAACCATGGAGCAGGAAGGCCTGGTAGGTCCTTCGGACGGGGCCAAGGCACGCGAGGTACTGGTGAGAGGATACGAGGACATTGATTGATACGCACCGCGAATTGTTTCGACAGGTCAAAGGCTTTTTGGATGTTTCGGAAGGGGAAGCACTTTATGCCATCGCCCGGGAGGCAGGCAAAATAGGCTCCTGTATGGAGATCGGGAGCTACTGCGGCAAATCAACCCTCTGTATCGGCGCCGCCTGCAAGGAAACCGGCAGCATCCTGTTCACAGTCGACCACCACGGGGGGTCGGAGGAACAGCAGCCCGGCGAGGAATATTTCGATCCGGACCTGTTCAATTTTCAAACCTTCCAGGTAGACACCTTCACGACATTCAGAGAGACCCTGCGGCAAGCCGATCTTTTAGACACGGTTGTACCCCTGGTCTGCCAATCCCATGTGGCAGCCCGATGCTGGGAGACCCAACTCGCCCTGGTTTTTATCGACGGCGGCCACGCGGTGCAAACCGTCCATCTTGACTACGACTCATGGGCCCATCACATCATGCCCGGCGGCTACCTGGTGTTTCACGACATCTTCATAAATCCGGAAGAAGGCGGCCAGGCACCTTATGACGTATATCAGCTTGCTGTATCTTCAGGTCATTTTATTGAAGAACCCATGGTCAAGACCCTCGGTATTCTGCGTAGAAAAGAATTCAAATAGATTGTT
>Ga0209013_10002427_pt1 | contig 16902 bp, 16 predicted proteins | sample Cruoilmetagenom2_FD_187291 | JGI IMG/M metagenome (GOLD analysis project Ga0209013, IMG submission 187291) | Oil polluted marine microbial communities from Coal Oil Point, Santa Barbara, California, USA - Sample 2 (SPAdes) (version 2) | ecosystem: Environmental > Aquatic > Marine > Oil seeps ...
TTACTTGGAGCCAATCCATTAGAAGCTAATTGCTTATTTGTATCAACTGGTGGATTTACCTCGCACGCAGAAGCGGTTGCAAAGCACAATTCCGTCAAATTACTCGATTTAGAAGAACTAGTTCAGCTTATCGTGCAATGGTACGAATATATGCCCAATGACGCAAGAGCACTGCTTCCATTGCAGAAGATGTATGTGCCGGAATAATAAAATACATGAAGGATTTATTAATTAATGACAGTCCCCTACTTTTAATTAATTGTTGGGTGCCGATTAAAAATACATTCATTTATATTAATAAATTTGAGGATAAGGAGTTAATTATGCAACAGTTATTAATGGAAAAAGATTTAAACACTTCGAAATTAGAACTCTATTTTATTACTAAAGATTCCGAAGATAAAGAAACAGCATTTGTTGTTTATAGTGTAGATCTAAAAAGTTTGAGGGCCACTTTTCGAGATGATTTTGTGAAGAAATTACAAGAAAGTGTGTCAAATAAGCCAATAATCGACTTTGATGTTGTAAATACTGAAGAAGATTGTATTGAAGTATTAGACTCACTTAAAGTTAATAACTTAGATAAAATAAAACCCTTTTTAAATAAATTAAAAGCGAAGGATGCAGTCGAAAGTAACTTAGATTTAAACTCCATTTGGGGTTACGTAGCTGTATTTACAAATAAAGAAAATAAACAAATTAACCTATTTAGGAAGTACCAAAAAGTTAGTGGTTATAAATCTAAAAAACAATTTGCATTCAAACAAGGAACATTAGAAGTAATTGAACAAAAAGAATCCCTGTTTTTAGATTTTAAAGCAGATGCTATTGAAATCGATGGCAAAATGTATGTGATAAATAGATACTATTTTCATTTATTATTTGCTTTTCAGTCTGCTTATAAGGAGTACGTAGAAAATGCTTTAGATGATTTAAATAACCTGAAAATAATCGATAACTTTGATGATTTTTCAAAGAGATGCTTAAGTAGTAACAATCTCACAAAAAAACTAGTTAAAATAATTCAAGAAGATAGATTAAAATGGTTAAAAGAGAACATTACCAAAATTCCAAGCGTCATTGAAGCGTATAACTTGAAGGTGGAAATTGTCGACGACAAAATCAATTTCACCAAAAAGAGCTGTAATATTTCTGATGTTATGAAATTAATCATGCGTTGCTGTGTATCTGACGCTGTAGATGGAACTAAAATGTTTGCTAATACTACCAAGGAGGTTACCTATAGCTAAAGGGGGAATCAAAAATGAATAAGCTTGTTCCGATAGTAATGTTTTTATCTTCATATATTCCGTTATTTGTAATTATCATCATTCAAAATGGGTTTAAAATAATTAATAATGATTACTTTGAATCTACAAGCTTTAACCTTGCCCTTAATAGCTGGAACAGCTTCCATCAGAGTATAGGTAGTTTGTTGAAACATGGAGAAGTAATAATTATTTTATCATTTACGATACTAATTATTTCTTTACTTCTAAGTGTAAAAAAACTACTTATTAGCATAAATGAAAATGATTCTATTACTATTGATATAGAAAAAATAGAAAATATCAATCATAGTTTAGTCACGAATTATTTTGCAGTATATATATTTCCTTTCATAACAATGGATTTAACTTCACTCTTAGGAATAGTTCAATTTATATTTCTAGGGAGCATTATAGGATATGTTTATATAAAGAATGATTTAATCTATATTAATCCTATTTTAAATATCATCTTTAAATTTAATATTTATAAGGCAGAAATATTATACAGCGATGAAAACACAGGAAATACAAGAGCAAACATTGTTTTAATTAGTAAACGTGAAAAAAATGACTTAGAAAATAAAACGAACGTTGAAGTTGTAATCAAATCTGAAGATTTTTACATAAATATTAAATAATATCTGATAGTGGATTAAACTAATTATTAAATAAATACTGGTCACTAAACTGGTCACACACTCCGAATTATACTAGTAATTCAAAGGATACAAGAGTTTAAAGAAAAGTTCTCAAACCCTTGATATACGTAAGCTTAAGGACTTTTTAGATAATCTAAGGATATTCGTTCTTCTGAATCGACAAGGTGGGGGTCGCTGGTTCGAGACCAGTCGGGACCATCATTTTTTACAGCCTGTAAACGTTGATATAACAACGTTTACGGGCTTTTTCTTTTCGGAACAATTCTTTTACTAAACCTCGGATATTACGAAATGCTCACGGATTGCTCACGAGATTTTTTCCAGTGCTTTTTCAAAAACATCTGCTAAATCGTTATCTTCATCTGGAACGAGGTGAGCATATGTTTCTAAGGTAATTTTTGCATTAGCGTGTCCCAAACGTTTTGACACCTTCACAACATCAACTCCCTTAGAAATTAAAATGGATGCGTGTGTGTGACGGAAATCATGGAATCGAATATGGGTTACGTTTGAAGTGGTAATCAGTCTTTTCAACGCTCGTAACACATTTCGAGGATCTTGTTTTGACCCTGTTTCCGTACATATCACAAGGTCTTCCTCCTGATATTGTTCACCCAGTTGCTCTTTCCAAATTTCTTGTTGTTTACAGTATTTAACTAACTCATTCACAACCGTATCCGAAATTGGAACGATTCGATTGGATTTACGAGTCTTAGTTGACGTTAAAATATACCCTTTTTTCGGAATATACGCTAACGAACGTTGAACACGAATCGTTTTATTTACCAAATCAATGTCGCTCCATTTTAACCCTAAAATCTCGCCTCGTCTCAATCCTGTATAAATCGCAAGTAAGAAAGTTAAATGATGTCTTTCCCCTTCACAGTGTTCAAGAAACGTATTGATTTCTTCATAAGACCAAATTTTCATCTCTTCTTTTGTCACAGCAGGTGGATCAGCATCAATAACAGGATTGTATTTGATTCTTTTCCATTTAACTGCTTGATTGAATGCTTGATTTAATATTTGATGCATTTTACGAATATAACTAGAACTATACTCTTCATCAATTTTAAGATTATAAAAAGCATCAATATCTTCTGTCGTAATTTTGGATAAAGGTTTATCAGCAAATGGATTCTCTCTTATTAAGTGTTTATTAATTAGTGATTGAATATTAGCTGCCGTGGTTACTTTAATCCGTTTTTCATAGTGAGATGTAAACCAACTTTCAATGAAAGAAGAAAAAACTTCTTTACTTGGTTCTATATATCCTTGTACATCAATTTCATTAAGCACTTTGTTAAGAGCTGCTTGTGCATCTTTTTTGCGTTTGAAACTACCTTCTGTTTTTTGTTTACGTTTACCAGTAAAAGGATCTCTTCCGACATCAACTACATACTGATAAACATTACCTCTCTTTTTTTACACTACCTCTCATTATTATCGCTAACCTCCATTTAATATTTTGTATTAATAAAGGTAAGCAAGTGATCTAATTTCATTTTGACCACTTACTTCCTATTTTATAAGTCGCATACCTGTTGCTGTGAAAGCCAATTAAAAAATTTATCCTTTAAAACTCGTTTACTTCGACCTATACGAATTAATGGAAATGAAGTCTGTTCCATTAGTTCATAAGCAGTTGGTTTAGAAATTATCAAAATTTCAGATATATGTTCGGCGTTCAAAATCATTGGATAATCTTCAACATTTTTATGCATATTTACATGTCACTCCCTTCGGAAAAGAAAAACCGCAGTAGAACATAACCACCAAAATAAATTAAGTGGTTATATTCCCTGCGGTTTTCGCTTGTTAATGGAATTAAATATTAAACTTTAAAGATTATATCTTATTATTTTCTATATTCTAAGTCCTTTTTAAATTTATTTAAAAGAAATTTTTTATTAAAAGTTGATTGTCCTAGATATGCCTTAATTTCAGAACTTGTTACATCATGCGGACCGTAAGGTGAAAGTGTGTAATATCTTTCACGATGTGTTCCAAAATGCGATATATCACGTTTCCAATAAAAAGGATTGTAACATCTTTAACGAATTTTTATATTTTTTACTGGATTGAGTTAGCAAAATGTTAGCGTCTAGTTATACATACTATCTGTGTGTGCGGAGTGTATGTGGCAACACAAGGGTGCTGGTGGGTTTAATTATATAGGCATAGATCTCTATTTCCATGGTAGAGTCTATTTTTCGTATTCACCTAAATAGATATTAGGTTATTCAATTTTTTTAAAAGACAGTGAAGTAATTTAAACAATATCTTCCGCTTATTAAGTTTATAGCTAACAAAAAAGCTACCTCAAAAGGTAGCTCTTTTTATTCAAACTTCTTCTAAAGTTACTCTTTAATTGATTGACCACCGTCAATAATAAGTTCCGCACCCGTAATAAATCTAGCTTCATCGGAAGCTAGGAACAGTGCAGTATAAGCAACATCTTCTGGTTTTCCTAGATACCCTAATGGAACCCCAGAGATGAGATGATTTTTTACATCTTCATTAGATGTGAAATTACTTATCATAGGTGTTTCAATGAAACCTGGATGAATGGAGTTTACTCGAATATGGTCGGGTCCTAAATCTCTAGCTGCACCCTTAGTAAGTATACGAGTTGCACCTTTTGAAGCACCGTATGCACTGATGCCTCCAATTCCATGTATACCGGCAAGAGATGAAACATTTACAATTGACCCTTGTCCAACCTTTTTCATTTCAGGAACAACATGTTTAATCCCTAAAAGGTTTCCTAAGGCATTGATATTCATTACCTTATTCCACTCTTCAACAGTTATTTCTTCTAAAGGTAGAGATTTGCCTGTAATCCCTGCATTATTGATTAAAATATCAATTTTTCCGAACTTATCAATTGTCTGTTTTACAACTTTAATCCAATCATTTTCTTCTGCAACATTTTGCTTAATAGCTAATGATACATCACCAAATTTAGAATTAATTTCACTAACTACAGATTGAAGTAGTTCCTCTTGCATATCTGTTGCAACAACTTTTGCTCCTTCTTCAGCAAAAAGTCTTGCTTCTACTGCACCTTGCCCACTTGCAGCCCCTGTAATGATAGCTACTTTCCCAGCTAATCTACCCAATATTAATCATCCTTTCCTATCTAGCAGTCCAACCACCATCTGCTTTAATTACATCGCCATTTACAAAGTCTGAGTCTTCCGAAGCTAAGAAAAGAGCAACGCGTGCAATTTGAATTGGATCTGCCGAAGGACCTGGTCCAGCTGCAGTAAGAGCTTTTAAACCTAATTCATGAGGTGCCGTAATTGTACTTGCAATATTTGTATTTACTCCACCTGGGGCAATTGCATTTGCACGTATTTTCCCAAAACTACCGTATGTTGCTGCAATATTTTTAGTTAGACCAACTAATCCATGTTTAGAAGCAATGTAAGCAGCGCCACCACGAGTACCAAATAAACCTCCAACAGAAGCGTTATTTATTATAACTCCACCATTTTCTTGGTTATTCATAACATTAATTGCCGCACGAGCTGCTTTAAAAGGACCTGTTAGATTTACTCCTATAACACGATCCCAAAGTTCATCGGATACATCACCGACTGTTGTAAAATTATCCATGATTCCTGCATTGTTTACTAATATATCTAATGATCCAAAAGTATTAACTGCTGAATTTATCATATTATCAACATCTTCTTGTTTAGCTACATTCGAAACGACTCCAATTGCTTGTCCACCATTTTCTTTTATCTCATTAACTACTGCATTAATTGATTCTTCATTGATATCTGCGACTACTACTTTTGCTCCTTCTTGTGCATACAAAGTAGCAATTGCCTTACCCATACCCGATCCAGCCCCTGTTACAACAGCTGTTTTACCTGCTAATTTCATAAATATCCCCTCCAAAATAATTTTGATAAATACCGAAAAATTCAGACTAAATAGACAAGTGTAATCTTAACAACACCTGTTGGTTTCTAGTATAATGGAAACTGTTAAGCGCTTTCAATCAGCAAATAGTCTGCAAATGTACTACTAACTAAACAAAACAGCTTAGTATGTTGAGTTTTATTAAAAAAGGATGGGGATTAAATTTATGCGAAGCAAACAAGATCGCCGAGTGGAACGTACAAAACGAGATTTAAAGAACGCATTACTATATTTAATTGAGGAAAAAAGGAACATAAATTCTATAACGATTACTGACATTGCCGAATATGCCAATTATAATCGAACAACATTTTATGCACATTACTCTGATAAAGAGTCTTTACTAAATGAAATTAAAGAAGATGCGATAACTGGGTTTATAGAATCATTTCGGGATCCGTATAAAGATAAAAAAAGGATTCTTCATGTACAACAATTAAAAAGTAGTGCAATTAAAATTTTTGAATATGTTGAAAAAAATTCCTCACTTTTTTTATTGTTGTTTAATAACAGTGTATTTCCAGGATTTCAACAACAACTATGTGATGCTCTTGAAAAAGTCTTCGATCATGAAATCGAATTTATAGGGGAACACTTTCAGAATATGAATAAAGAGTTATATTCTCGTATTGAGGCGTATTCAATGATTGGGATGTTAGATTTTTGGGTTACCAATGCTTTTAATTATTCTTCCAATTATATGACAGAACAATTAATCCAAAAAATTCATTACTCGCCTGTAATTATTAAGATTAAAAATCATGACTAGTAAAATTACCAATAGTAATTGAGATTGAAATTATGATCACTGGTATGGATCATTAATCTTTACTTATTCAAGATAAATGGTCCTTCCAAGAAAAAAAGTGCTTGTTCCATCCTATGGAAAAGCACAGATTACGTTATAAATAAAAATGGTCACAATGGATGTTTTGGAAACAGTTCTCTAATTTTCAGATACAATGCTTTCATCTTCCTTTCGACTATATTTCCTCTCTTTTCTGCCATGTAGAAAGAAATACAAAATAAATAAGAAGATAATTACGAACACCAATGAAAGATATAAGCCTCTGTATCCAATTGTTTTGATAAGAGTTCCATGAATTAGAGGTCCTAATCCAAATCCTAAATCGAGAAAAATAAAATAAGTTGAAGTTGCAAGACCTACTCGGTTTTTTGGTACTACTTTTATTGCAAGTGCTTGTGTAATAGACTGAAGGTTTCCATAACCTATACCTATAAAGATTGCAGCTAATAACAATATTATTCCATTGTTGGCTTGACTCAGGACCAACATACCAATGGCAAAAATAATTAAGCAGGGATAGATAATGATGTTTGCTCCTTTAGCATCCAACAACCGACCAGTAAAAGGTCTTGATATTGAAATTGCCATTGCAAAAACAAGAAAAAAGAAGCTTGCTACTTCTATAAGGTTAATTTCATCTGCATATACAGTTAAAAAGGATAAAACACTTGAATATGTAAAACTACCAATAAACATCACAAGTGAAATAGGTATCACTTTATATTCTAAAAAGCTTGAAAGTATCTTTTTTTTGTTAGCTACTTTTGGTAATTCTTCAGTTTCTACCACATGTTCTTGAATGCTAAATGAAATAACCAAAGCAATTGAACCTAACACTAATGAGAATAAAAAAATCATATTATAGTCTGCATATTGGCTTAATAATATCCCAACTAATGGTCCAATTGCGGTTGACAATACGTTACTCATGCTAAAGTAACTAATTCCTTCACCGCTTCTACTTGAAGGTATTTGTAGTGCAACTATCGATCCTGCTGCCGATGTGGCAATTCCGACACTAATTCCATGAAGAAAGCGAATGATCAATAATACATATATATTGAAAGCCGCAAAATATAGAGCAGTTGTCAAAAAGAAAAAAATCAATCCGAATAATAATGTTTTATTAAAGCCGATTCTTTCCATATATCGGCCAGTTGCCAGTCGACCAAACAAACACCCAATAACAAATATACCTGCTACAAATCCTGCCATACTAGTTGAGACATTAAATTCCCCAGTAACAAAAGGAACAATTGTAACCAACAATAGATACATGGAAAGTAATAGAAAAAAGTTAATAATGGTTATCACAATGAATTCTTTTGTCCAAAGTCTTTCCTTATTCATTTTTTCCCCTTCCTCACTAGGTACATTTTCTAAAACACTAATTTAGCAAACTTAATGTTCAAGATATATTGTTGATCACTAAGACTACACAGTATTTTTTAATTTGGAATGGTAAACATATCATGTATTTGAGTATATCTGATACATGTCAAAATCCGTTAGAGTTAACAATAATGAATTTAACTTTTGTATCTATTAACAAGAAGGAATGTCGAATGACATTCCCTCTTAGCTAAAGTCACCTTTTAGTTTACAATCCGTGTACCTTAGAAATATATTTATCTATTCAGGTTTGTACGTTTTATCAATAATTAAAATTGGCTTAATTGTTTTACCTGATTTTGAATCTTCATTTGCTTGATTTATATCCTCAAACTGATAGAATTTTACTAACTTATCAAACATAAAGCGTCCTTCTTTATAAAACTCTATTAGTTGTGGAATTGTTAGTTGTGGGATCGCTTGCCCCATTAATATACCCTTCATCGTTTTATTATAGAAAGATAAATCAAACATTGTATTAATTTCCATCGTTCTAGTTGCTGCAATGGGTGCAATCGTACCACCTACAGCCAATGATTCCAATGCACTTCGAATTACCATTGGAACACCAGTTGTATCAACAGCATAGTTTGTCCCTCTTCCATAAGTAAACTCTGAGATTTTTTGTTTTAAATCTTCTGTTTTACTATTAATAGTGTGTGTTGCACCTAATTCCATTGCTGTTTCTAAACGATGATCGTGAATATCTATTCCGATGATTTTAGAACATCCTGCAATTTTAGCAGCCATCATGGTAGCTAATCCTACCGCACCTGTGCCATACACAGCAATAGTAGATCCAGGCTCTGGCTTTAAACCATTGAATATTGTTCCACTTCCTGTTAAAAAACCACATCCTAATGGACCTACTAAACGTAAATCAACAGTTGGATCTACTTTAGTAACATGTGAAGGCTTGACAATTGTATATTCTGCAAATGTGGATTGATTCCAATGTGCAATTGGTGTACCATCTAATCTTCTATAATAAGGGACACCATCATCACGTTGATCCGCTAAATTTAGATGAAGCCATTCATCGCATGATGCAGCTACTCCTGTTAAACAACTAGGGCAAGTTCCACAATAGCCGAAAGATAATACTACATGGTCCCCTGGTTTAATATTTTTGACATGTGAACCTACTTTTTCTACAATACCTGATCCCTCATGGCCTAATATTACTGGCATAGGATTTGGAGAGTCCCCATTTCTTACAACTTCATCTGAGTGACAAATACCCGAAGCAACTATTTTTACTAGAACTTCATCTTCACGAAGCTCATCAATCTCAACTTCTTCTACCTTATAGTTTTCATTAGCATTTAATAATACAGCAGCTTTGCCCTTCAATAATTTCTTATTTTCCTTTATTTCAGCATTTACTTCTGTATTCATCAATTCCACTTCCTTCTATTAGTCTAAATTAATCCAAATATTCTTAACTTCTGTAAACATTTCAATTGCTGCAGCACCATTCTCACGACCAATACCGCTTTGTTTATATCCCCCAAATGGTGAAGCCACATCCATAAGTCCATAAGTATTCACCCAAACATTTCCTGTTCTTAATGCATGAGCTACTTTATGAGCCTTTTTAACATCTGTTGTACAAATTCCTCCGCCAAGACCGTACTCGGTATCGTTAGCCATTTCTATGACTTCTTCAACCGTTTCAAATGGTATTGCTACTACAACTGGCCCAAATATTTCTTCACGTGCTACTCTCATATTATTGTTACATGCTGCTAGGATAGTAGGTTGCACAAAAAAGCCTTTATCAAGATCTCCACCAGTTGCATCTCCACCGACAACCAACTCTGCACCTTCTTTTTGAGCTAAGTCAATATATTCTAAAATTGTTTTCTTTTGTGCTGCAGTAGTGATAGGTCCAAGTACAGTACTAGGATCAAATCCATTTCCAAGTTTATAGTTTTTCGTATATTCCGCTAAATCCTTTACAAATTGATCATAAATATTCTTTTGAACAAAAAGTCGTGAACCAGCAAAGCAGGCTTGACCTGAATTCATGAAAATTGCATTTGCTGCATTTTGAATTGCCTGTTGATAATCAGCGTCATCAAAAATAATATGAGCAGATTTACCGCCTAGTTCCAACGTAACTTTCTTAATTGTACTAGCACTATTTCTCATGATATTTCTACCAACTTCTGTTGAACCAGTAAAAGATATTTTATCGACACCATCATGTGTTGTGAACGCATCCCCAATAACAGAACCAGGTCCAGTAATAATATTTACTACCCCTTCAGGGAAGCCTACTTCTTCAATTAATTCAGCTAATCGGATTGTTGCTAACGGAGTTTCAGATGCTGGTTTAATAATACAAGTATTTCCCACAGCTAAAGGAGCAGCAAGTTTCATTACTGCCATTGATAAAGGACCGTTCCATGCTGTTATACCAACACAAACTCCAAGTGGTTCTCGACGCGTATAATTCAAGATATTCCCCGGTGTTGAAACTGGAATTGTTTCACCAGTTACTTTTGTTGCCCAACCAGCATAATATCTAAATTGGTCAACACATGTAGCAACTACAAAACGACTGAAATTTATTGGACGACCTGTATCTAAAGTCTCTAAGTGAGCAAGTTCCTCCGCATTTTGTTCTATTAAATCTGCTAATCTTAAAAGTAGCAATGCTCTATCGTTTGGTTTCATTGTAGTCCATGGACCTCTATCAAAAGCTTTACGCGCTGCTTTTACTGCTAAGTCAACATCAGAAATATCTCCCTTTGGTACTTGAGTAATTATTTCTTTTGTTGATGGATCTATAACATTCATTTTTTCGCCAGATAATGATTCTACCCATTCTCCATTAATGAACATCTTTAAAGGTAAAGAAACAAACTTTACTGCCTTCTCATTTAATTTAATTAACGTACTATTTGTCATTAAATCAGCCCCTTATTTTGATTGTTTACTATACGAAACAAGATTAAAGCCTTTATACCCAGAATTTGCAACCTCGTCACATTTCTGACGGAAATTTTGGAAGCCACCCCTGTAAACAAGAATTGCTTTTTCTTTCCCCTCAATATTAGCCCCCGTATACCAGCTGTCTTGGTCACTATAGAACTCATACTTAGCAACTTCATTCGTATGTTCTGCCCAGTTGTCTTCTGCCTCTTTTGTAGATTCAATGAGATCAATATTGTTTTCCTCTAAATATCGAATACATTCAGCAATCCATTCAACATGTTGTTCAATTAACACAGGGACATTACCCAATACCGCTGGACTTTGTGGACCTGTGATTGTGAACATATTAGGGAAACCATTATTTGCAACACCCAGTAACGTTTTTAAATTTTTTCCGTTATCCCATTTTTCTTTTAAAGTAATGCCATTTCGTCCTTGAATATTCATTCGTAATAAAGGACCAGTAATAGCATCGTAACCCGTTGCAAAAACAATCATATCCAACTCTACATGCCCATTATTTGTTTGAATTCCAGTAGAAGTAATTTCTATAATAGGATCTTCTTTTACATCATGAAGAGTAACGTTATCACGGTTAAATGTTTTATAATAACCAGTGTCTACTACTATTCGTTTTGCTCCTATTGGGTAATTAGGTATTAATTTTTCAGCAACAACAGGGTTCTTTACGGTTTCTCTAATTTTTTGTTTCACAAAATCGGATGCAGTTTTATTAGCCTCAGGACTGGTCGCTAAGTCAGTAAAACTAAATGTCAGAAGTGGTCCGCCCATTTCCCAATATTCTTTGTAAACTTGTTGTCGTTCCTCTTCGGTTACTTCTAAGACGGATTTGGTTGGAAGTCTGACAATTGCTCCACCAAATGTCTCATATCGAACTTCTCTTGCGAATTCCTGGAAGTTTTCTTTAATTTCTTGTATATATTCAGGAGATAACGGTTTATTTCTTGCAGGTATTGTGTATTGTGGTGATCGTTGGAATACAGTTAGATGATTTGCACTTTCTGCAATAATCGGAATGACTTGTATACCACTTGAACCAGTTCCAATTACCCCCACACGTTTCCCAGAAAAATCTACTGGTTCATGTGGCCACTTACCTGTGTGATGCCACTCTCGTTCAAATTGACCTAATCCTTTTAAATTAGGAACATTAGAGTCAGATAATGTTCCTAGACCTGTTACGATATATTTTGAAGTTACTATTTCTCCATTGCTAGTTTCAATATCCCATAGGTTCGACTCTTCGTTGTAAATGGCAGATACAATTTTTGTGTTAAATTGAATATCTTTTCGTAAATCTAATTTATCTGCAACATAATTCAAATATCTTAGAATTTCTGGTTGTTCTGGATAACGCGAACTCCAAGTCCAACCCTTATATAATTCTTCTGAAAAAGTGTAATTGAAGAAAACACTTTCAGAGTCGCATCTTAAACCAGGATAACGATTCCAATACCAAACTCCACCTACATCTGCCCCTGTTTCAAATGCACGCGTTCGGAGACCCATTTTGCGTAAAAGATGCAACATATACATTCCAGAAAATCCTGTGCCAATAACAATTGCATCATAATTTGCTTTTTTATTTACCACTAAATATCCCTCCATTAAATCTTAGATTTGATGAATCTATTAATAGCAGTAATAGTATTCTCGATATTCTCACCAAACATCGCATAATTCGTGAAGTATCCATGAACTAAACCTTCTTCTAAACGTTCTTCAACTTTTATTCCAGCATTCTCTAATTTTTTTGCATATGCTTGCCCTTCATCTCGTAATACATCATTTTCAACTGCAATAACGAAAGCTGGTGGTAATCCAGTTAAGTCATTTGCATATAGTGGGGCAATATATGGAGCTTTTGTATCTTCTTCGTTTCGAATATAATGATTACCAAACCAAATCATTAAATCTTTATCTAGTCCAAATCCATTTTCAAATAACTGATAAGATTCCGTATTGTAGTCTAATGCTGTAACAGGATATATTAAGATTTGACCAGCAATCGCAGGTCCATTTTCCTGTTTACTACGAAGCGAAACCGCCGCTGATAAATTTCCACCTGCACTATCACCAGCAACAAACATTTTGGAAACGCTTCCATTTAATTCAACAGCATTTTCGGCCACCCATTGTAAAGCTGTATAACTATCATTAAATGGTGTTGGAAACTTATATTCTGGAGAAAGTCGATAATCTACTGATACAACTATAACCTGTGCATTGTGTGCTAATAAGTGACAAGATTCATTTGCGGTTTCTAAATCACCAATTACCCAACCACCTCCATGGTAGTAAACTACTAACGGAAAAGGTCCCTCTCCTTCTGGTGTATAAATTCGAACAGTGATTTGTTCATTTCCTTTAACATTGATTTTCTTATCTTCGATACTTTTTAATGCTGGTAATTCAAATTGTGGCTTTGGAATACTTTGCAAAGCTTCTCTGATAACATGAGGTTCTAAATTTACAATAGAAGGTTGTTGATTCATCAACTCTAAATAAACTCTTGCTTGTGGAACTAAATTAGCTGCAGCTAATTTTTCTTCAAGTGACAAACTTGACATAAAATTCTCCCCCTAACAAATGGTTTACATCTATTACTTTAAATCTTGTTTAACTAAATGAATATTCCCTAATAAGGGGGGAGGACTATATACTTTCGTTCGAATATCCTTCGAAGATGCAAGGGTTTTCTCTAATGAAGAGTAAATCTATTAAATTTAAAACCATTGATATTATTATCGGAATATTCATATAATATAAATAACAGGATGAAGGAGGTATAGAAATTGGTTTCAAGTTATGAAATAAAAGAAAACGTTCAACATCTATTTGCAAATATATCGCATGAAGAACAAATTTATCGCATTGTTGAGATGTTTATCGAAATATTCCCAGTAAATAATGCATTTTTGTTCCGATATTCTCCATTTGGGTATTTAGGAGAAGGGGTATTAGCAATAAGGGGTAAACAGTATGAGCCAATTCAAGAAATAAGAGAGGATCTTAGATCTCTTCCTTTAATTCTTTCTACAATCCGCAAGAAGCGTGCGCAATTTTTTAGCGGAAAGGACATATATTTAAAACATCCAATAGTAAAATATAAAGAAAATATTAATAATCAATTAATCATACCAATCTCAAGTTATAATATTGTAAAAGGCTATATTGTTAGTGTAGAAATTTTAGATACGGAAAGTATAAATGAGAATCTCTTAGACTGTGCTACTTTATACGGTCAATTAGTTGGAAAAATAATTGAAAGTTCAATTGATAGTGAAAATCTTATATTGAGCAAGAGAGAACTCGAAGTCATGAGAAGAATTGCTGAGGGCGATTCCACAAAGGAAATGGCAAATTCTATGAATTTAAGTGAGTTTACAGTTAAACAGTATGTGAAAAGTAGTCTGACAAAACTAGGTGTACAAAATCGCGCTCATGCAATTGCTGAACTTTTTCGACGAGGACTTTTATTATAAAAAATTATTTTATTGAATAGATTTTAAAAAGCAATTAGTAGCCTATATGATTTATTAATCTATATTTGAAATGTTACAATAAAAATGAACTGCAGCCCAATTGTTAGATATTTGTCTAACAATTGGGCTGCAGTTCATTATGGTACAAACGACTATTTTTCGACGTATATCTTACCGGTGTTTTTAACAAGTACTACAGACCAAATAGTCCTAATATTAAATTATTTGTAAAAGAAAAAGTAAATAAAGTCTTTCATATGCTATTGTTTTATCTTACACTTTAACCCTTTTAAATAATAAATTCACTCCGAATAAGTTTTCTCATGGCTATTAACAAATCATTCATGACCACTAACTGACTTTTCACGGATTTCGGTTATAGATTTTACATCATTCTACTTATAATACGATATGAAATATAGTAAAAGTGATGTGACATGATGAAAGTGAAAGGAAATATAAAAAACGCTGGAAAAAAACCAAACTTTTGGGGGCAATATGAGAAAACCATACCTAAAAACATAAAGGAAATGATCTATAATCAGTACTATAGTCTTGACACCTTGTATGTTTATTGTGACTGCTCCATGCAATTAGAAAACAATATAATGTCGATTGCCTGTTCTTATATACGAAATGGATCCATAATTGTCAAAAGTAACGTGATTTATCCACCAAATGATTGTAAGGGAAAAAATACATATGGAGAATTACAAGCAGTCATATCAAGTCTTTCTAACTTTGATAAATATATGAATTCATTCACAAAAGAGATAGTCATTTATTCAGACATTGATGACATAATCAAAATTTTAAATCATAAAGTAAATTTTAAAAAGGTCTCTTCTTTAATGAAAATACAAACCAATTTAATACAGCTATTTGATCATAAGCGGATAGAACATCCTAATCTCAGTTTATCTATAGAATACCTATCCAATGACTTAAAAACTTATAACCCTTTTGCTAAAAGCGCTCATAATGCAGCAAGAAAAATAATACAACAAAAGATATAGTCTTTTATACGTATAGAAGAAATGAGAATCTTTTACTAACTAATTTGCAAATGATTATTACTAGTTCGCTACTATAGCATATTAAAGGACAAATTATTTTCTATCATTCAATCATAAAGCGAGGGATATTATTGGGTACTTTCTATGCGCTAGGTGTCGTTAAAAAATTCACGGCGAAATCGAACCAAACACTTAATGAGGCTAATTGGAAGGAACACTTTAATGAAAGGCTTGATTTGGAGCAATACACAATAAACTTCAGGGATAATGCAATAGTAGGAGAATTAAAGAAAGAAGTATTTAAAAATAACATTGAAGACTTCTATAACAAGCTTGTTACTATAACCAATAATGAGCGGATTTCCATTTACTTTGAAGGTTCCGGAACAGATGTAGAGAAATATCAACATTGGATTACTGGTATGACAGTTAAGGAGCATAGTCCCCACATTACCTTATCCGCTGAATTTGCGATACTATTTATTGAAGGAAAGGTTTCAGTTGAGGAATTTAGCATCGAACCGATTTTAATGAATTGGCTGTTTAGGCATGTTGACCTCTCGAACCCGCTTAGTGGATGTATTATGACGGACATAGTGGGATAGTATTTTTCAAATTCTGAAATAGGTGACAGACAGAAACAAGATTGAGTGAAAATCAGACAATAATAATTAAATAAATTTTCCATAGAAGTTAGACAACGAATTATAAGGAGAAAAATATGAGAAAACTAAATGATAGTAAAGAGTACTGCCCATATTGCGGTACTGATTTACAAGGTGATCCTATTCCTCTAGAAATGAAACATCATTATGGCAATGCAACCCACTTTTCCAGAAAAATCGGAGTTTCCAGTATGGAGCAAGATCGTGTAATCAGATGGCAATGTCCTGACTGTGAGAAGGAATGGGAGCGGGAGTAGTATGACTTTACTGTTTTCTGACTTTATCCATCTTCCATGAGCCACTATTTAAACGTTTTTAGTTAATTCAAGTTTCATCTCCAAAAACGCAAAAAGAGCCATTCATATGTTTCCTATATGAATGACTCTTTTTATATTTAGTTTTGATTAGTCGATTTGCAAAACGTCTTTTAAATTACTTCTGAATCCCGACTCCAGTCTTGACGTTTCTGTTCTGGAACAAGGATGTGATAGTGTTCAGTGTTTTGAAGAATGATAGTCTTGTTTAACTAAAGCACCTCGTTAGTTGAATAAGAAAATCGAACTGTATAAGTCCCCCATGCTGTTTTTTTGTGGGGGTGCCTTTTTTAGACGAAATTTCAGTTTATTTTTTCTTGGTCAATATTATAGACATTAATCTCTACTGTTTGGTTTTCAGTTGTTGATGTTGGAATAATTTCTACTAAAGA
>Ga0209013_10002428_pt1 | contig 16901 bp, 14 predicted proteins | sample Cruoilmetagenom2_FD_187291 | JGI IMG/M metagenome (GOLD analysis project Ga0209013, IMG submission 187291) | Oil polluted marine microbial communities from Coal Oil Point, Santa Barbara, California, USA - Sample 2 (SPAdes) (version 2) | ecosystem: Environmental > Aquatic > Marine > Oil seeps ...
CGCGCAGCGCAGGCGCTTGCGCCGCGTGCCGGGCAACCGCAGGGTGTTGGTTCCGAGGCGTACCTGAACGGTACGTCGCAGGGGCCGACACCCGAGGACGCCAGGAAGGACGGTCATATCCGTGGTCGCAGCAAGTGATTCATGAAATATTCGGGCTAACGGTGGATTGATGGAATGCCGGCAGCGGAAGTGTGCCTGACGCCATGAGTATGGGAAGCTAAGAGACAGTGGGAGATCAAAGCCCTGACCGAAAGAGGCGTTATGGCAGATTGTTGGATCAAGTACAGGTGAATGCACCTTACCGCCAGCTGGTGGACAAGTACCTGGAGTTGTTTCTCCACTACGGCATAAACCCAGAGATTGGGTTTGATGCGCTGGCGCTGGAAACAGCTAGCCAGGAGGCCATGGCGGAAATGGCCCGCCTAATGGAGGAGCAGGGCAGGACAATCACTTTTCATGGCCCATTTATGGATCTAGCCCCCGGTGGCCTTGATGAGCGTATTCGAGAAGTTACCGCCCGGCGGCTGCAACGGACCATGGAACTGGTTCCCCTTTTCCGCCCGCTCAGCATAGTGTTTCATGCGGGTTATGATGAACGTCGTTATCACGCACACCGTGCAGAGTGGTTGTCCGGAAGCTTGGCCACCTGGGAACCTCTCATTCAACAGGCCGAAGAGATGGGGGTGGTGATCCACCTTGAAAACGTTTATGAGCAAACGCCGGAGATGATCCTTACCCTCATAGAAGAGATGGACTCAGAAAATCTCGGTTTCTGTCTGGATATGGGTCATATGAACGTTTTCGGAGAAGTTGCCTTATCGGAATGGCTTGACGCTTTGGGTCCCCATCTCAAAGAGGTTCACCTTCATGACAACAACGGCCATAGCGACAGCCACGGTCCCATCGGCAGCGGCACAGCACCATTTAAGGAGCTATTTCAGTACTTGCACGATCAAGAAAAGAGACCCTTGGTTACTCTCGAGCCGCATGAAGAGGCGACGCTCTGGGTGAGCCTGGAAAACCTGGAGAAGCTCTGGCCTTGGCAGGAGGAGGGCACCCGGCGATTTTAGATTTAAGAATGCAGATTGCGGAATTCGAAATAAGTCCTTTATTTAAGCTTTATTAATTTCAATCCGAAATCCGAGATCCCCAATCCGAAATGTTAGGAGGGACGTGCTTATAAGAATTGGCTGACGGACAAAGTTTTCACGATCCACCATAGATTCGTGGTTGAATGAGGCAACAAACCGGTGAGAATCCGAAAGGGCAAACCGTGGAAGCACTAGAGGAAAGGTCGATGAAGACGCTGGTGGAATACATTGTCAAAGCCCTGGTTGACGATCCTGATCAAATCGTGATAGCCGAGAGAACTGGCCGCAACACCACCATTATTGAGCTGTCGGTTGCCAAGGAAGACATTGGTAAAGTTATCGGCAAAGAGGGACGCACCATTAACGCCATCCGCACCATAGTCAATGCTGCCGGTGCCAGTCAAAAGAAGCGGGTGGTACTTGAGGTTATGGGTTAAATCTAATTGGCTCCTGATCGACTACCATCGGGGTTTGGGCTTCCTCTTCCCTATCTTCATTATTAAAATTAGGATCGGACATAATGGATAGCGGAACTGTGGTATTTTTATGTATAGGAATACAATGTATACTGACTGCGCTATGATAGTTAGATCGCGTTCGCACTTACTGATATCTCAAGGAGGGACGTAATGGCCAAGAAGTTCAAAGAAGTGCCGGTTGATCAGCTCTACACTCGCATTGATCCTGAGTCTCTCGGTTTTGATACCACCGAAAAACTCTGCGCCCCCGAGGAAGGAGTGGTGGCTCAGGAGCGGGCCATTGAAGCGCTCAAATTCGGCATGGGCATGCAAGATATCGATTACAATATTTTCGTGGCGGGACAGCCCAAGACGGGACTGACGTATATTGCCAGGACCTTTCTTGAAAAGACAGCCAAAGAGGAACCGACCCCTCCTGATTCGTGTTATGTCTTCAATTTCAAAGAGCCTGATAGCCCAAAATGTATCAGTCTGTCGGCCGGGCGCGGCAAAGATTTGAAAAAAAGCATGGAGCAGTTCGTGCAAACGCTCCAGGAAAAAATACCCGAGGTTTTTGACAGCGAGGACTACAGTGCCAAAGAGGCCGAAGTCCATCAAGCATTTGAAAGCAAGAGGCGTGATATCATTGACGTGCTCTCCAAAAGAGCGAAAGAGGAGGGGTTCATTCTCCAATTCTCCCAAGTAGGAATGGTGATTGTTCCCGGCACCGAAGAGGGCCAGCCCATGTCACAGGAGGAACTCAGTCAGCTTCCTGAAGACAAAAAGAAGGCCCTCAGGGAGAAAAGCGACCAGTTGCAGAAAGAGATGAATGATGCCATCAAGGAAATCCGCAAGGCTGAAGTAGCTTTCCGGGAGAAGCACAGTAAGCTGGATGCCGAAATAGCCATGTACGTGGTCGGTCACCTTATGGAAACTCTGGAAGAGCAATTCAAGGATGAGGAAGAAGCACTGGAGTATTTCAAAGAAGTACAAGAAGACATACTGGACAACATCGATGACTTCAAAACCAAGCCCGAGCCCCAACAGCAGGCTGCTCCTATGCCTATGCCGCCAAAGGAAATGACGTTTCGTAAATACGACATCAATGTACTCATAGATCATTCGGAGACTGAAGGGGCACCAGTTATCATCGAATCAAATCCCAGTTATCCTAATCTATTTGGCAGCATTGAGCGTCAGGCCTATTTTGGCGCCCTCTTTACCGATTTCACCATGATCAAGCCTGGAGCCCTTCACAAGGCCAATGGGGGTTACCTGGTAGTGAAGGCCCTGGATCTTTTGAGATACTGGATATCATGGGAGGCCCTGAAGCGGGCCATTAAAGATCGGGAGATCAAGATAGAAGATCTCGGCGAACTCTATGGCATGTTCAGCACCCGCACCCTGAAACCAACGCCGATACCCCTCAACGTTAAACTGGTTCTCACCGGTGATCCCTATCTCTATCAGTTGCTCTACATTTACGACGATCGTTTCCCCAAGCTTTTCAAGGTCAAGGCTCACCTGGACACCGAGGTAGATAACACTGAGGACAATCTCAAACAGGGTGCCTGCGTGATGTCCAAGTTCTGTGTTGATCGAGGACTACGTCATGTGACTAATGATGGCGTCGCTCGGGTTCTCGAGTATAGCATGGAGGTCACCGGTGATCGGGAGAAGCTTACCCTGAAACTCGCCGACATCAGTGATCTGCTCAAAGAGGCTGATTATTACGCTGGTGTGGCTAAATCTAAACACATCAAGAGCAAGCATGTGCAAAAGGCAATAGATAAGAAGAGGTTTCGAGCCAGTCTCTATGAAGAAAAAGTTCAGGAACTGGTCAAGAAAGATATTTTTTGGGTTGAAACCGACGGCCATAAAGTGGGCCAGGTCAATGGCCTCTCCATTCTGATGACGGGTGATCACGAATTTGGTAAACCAAGTCGCATCACTGCCACGGTCTCCATGGGTAAAGGTGGGGTGGTAGACATTGACAGAGAGGCGAAACTAAGCGGGAACATACACACAAAGGGTGTTATGATCCTTAACGCCTACATCAGGGAGAAGTTTGCTCACAATAAGCCTTTGAGCCTGTCTGCCAGTCTCTGTTTCGAACAGAGCTATGGTATGATTGATGGAGACAGTGCCTCCAGCACCGAACTCTACGTGCTGCTCTCTGCTATCTCCGGAGTGCCAATCTACCAGGGCATTGCTGTTACCGGCTCAGTGAGCCAGAAGGGAGAAATCCAGCCCATTGGCGGGGCGACCCGTAAAATCGAGGGATTCTTCGATATCTGTAAGCATAAGGGGCTCACTGGTAAACAAGGAGTAATGATCCCGGAGAAAAATGTGAGTAATTTGATGCTTCGACGTGATGTGGTGGAGGCAGCGGAGAAAGGTAAATTCCATATCTACCCGGTCACCACTGTTGAAGAGGGTATTGAAATTCTGACCGGGATGGAAGCCGGCGAGCTTCAGGAAGATGGCACCTACCCGGAGGGCACTCTTTATCACAAGGTGGACGACAAACTCAGAGAGATGGCCGAAATGGAAAAAGAGTTTGGTAAGAGCAAAGAAGACGAAGAGGAGAGTAAAAAAGAAGACAATGACAATGCTGAATAGATAGTAATGACATTTTAACCGAAGCGGGCGCTCACGGACGTTTTCGAACAGAGCGCCCTTTTTATTTAGTAAAAGGCATAAGGTACAGGGTACAAGGCACAAGGAAAAGGAGCCAGAATTCAGGAGCCAGGAGCCAGGAGATTCCAGCATGGGGCATAGGGCATGGAGCATAGGGAAGTAATTTCGGATTTTGAAATTATTATGCCTGACCTCCGATCTCTGTCGTCTGACCTCTGACCTCTAATCCCCGTCTCGCCGTTTCTCCGCGTCCCCGCGTCGTCCCGCTGTTCCTACTCCTTGGTGCCTACTGTCAAAGACGGCCGCAGCCGTTTTAGTGTTACCGGGCCAATACCCTTCACAGCACGAAGATCTTCCAACTTGGAAAACCCACCCAGACGGTTCCTTTGAGCCACGATACGTTCGGCCAAGGTCTGAGTTATTCCTGGCACCTGGGCCAACTCTGCTGCCGATGCTTGGTTTAGATCCAGTGGCACTCCCAGGGCCAACCGACTAGACACCTCCATCCATCCCAGACGCAACCGCGCCAGGCCATTGCCAGTAGTCGTGATATGCACACGTCTGGCATGAACAACTTCCACTGTTGTCCACCCTGGCTCCGGATTCAACTGCGGAAGTAGTCCTCCAGCGCCAGCCACTGTCTCACTTACGGTGACGGGTGGATCGAAGAAGTATATTCCTGGATTCCGAACCTCACCGCTCACTTGGATGATTAATTCCGTGGGAAGAAATAGAGAGGACTCTCCACCTTGGCGATTGTGGGCGTAATGGCGCCACCCATAGAAGGTCAGGATAAGAAGCGACACCAGAATGATGATGGCCGCTTGCGAGCGAGAAAAACGGTTCATCTCATACCGGGCTGAAATATCCTTTAGACGTGGTGTTTTCCTATGATTATCGTCTGTTCTCGTCCTTGAACATCTTATAGTTGATGCTGTCTACCAGAGCCAACCAGCTTGCCTCGAGAATGTTCTCGGAAACTCCTACCGTGCCCCACACACCCTCTCGGTCCATCGACTCGATGAGCACCCGTACTTTGGCAGCGGTTCCTTCTTTGCCGGGCAAGACCCTCACTTTGTAATCGTTGAGTCTCATTTCTGCGAGCTGCGGATAGAATTTCTCCAGGGCCTTGCGCAGCGCACTGTCAAGAGCATTCACCGGCCCCACTCCCGTGGCAGCAGTGTGCTCCACCTTGCCACCGACTTTCACCATGACGGTGGCCTCAGACTCCGACGGCTGGCCTTCATCCGTTTTGGACACCAGAACTCTGAAGCCAACGAAATCAAAATATCGTTTCACCTTCCCCACTGCCTTGTTCAGCAGTAACTCGAAAGAGCCTTCCGCTGCCTCGTACTGAAATCCCTCGTGTTCCAGCTGTTTAAGCTCTTCCAAAACCTGCATGGCAACGGGATCCTTGCTGGAAATCTTCAGGCCGTACTGCTCAGCTTTCTGTTTAATGGTGCTCCGACCGGAAAGGTCTGACACCAGAACTCGTCGGCGGTTGCCGATCAGCTCCGGCTCCAGGTGCTCGTAGGTTTTCGGGTTGCGCTCAACTGCGGCCACATGTATCCCACCCTTGTGGGCAAAGGCACTCCTCCCCACATAGGGCTGGTACCTGAACGGTCTGACATTGGCCAGTTCAAGGATGTACCGAGAACTCTCGCGCAATTTGCCGAGCTGCTCATCCGAGATGCAATCCAGTTTCATCTTGAGTCTGATGGCTGGGATAATACTACAAAGATTTGCGTTGCCACAGCGCTCGCCTACCCCATTCATGGTACCCTGGACATGGTTTGCACCCAGCTCCACAGCCGCCAGCGAGTTGGCCACAGCCAACTCTGAGTCGTTGTGAGTGTGTATGCCCAGCTCCGCCTTGGGCAACTCCTTTTTGACCTGCCGAATGATCTTCTGCAGTTCTGTGGTAAGGGTTCCGCCATTGGTATCACAGAGAACGAGGCAGTCGGCCCCTGCTTTCAGCGCTGATTTGAGGGTGGCAAGTGCGTATTCAGGGTCGGCCTTGAAGCCATCAAAGAAGTGTTCGGCATCGTAAAACAGTTTCCATGCCTTCGGCCGCAGGAAGGCCAGAGAGTCGTGGATGATTTCCAGATTGCGTTCAAGTGTGGTACGCAGGGCGTCGCGCACATGCACATCCCAGCTCTTGCCAAAGATGGTAATCACTTCGGTTTTTGCTTTGAGCAGCGCGCCCAGGTTACGGTCCTTATCCGCTGAGGAGCGAGGATTGTGGGTGCTGCCGAAGGCTGCGACTTTCGAATGTTTCAGCTCGTAGTTCTTGATTTCCTTGAAATAGGCCACATCCTTCGGATTTGATCCCGGCCAGCCGCCTTCGATGTAATGTATGCCCAGCTCGTCAAGCTTCTTGGAAGTGCGAATCTTATCTTCCAGGGAAAGGTTGAAGTCTTCGGCCTGGGTTCCATCCCTCAAGGTAGTGTCATAGATCTCTATCTTTCGCATATCTCTTTCCTATCTCTTTATTGGCGCAATGTATCCATTTTAGCAATCAGCGGTCAGCCGTCAGCGATCAGCTAAAAAGTCCATTGAACATCGTTTGAATCAGAAATCTCAAATCCAAAATTCCAAATCCGGAATCCGAATTCCGCAATCCGCAATGTCTCCGCGTCCCCGCGTCGTTCCGCTTTGCCTAGTGCCTAGTGCTTGGTGCCTAGTGCCTTCTGCCCTCTCTCGTTTTTGGGCCACAACAAAGTGTAACTCATGGGAACGCGTTATTAAACAATCAACCCCCGGCCTACTCCAGGATCTCATGCTGAAGAGGCTTGTCCAGCTCAAAAACATCGTGGAGAATCTGCACCGCTTTGGCCGTGTGACTGTCGTCTATCACGCAGGAAACCTTGATTTCCGAGGTGCTGATCATATGAATATTGATGCGCTCGTTGGCCAGCGATTGAAACATCTTGGCGGCGACTCCGGCATGGTGACGCATGCCCACCCCGATGACAGATATCTTGGCAATATTCTCGTCGCTGGAGATATCCAAATCTGTCCACTCTTTTTGCATCCCCTCCAGGACACGAATAGCCGCCTGACGATCCAGGCGGGGAACGGTGAAACTCAGATTGGCTAGGCTCGTGTCGCCGGTGCTGCCCTGAATGATCATATCTACCACGATGCCTTCTTGGGAAATTTCGGTGAATATCCGGGCGGCAACACCGGGTACATCAGGTAGTCCTGCCAGCGTGATGCGGGCGTCACCCTTGCTGTAAGCGACACCAGAAACCATCACTTGTTCCATGGCCTTCTCCTCCTTAACCACCATAGTACCAGACTCATCCTCAAATGAAGAGCGCACGTGGACTGGCACATTGAATTTCTTGGCAAATTCCACCGAGCGAATGTGCAACACCTTGGCCCCCATGCTGGCCATTTCCAACATCTCATCGTAAGAGATGCGCTGCAACTTCCTCGCCTTATGGTAGATGTTGGGATCAGTGGTGTACACTCCGGCCACATCAGTGTAGATCTCGCAAACATCAGCAGCGAGGGCAGCAGCCACGGCAACGGCCGTGGTGTCTGAGCCCCCCCTGCCAAGAGTGGTAATGTTACCCCTCCCATCAAGACCCTGAAAGCCAGCGATAACCGGGATACAACCTTTATAGATGTTATGCCAGATCGGTTCAGTGCGAATTTCACTTATGCGCGCCCGACCATAGGCGTGGTCCGTGTATATTCGCGCCTGATGGCCCAGCATAGACTGGGCCTCGTGCCCCATATGCTTTACGGCAATACTGAAAAGGGATATGGTGACTTGCTCACCCGTAGCAAGCAGCACGTCCTGTTCCCGGGGATCCGGTTGCTCAGCCACCTCCTGGGCTAACTGAATGAGCCTGTCGGTCTCTCCGGCCATGGCAGAAAGCACCACCACCACGTCATGACCGGCATTGCGGGTTGCGATGACACGCTCAGCCACCTCCTTGATTCTCTCGGTGTTGGCTACCGAAGTTCCGCCGTATTTTTGAACGATCAGCGCCATTGCGCCAGCTCCCCCTCAATATCAGAAACTCGGCCCGGATATTTCATATCGGTTTTGGCTGTAGTTACAAGACCGCGGTAGAGCCTTGCCGCCATAGCCTATGCGGATCCGGAAGATTCCCTCTGTAAAATTTTTAGGATGACCGATACGCAGGCAGGTGTCAATGGAAAAATAGGGATTGCAGATTTCAGATTTAAGATTTCTCGTCGGCGCTTTCATATGAGAAGACGAGTGTTGCCAGGCGCTGTTTCGCATTCGCCCCGAACGCATGGAAGATAAGGCTTCGACTGCTTTCATCACTAAATGCCAGGTGAACTTCCAGCCGTTCCCCCGGCAGATTCTCACCTAAGCGCTCAGCCCATTCAATTGCCACTGCCCCCTGCCCGTAAAGGATCTCTTCGAGCCCGAGTTCAGAGAGCTCCGCAACGCTGTCAACTCTGTACAAATCAAGATGATAGAAGGCTATTCTTCCGGGATACTCGTTTATGATGGCAAAGGTTGGGCTGGTAATGTAGAAGCTCTCGGGTACCTCTAATCCCTGGGCCAGTCCTTGAGAGAAAAGAGTCTTGCCGCTGCCTAATTCCCCCACCAAGGCAATCACATCACCTGGCTGGAGTAACCGGCCTAGTCGCTCGGCTAGTGATTCGGTTTCTCCTGGGGTTGATGTCAGGGTAGTCCAGGTTTGGTAAGATATGTCATCTGCCATCGACTCTGGTCGGCTAAAAGTCCAAACTAGGCACTGCAGACATTATTCACATCGCAGACTATAGGTGTAAAACCACATTTTAGGCACTTTAGCACACTTTAGGCATGTTCCCTTACTTGTTGTTTACCCTGATGTTGCATACCAATGTCGAGGAAAAACGCGCTAGAGTGCGTCAGATGTGGCTGCGCACAGATTCGGGCAGGTCGAAGCGTACTTGACTGTACGTGAAGTCCTGTCCGAGGCGAGCACGGCCGCAGATGGCGTGCTATAAAGCGAGCGCAGCGATTTTTACCGGTGTGGGTATGCAACATTAGGGTATAGCCAACGACTTCAGCACTACAGGTATTTCCGGCAGCAGATCTGTGGCCAGCATACCCTGCTCACCCCAGCGCCTAGCCAGGCGGTCAGCTGCCTTGCCGTGGCAGTAGACTCCCAAGCAGGCGGCGTCAAAGGGTGCAAGCCCCTGCGCCACAAAGCCAGCAATCAAGCCGGTGAGCACATCACCAGTGCCACCGCTGGCAAGTCCAGAATTGCCGGTACTGTTTATCGCCAACCGCCCTTCCGGACTGCTGATAAGTGTTCGAGCCCCTTTGAGTACGAGAGTTACACCATATTCCTGGCTAAAGGATTGGGCCAGAGCAAGTCGCTCATTTTGCACCGCGTCAGCGCTGCGCTTCAACAACCGGCCCATCTCTCCTGGATGTGGTGTCAGGATCACCGCTGCCCTGGCCCTGGCAAGAACATCCAAATTATCCACCAGTCCATTAATTCCGTCAGCATCGAGCACTATCGGACAGGGGCTGCTCTCCACCAGCTTCAGTACCACTTGGACGGTCTCTTCATGGACAGAGATTCCCGGCCCTAGAGCCAGGGCTTGCTTGTCCTCGAGTAGTGTCTGCAGTCTCGGCAAAGCTGCAGATGCCATGGTTTGATCAGCAGTTTCGGCCAGGGGCTCAGTCATGACTTCTGTGAGCTTAGCCTCCATAATTCCATGCAAAGAGGTCGGCACCGCCAGGGTTACCAAGCCGGCACCGGCCCGCGCCGCACCCAGGCCAGCCATGACGCCGGCGCCGGTCTTTCCCACCGAGCCGCCCACCACCAGAACGTGACCGAATGAACCTTTGTGACTGGCGGTAGTTCTATGATGGATCACACCAGCAAGATCTCCTGCTTCCAGCCAAATTCGGGGCGGATCTGGAGTTTCCGTAACACTTCTCGGCAGACCGATGTCAACCACCTCCAGATGACCCACAGAGGTGCAGCCCGGTGTAACTAACTGACCTACTTTGGGTAATCCAAAGGTGGCGGTCACAGTGGCCTGAATGCAGGTACCAAGTGGGAGACCGCTGGTGGCACTCAGCCCCGAAGGCATATCTACCGCTAACACCGGCCGTCCAAGCTGGTTAACCATATCGATGACTTCTTGATAAAAGCCTCGCACCGGGGCCTTGAGTCCTGTCCCCAGGATAGCGTCCACCAGCAGGTCGGCTTCCATCAATGCCTCTTTCAATGCGGTTAGGGAACCACTGTCAGTGTACTCCTCTATAGGGACACCCAGCTTCTCAATAATCTCCAGATTGATCTTGGCGTCCCCCTGGTAGCTTTCCCTCTTCTTCAGACAGTATACGGAAACCTCTACCCTCTGTTGCCAGAGGTGGCGGGAGATCACAAAGCCATCACCTCCGTTGTTGCCCCCACCAACAAGCACTGCTACCCGTTTCCCTCCCAATTCGGGGAAATAGCGGTACATGACCTCTGTGGCACCACGACCGGCATTCTCCATGAGGACAATACCGGGGATACCCACCACTTCAATGGCGGTACGGTCCATCTCGGCCATTTCTTCGGCTGTCACCGCGCGCATTATCGCTATCCTTCCAGCACCACTACCGCAACAGCGGATTCGCGTTCATCCGAGAGGCTCAACCAGGTTCTGCTGGCTTCCATAGCCTCTAGCAACCGCTGGGCCTGATTGTGCAACAGCAAGTCAGGCTTACCAAGATGATCATGCACAACTTCGATGTCGCGCCAGCGTAGACCTTTACGCATTCCTAAGCCCAGAGCCTTGGCAAAAGCTTCTTTGGCCGCGAACCGCAATGCCAAGCATTGTGCCGGCCGGGCTCGTTGCTGGCAACGTTCGATTTCAGCTGGAGTAAAAATACGCTTCAAGAAACGATAGCCCCAGCGTTCCACCGCCCGCTCTATGCGGTCCACCTTAACTATATCAACTCCTATCCCTCGAATCATGGGCCTGTTCGCCGCCACGTGGCTCCCCAGGTGAGCAAGCCCACCATCTCCCGGACAGCTCGCTCAAAACCAACCAGTACTGCCCGGGCTACTATGGCATGCCCGACATTGAATTCTTCTATTTCTGCAACATCCGCCAGCCAGACAATGTTGCGGTAGTTCAAGCCGTGGCCAGCATATACTCCTAGGCCAACCTTGTGGGCCAACTTCACTGCATTTTGAATCCGGTCGAATTCTTCCTGTCTTTGGCTTATCGTTAGTGCTTCGCAGAAAGGGCCCGTGTGAATCTGGATGTAATCGGTCTCCACCCACTGTGCTGCCTTTACCTGATCCAGATCTGCGTTGATGAGAAGACTCACCATGATGTCAGCATCCTTGAACAGCCGGATGTACTTTTTCAGATTTTCTCTGCTCAGCTGAACCTCTAACCCCCCTTCGGTGATGCGTTCTTCCCGTCTTTCCGGTACTAGTGTGACCATGTCTGGTTTAACGCTCAGGGCGATCTTGAGCGTTTCCTGGGTTGCAGCCATTTCCAGGTTCAACTTGGTCTTCACCGTCTGTCGCAGTACGTTCAGATCGCGTTCTTGGATGTGACGCCTATCCTCACGCAGATGGATGACAATTCCCTGGGCTCCAGCAAGCTCTGCCAGAGCCGCAGCGGTGACTGGATCCGGTTCCTCGGTTCGGCGCGCTTGTCTCAAAGTAGCCACATGATCCACATTCACTGCCAGCTTCGCCACGCTAACACCTCCAATCAATGCGTCAGTTGTCAGTCGACCGTTGTATCACCGATTCAATTAATTAATTTCTCAAAATTGGCTATTTGCAACCCGTATTCTCCCGAGACAAACTTGGGTATGGATTTTCCCGGTTTCCGGCTCCAAATAGTCTAATCCTACTCAGTATCAGCAGCCAGAGGCTCACAATGCAAAATAGTCGGAATGTTCGAAGGGAGTATAACTATATGAATAGCTGTCGTTACGACTAGATTTATGACGGCCAGCCACGGACAACTGACTACGAACAACGGACGATTCTAATCGAGTTGTGCCAACAGTTCAGTGCTTCGCTGTTCCATCTCTCGAGCCGCGTCCTCGCCCTTTTCGTGATCAAACCCAAACAGGTGCAGAATCCCATGAACGAGAAGACGGGAAATCGTACTGTCGAGTGAAAGGCCCTCCTCTTCTGCCTCCCGTTGGGCTGTGGGAAGGGAAATGATAACGTCACCGAGGAGTTGTGGGGCAATATCGCCAAATTCCCCATCACGCATGGCAAAGGCCAGAACATTCGTGGGGCCTTGGCGTCCTCGATATTTCAAGTTAAGCGAGCTCATCTGTTCATCGTCCACAAGCACGATACTGAGTTCGCTCTCAGGAGATGCCAAGGCGCTTAAGATCTTCCTCGCTTTCGTCTTTATCTTCTCGAGATCCGTTTCGATCTCGCTTTGCTGATCGGTGATCTGGATCTCCATCGGCACGCACTTTTCCTTCTGAACCTTTGGAGGCAGGTTCAGGGTATTCAATCCGCTGATGAGATATTCCCATGATGATCTGAATGAAGCTTTTGGCGATCTGATGCAAATCTTTGAGGGTTAGCTCACATTCGTCCAGCTGGCCGTCCGAAAAAATCTTATTAATAATTTTCTGAACAAGTCCTTGGATCCGGGCAGCCGTGGGATCAGTCAGAGTGCGGGAAGCCGCCTCCACTGCATCTGCCAGTAGCACCAGACCGGCCTCCTTCGTTTGCGGTCTCGGCCCAGGGTAACGATAGTCTTCTACCGACACTTGTGGCACATCTCCCCCTTTGCTATTTTTTTGCTTTTCTTGGAGGTCAACCGCTTTCTGATAGAAATAGGAGATGAGACTGGTGCCGTGGTGCTGCTGTATGATGTCCTGGATACCCTGACCCAGGCGATAATTCTTGGCCAGTTCAACGCCGTCCTTAACGTGTGAAATGAGAATGAGACTGCTCATCGACGGAGCCAATCGTTCGTGCCTGTTTTCCCCACCAGCCTGATTCTCTACAAAGTACTGGGGCTTGTTGATCTTGCCGATGTCGTGGTAGTAGGACGCCACCCTGGCAAGCAATGAATTGGCCTCTATGGATTTTGCCGCAGCCTCCACCATGTTGCCCACAACTATACTATGGTGATAGGTTCCGGGGACCTGCACCATAAGTTCTCGGAGCAAAGGCTGATCCATACTCGCCAGTTCGAGCAGTTTGACGTCGGTAGTGTAGCCGAATATCATCTCAGCCACAGGACACAATCCGGTGGTGACAACACCGCTAAGCAGTCCGCCGATGATACCAAGAATCAAGGCCACTCCGGTCTGTGTAGTCAATACCTTTTGGTAGGCGATGGTAACAAACAGGATTACCACGGCGTTTGTAAGTCCCACAGTCAGTCCGGCCCGCAAGGGTGTGCTACGATCCCTACAGACTACCACTCCCTGGACACCCACCAGGGAGCCTATCAGGTAGTAAAATAAGAGGTTCATCTGATGGTCCAGGACCAGCGCGGCCAACAAGGCGAGGAAGAAGGCGAATATAATGGCAATGATCGGCCCGAAAAAGATGGTTACCAGCATCGCCCCAGCGGCCATGGGCAGCATGTAAAAAATGGCCGCCTGGCTAATAAAAGAAAAAGCACTGTGGATTGCGTCGGCCACACCTCCGGAAAGTTTGGTCAGCACCAACAGAATGATGAGAACCAATGCCATAAAGAGCAGATCTTTGATCTCAGCTGAAAACCGACGGATGTATTTCCCAGCAAGGTGCACAGCAAGCCAGATAAGCAACCCACCGAGCAAGGCGGTACCGAGCATCGTGAAAATCACCCCGCGCTCCAACTTGCCCTGGACCTGCATCTGCAGTTTGAGCACCTGCTCCGCGCCCAGCCTTTGGCCCTCACGGACAATCATCTCACCCTTCTTGACCTGAAAAAATACCGGCTTTACCGTCTCAACAGCCTTTTGTCTACGCAGTTCAGTCTCATTGCGGTTGAAGGTGATGTTTGGTGGGAGGAATTCTTGGGCCAGATGTACCATGGCGGTGCGCACCCTGCGATTTTCTTCGTCCAATATGGCGCTAGCTCGCAGCCTCATCTGCCGCCTGGCAGCTTCGACACTGAGATAACTGAGGACATCCATGGCCCGATGTTCGGTCCCTTTTTGAACGCTTCTGAGGACTACTCCATTTTGCATCTGGCTGAGCAACAATGATTTGTTACCCACGACACCACCGGCAAGAACGTTTTCTGCCAGTTCTATTACCGCGTCCTCAAAGCGCGGATCAAATTCCGCTTTGAGCAGGATGGCATAATCAGTATCGGAGATGGTTATCCCGAGCTTTGCCTCAAAATCCTCTTTTTTCTCTAGAGCCTTCTCTTTAGCAGACTTATGGATAGCGCGACTACTTTCTGCGCTCGCCCCCTTTTCTACGCCACTGCCTTCTACTGGCTGTTGAAATATGGCGCGCATCATGGTGAAAGCAGCATCCAGCCGCTCACGAAGATGCTGGACCGTCTCTTCATCCAGATCATAGATAGCCAGAGATGTGCGCCCGGCATCCTCACGTTTTTTTTGGGTGGCTGTTTCATCGGTCACCAGGAAGTCGTGGGCTGCCTTAATATCGTGATCCGCCACATCTCCAACCTGGTAGCTTACTGGGAGAACAATGTAATAAGGGGTGACCAGAACGCCTAGTATGAGGCTAAAGCAGACAAGAAGAAGGACTTGCTGCCACAGGGGCGACTTCACTTGGTCATCAGGTTGAATGCTATCACGGCGCTCACGTGTTACTGACCGTCTGGCGCCGTCAGCGCTCTGCTGCCGCTTCTTTTTTAATAGCTCCATAGCCTTATCTGGCCCCTGCAAGTCCTAGGTCACATGGCTTCGTCTAAAATCTCACCAGCACATCCGGCCTGGTTGATAGCCCTGGGTAGACGGAAACGCGATCCGTCTCACCTTTGTGACCCACAACGTTAATACCGGGCAAGCAAATTGCGCGCCATTTCCACCTTACGATATATCAAACCTTACGCTGTGTAGGTATCTACGTTTCTATGTACTCAGCTTCACTTCTTTCTTTCAGCTCGCTCATATGCCTTGATGATATCTTGCACCAACCGGTGACGAATGACATCTTTATCAGTAAAGTAGACGAATTTCAATCCTTCGACGTCCGTCAGTATCTCCACGGTCTCAATGAGCCCAGAGCGTGTGCCGTTGGGCAGATCAATCTGAGTAATATCGCCTGTTATCACAGCTTTAGAGCTTATCCCCAGTCGGGTTAGAAACATCTTCATCTGCTCAGGAGTTGTATTTTGGGCTTCATCGAGAATGACGAAACAATCATTGAGCGTACGGCCCCTCATGAAGGCTAAAGGTGCGACCTCAATGACGCCTCGTTGCAGTAACGTGCTCGTCTGCTCGAAGTCAATCATGTCGTGGAGGGCATCATAGAGTGGCCGCACGTAAGGGTTTACCTTCTCCACCAGGTCTCCAGGAAGAAAGCCCAGCTTCTCGCCCGCTTCAACCGCCGGCCGCACGAGGATGACACGGTTGATTTCACCGGCGTTGAGGGCCGCAACAGCAGTTGCCATAGCAAGGTAAGTCTTCCCCGTCCCTGCTGGACCTATGCCAAAGACAATATCGTAGGTGCGGATGGCGTCAATGTATTCTTTCTGCGCCAGAGATTTAGGGGTGATAACCCTCTTCTTGGAGGTGACATATACTGAATCTAGGAAGATATCGCGGAGACGAGCCTTAAAATTTCCACTGAGGATCTGAATGGCGTGGTTGACGTCACTAGGGTAGAGAGGATAGCCCTCGCTGAGCAGTCCGTACAGCTCCTCAAGGAGGCGTTGAGCCAGCTTTACTTCCGACTCTTCCCCAGTCAGGGTAATCCGGTCACCACGCAGGTTGAGCCTTGCCTGGAGAGCCTCTTCAATAAGCTTGAGATTGGCATTGCGCTCCCCACAGAGGTTCAGCAGCAGAGTATTGTCATCAAAGGTGAGTACAACCTCACCAGGGCCATGTGAACTGACATGTACAGTCACGGACAACTCTCTATTCCTTTTCTCCCATGACCTGAATGATTAACCGTCTGCGCCGCGCCTGGTTGTCGAAATTAATAAGCACTACCTGTTGCCACGTTCCTAGGCTCAACCGTCCCTCTATTACGGGAATGTGCAAAGAAGGTCCCAATAGGGCGGCACGAACATGAGAATGACCGTTGCCGTCACCCCAACGCTGATCGTGGGCGTAAGGGATCTCTCGCGGTACTAACCGCTCGATGGCATCAGCAAGATCCTGGATCACGCCACTTTCATATTCGATGGTGGTCAGCGACCCTGTTGATCCAGGCACAAAAAGGATCATTGCCCCGTGTTGAATTCCGCTTTGAGTCAAATGTTGGTTTACGAGCCCGGTTATGTCCACAATATCAGTGCCGATCTCGGTGCTAATTTCAGCAGTCCTGGTTGTTACAGTCATGGCCGCTTGTCCGCCTATCTCAACTCAGCTCACAATGTTCAGCCGCAGGATCGGTCTTCCCGTCTCAAACGGGTCTTCCATTCAATCCTGAGTACCGACGCAAACTTCCCTGTTTTACAGCTTGGATATCTAACACAAACTACCCGCGCCTGCAAGTGGCACAGATTATCATTCATTCGCTGATCTTTCGTTTTTTTAATAACAAAAGCCATTTATCCTTGACGGCCAAGAGTGAATCTGATACCTCCTACGCCAATC
>Ga0209013_10002429_pt1 | contig 16899 bp, 21 predicted proteins | sample Cruoilmetagenom2_FD_187291 | JGI IMG/M metagenome (GOLD analysis project Ga0209013, IMG submission 187291) | Oil polluted marine microbial communities from Coal Oil Point, Santa Barbara, California, USA - Sample 2 (SPAdes) (version 2) | ecosystem: Environmental > Aquatic > Marine > Oil seeps ...
GAGTTAAAAGCTATTTCAATCATCCAAAAATTGCCTACGCAGCTGCGGATGAAAACTCTATTGCTGCTTGAGTTGGAATGAATGGCGCCGGGTTAATAACCACCAAATCCCGTGTACGCGGCACTTTAAGTTTAAACGAGATTTTGCGAAACTTAAACGAAAATAGAGAAGCCCATTTTGCGGGGACTTTGTGTTTAAGAATAGCTAATTTATCGAGGCAAACTTAAAGTAAAATTTTGTTCAATCTTGGTCAAAATATTACTACTTTTTTCATGGCTGCCCCGAATATAAATCAATAAAAATAATCGGCAATTAACACTTGAGTAGGCTTCCCTTTATGATTCCTGAAAATCCCTATTCAACACATTCTCAAAATCTACACCCATTAACGCCTTCATCTTCTTATCCCAGTCCGTCATCGCCTCAAGAAGCGTATGGTCTACACTTAGAATAGCTGAAAGTTCCTGGCCCTCTTTGTGCTGTAAATAGTATGCATCACTGGCCGACTCTTCTACTTTCCTTGCCCATTCTCCCATTTTCCTGGCAAGATCAAACATCACAGAAAACTTACTGTCCAATCCAACATCAATGAAGGTTGGGATGGGGAGATTCTCCAGAATCTCCGGCTCTAATACTTGCGTTCCATTCTTTTTGATCATCATACTATTGAGATAGCCTCTAATAAGTGGCCTATTGAGATAATTTCTTACATATGGAGAGGTGCCTCCGATCTTATACTTTTGATCGAATACAATACGCATCATTCCGTGATTTCCCACAGTTGGAATATTATACTTCTCGCTTACCAAGCCTATTTTTCCTATCTTGGATCGGAAGCTAAAAATAAGATCACCTTCGTGCAATCGTTGCGATTCAAGTGCCTTTTTATTTGCTTTTCCCAAATCTTTATCTATTGGCGGAACGATAGTTCCATCTTCCCCGATGTCGCTAATGCTTATTTCGGCGTAATTATCTTCAGTGCAATTCTTTCCTGCACGAACCTTTGAAATCCTAGAGATCTTCTCCGTCCATTCGCCTAAAGTATCAAGTTTATCTATAGAGTAATTTTCAAGCAATATCTTTTTTAACTTATCAAGATTGGCTTCTTGCTTATCGGTCATTTTAGTTCTCCTACATAAAGACCACAAATTATAACTAATTGTGGTTTAAGGTTGGCTGATATATACTACACCACAATTATTTAATTCTTGTGGATTTTAATATTTGTTTAAACCATTTAAAAAGGAAAGATATGACAAAAGCGCTACAGGAGGTTAACTCACAAATTATGGATAATCTCAAAGATTGCAATAAGAAATTGGAATTCAAATACGATGATGATTCATACAGCTTTAATGTTCTGGATGGAAAGGGAACAGGAAAAGGCTATAAATATATATACCGTTACAACGGAGAGGATGAGAAGGTGCCCCTTGACGGCGCAGACCCAGATGAGACATTCAGCGCGGAAATCTCAGCAGCAAGCTTTGATGGAAATGATTATGCGTTTCTAACAAGCAATCTTATAGACATTCCCCTGCTACATTCATTGGGGATCAGTTATCTCGTAATACATAATAATGCCGCCATCTTGGATTATGGGCAGGAGTTCAATAATATCAAAGTGTGTTTTATTCATAAAAGTGAAGCAGTGAAAGAAGTCGTTAATAATATTTTAGGGCTTGGCACACAAGTCATCAGGTTTGATTTTGATGAGATTTGCCCTGGGTACTCCAAAGAAGATCCGCTTGTGACCATTACTGAAAAGATTCAAGAGTCAGGGGAACTTGACGGATCAGATACCATCAATAAATTTATTTATAGTAATTATAAGAGATATACAGATAAAGCCGCAATAAAATCTACCGAAGTCTCTGATACTCCTGATTCCAATGCCACAAGCAATAAAATAAATATTGGAGCAGAAAATAGTACGACAGAAACAGGAGCAGAAACAAATGTTGTGGCAGCAGAGCAGAAAAATATAAAATCCTTGCCGATAGAAAAATTAATCAACAATAAAAAATATCAATCCAGAGTCAGTGAAGACGGATCAGCGATAGAAGAACTGGCTGCTGCCTATAAAGCAGGGGAAGATATTCCTCCTCTTGAAGTTGTTGATACCGGGGACGATACCTATATCATCGCTGATGGCCACCATAGATATGCCGGCGCAAAGATGGCAGAGATGGATCACATAAAATGCCATATCACCATAGGGACAAAGCTCGATGCTTTTAAACTCTCTCTGGGTGCCAATGAAAGCAACAAGGCACTCAAGCGAACCCGGGATGACAAGAGAAATGCGGTAATGACAGCATTTAACAGTGACGAACTTAAAGAACTTTCACACAGGAAAATCGCTGATATCTGCAAGGTTTCATCAAGTCTTGTTGACAATATTGCCAAAGAGCTCTTGAAAAACAATACAAAAGAAGAAAATAGTGCCCATATGGGCAGTCAGGAATATGAAACTCAAGAGGCCGACCTTGAAAAATCAAATGATAGTGCCCATATAGGCAGCCATAAAAGGAAGTCTAAAAAGAGTGGTGCTAAAAAAACTAACAATAGTGCCCATATGGGCAGTACAAAATCCACTAAAGCAAAACCAATAACAGAAAAAATCTCCAATGAGCATATCCTGATATCTATCAAATTCAAATCAAAACCTCCAAGCCAGGAGCTTATGCAAGTCTTATTGAGTGATTTGAAGAATGATATTGATGCATACAAATATGACTATGAATATGAATATAAGGAGGATGTTTAATATGAGTTTGATAAAAAAATAGACTCCCGAAAGAGCCTAAAATTTGTATGTAGGAATCCAAATTCTAGTAGCTTCTTTCTTTATCTCTTCTTAATTCAACTCGAAATGTATTGGCTCACAGTCCAGTGCAGGTTAATAATGCGCGGGTGTTTACACCTTTTATTTAAGCAGATTTATTTTGTTTTATTTTTACAAAAAAAGACTCGTGTCGGACTTGTTCTAAATAATTACTTTACACATGTCAGACCTAATTTCACAATGGAGAAAACAGATGAAAACTATAAAATTCGACTACAAACGCTATCAGCGCGACAAGACAGCAAAGAAGATAAACCAGAGAATCTTTCAAGAGAGGAGAGAAAAATCTGACTGGTACAGCCCATCACTTATCCAGGTAGGCGATAAGACCATGACCGCTCTTGAGGCAAAGGATAATACTGAGTTAAGGTACCGCGCAGAGCTATTTAATAGAACCCATGCTCTTACTCAAATGATTATCAACGAAGGGCTGGACTTCACTCGTATTACAATCACATTCCCCACAAAAAATAGGGTTGAGCATAACTTCTTTGGATCACAGAAATCCGCAGATAATTATCTTCACATACAAAATAACTCTATCAGCCATTTTGTTGAATCAATATGCAGAAAATACAAAAGAAGGATCGGTAAGGAAATAAAATATAAATACAATGTCGAAGTACAACTCAAAACCGGGGTCAATATTCACGCCCATGCTATCTTCTACCACGATAGAGATGCCGCCAACACTATAGAACTCTGCAAAATTATCTCAAGACTCAGATATGCAATCACAAACAAGACCTTGAGAAAAAGGAAGAAGAGTATACGGATACTCGGTGTCGGTCGCATCTATATTCAAATGCATATTTATCACCAAAAAGATGTCGTTGAGCACCTTTCATTATCTCCTGAGAAAGAGGTTTACGAGCAACTGAAAATGACAAAGGCTGTTGATAGAAAAGCTGACAACTATGCTTGTGTTTCATATAATACCGAGCGCAATAATTTTATTACAGGATCTTGGGTCTGGTTTAGTTTTCTGGATACAGATGATATGGCAAAAATGCATGCGGAACAGGACAATTATGACAACAAGGCTCAACTGGCCCATACACCATCAGAACTCTTAAAGCATCTTGACCATGACACCAAAGCATTGATGCAAAATGATACAGGGATTATTCCAAAAGCTAGCGCAAGGGTAATAGTTGACCATGTCAACAATAGCGACTGGTGCAAAAATTTTGTCAATAATGCCATACTGGAAGACTGCGGTATCCGCAGACTAAGAACATCAAAGAATCTTCTCTTTCCAATCCATATCTATCGCAGATGCCGTGAACAACTCATAAAATATGATGAAAGACACGAAGATATTTATTTCACAACGACACAACTGAAGCATGGCGAAATAACTATTGAAAAGAATACTCTTTATACTCAAATAATTGACAATGACAGCAGCGAAATCATTGCAAATTTTAACACAAAAAGGAGCGCATAATGCCAAAAGATATTGTGAAAACGGGTGCGGCTATCGATGTAAAGGCAATGACAGGCGGGTGCGAAGATATACTGACTGCCGAAAGAAAGTCTTCTGATCGAGACATACGGCGAGGTTCAGGTGTCATGATTGAACCCAAAGGAGGAAATACAATGGGGGCTGATAACGATAGGGCTATTGTAGCTGGGGCAGATGTAGTTGAAGCCGAAGTAATATAGAAGCAGGAACTGGTTAGTCGTCCGGGGATTTTTCACTTCTTCCAGCCCAGTAGCAACAAGATACTTAAGCAACCCAACCATGGCCCCTGCCGTCTTATAGACCTCGCAGTTCGAATGGGACATAAATCACCAGAGATGAGACTCAAAGTCTACACACACGCAGCGATGCTATTACATATTATTATAGAAAGGAATCCTATATGAAAACACCATTATTGACTAACAAAACAGAAGCTGATGACAAAAACGATGCCCCTATTATAGTTCGAGGAGTTATGCAAGTATATGTACCAACCGAACGAGATCTATTTACATTATTTCTCAACAAAATCGATACACTGCAACAAACCATTCAGGCAAACTATCAAGAGATTACTACCCTGAGACAATCACTCGAAGAGGCAAACAAAAAGCTGATAGAGCACTCACCCAAAAAGTTTCTCACCGTCAAGCAGCTGGAGCAGCTATACAGTATTTCGGAGAGTCAACAAAAAAATCTAAGAAATCGTATCAATAACCCATTATCTTATCATCAGGATGAGATAGGTGGAAAAATCCGCTATGAAGTATCCTCGGTCGAAGGATGGATGAGCCAACAAAAGGTAAAGTGAGATACATAACTTTATACATAACTTTCATTTCTTAAGGCATTTTATGAAAAATAAATTTGTGGGAAAGTTCCTAGTTATGGGGGCTTCAGGTGGTGATCACGATTAGACTCGAACTAACGACTTCTACCATGTCAAGGTAGCGCTCTACCAACTGAGCTACGCGATCAATATTTGTGGAGCAGAAGTATACTCCACCACCACTTAATAAATGCTAAATGAGTGTCTCGGCTATAAAGGTCTTGGTTACCTGGCCGCCAAAGCGATAGGTGTCATTTTCGTAGCTGACATAGAGCTCGTCACCGCTTTTGGGGAAAACGCGTACCATATCGCCCAATGTCCCTTCCATGTGCGCTCTGATATAGCACGCTACCATACCTGTGCCGCACGCAAGGGTCTCATCTTCTACACCTCTCTCGTAAGTACGGACATAAAGATCGCCCTCTTTGATCGTGGCGATGTTGACATTGGCGTTGTATTTTTCCCTCAATGTTCTCATCTCTTCGATATCAAAGTCATCGATCGAATCACGAAAGCTTACAAGGTGCGGAACACCGCTATCGATTAACCACCATAGCTCGCTTGAAATCTCAATCTTGCGATCGATAATTTTTGGCTTGACCATATCGCTGACAACATAAAGACCATTGATTGTGGCACGAATGATACCGGCGCCGGTAAGAAAAATCGCTTTGTCGTCTTTGGAGATACCTTTTTCCAGAGCATAATGCGCGACCGCCCTGGTGGCATTGCCGCACATCGCAGCTTCACTTCCGTCGGCATTGTAAAACTCCCATTCGAAGTCATACTCCGGATGCGGTATCAATACCACCATCCCATCGGCACCTACACCATTTTGACGATGACAAAGCTTTTTTGCCAAAGCGCTGCGATCTTCTCTGTTTTGTGCGTGAAACAGGATAAAGTCGTTACCGTTTGCACTGTATTTTGTGACTGTCATTGTCGCCTCATTTTTATTGCATCTAAGGGTAGAAGTATAGCATAGTCAAGAGAAAGCCAGGAGAATCTCATCTTTCACCCGATCACATTCATTCTGCAATTGCTTGAGATCGCCACTGTTATCGATCACATAAGTAGCGCGTTTGCGTTTTTCTTCGATATCCATCTGACTCTCAATGCGTCGCAATGCCTCCTCTTCTTCATAGCCGTCACGCTTCATCAAGCGCTCCAACTGCCTGGCCCTGGAAGTATAAATGACGACTGACTTCTTGATGGGGTAGCGATCGCCCTCAAAAAAGAGGGGGATATCAATAATGTAAGGTTTCTTGAATTTGTCCTGCTCTTCAGACTGACGGACGATCTCATCATAGATCAGGGGGTGGAGCAGGGATTCGAGTGCTTTTCGCTTCGCGGGGTCTGCAAACACCAGTGCGCCGAGTTTGACACGATCGACTTTGGCATCGACAACATACTCGGACCCAAAGAGTGCCGCAATCTTCTCAGAATGCTTGTCAAGCATCGCATGGGCGATCTTGTCCGCATCGATAAATCTAAAACCATAGAGAGAGAGCAGCATCGTTGCAGAACTCTTCCCTGTGGCAATACCTCCCGTCAACGCAACCGCATACTCAAATGCCATTAGAGTTTGATCAATCCCAAAAATCTCTTTCTGACAACTGTTGGCAAGTGAAAAGCGCCAATAGCAATGTCAGAGTTGTAATAGTGGTATCCCTCTGTCAAATCAGCTCTCTGGAGATTGATATCGGCAGTCGGATGATAGGTATGGCTCGCCAATATTAGATTTTTACAAGTCAGGTGGCCATCTTCCGCCAGAGATTCATAACGGTATGGCATCACGATCTTGAAGAGTTCGCCGATCGTTGTCAACTCAGATTCAACCGCTTCCTCTTCTGTCAACAGCAAGCTTGACATCGTTGTCACCACACCCTTCGCACTCAATGCACGATTGAGTAATCCCCAGAACACTCTGTCGCTCTTGAATTTTTCTGATGCAACGATCACAATATCAAATGTTCCCTCTGGCAATGCACCTATCTTTTCGGCAGCCTCTTCTTCACTCAGGCGGACAATCTCTTCGATCGTATTGTACTTCTGAACTTCTGCGTAGAGGTTGTCACAACCACCGATGATCAGAACTTTCTTCGGATCAGCATGCGTACATACAGGGACATGAACGAGCATCTCATCTTTAATATAGTGTAATTTTTCCATATATATTTCCTTGATAATTATTGAGAATTTTAGCGATTGTAACAAAAAAGATAAAGAAAAAGATTAAATCAAGACAAATTTTCTCTTGTTTAGTCTATAATGCACCTATTAACCTGAATTATTACATACCAAAAAGGATTTCCAAATGAACAAAGAAAAATTGACCAACTCACTCTATTTTAGACATGCCTGCAAACTCTTTGACGATGAGAAAAAGATACCTTCTGAGGATTTGCACTTCATTCTCGAAGCCGGCAGGCTCTCGCCCTCCTCCTTCGGGATGGAGCCATGGAACTTTATCATAGTGCAGAGCCAGGAACTCAAAGAGAAGATCCGTCCTGCCTGCTGGAACCAACCCCAGATCACCACCTGCAGCGATCTTCTGATCATCACCGCCAAAGTCGATGCTCCTGCGCGCAAAGAGTATTATGAAAAGATGTTTTCCCGACAGGAAATGCCGCAGGAGATGCTGGAAAAATATCTAGCAGTTTATCAGAACTATATTGATGGGATGCACTCCGTCTATGGATGGTCTGCCAGACAATGCTATATTGCCGCTGCCAACATCATGAGCTATGCTGCGATGATCGATGTAGACAGTTGCCCCATTGAGGGATTTGAAAAAGAGAAACTCGAAGAGGTGCTTGAACTCAACACCACCAAAGAGCAGGTGGCTCTAGCCATAACTCTGGGATACAGAGTCAATGAGCCGGGCGAAAAAATGCGTTTGCCGTTTGATGAGGTGGTGAGCTTTAGATAGAAGGAGGAACTATAGAAAAACCAATTAAAAATATGTAGCCAAAACAGCCCATATAACAAAAGCTCAAATTAGCTACGAGACTGCGTATAAACTCTTGAGCAATAAGTTTTTACACAGCCCCTATGGAAGATTTTCTTTATAGAGAGTCAAAATCTCGATCTGATCTTCCGAAATCCTATAAATGATGGAGTACCCATGATAAACAAGTTTTCGGGTGTTCGTAGCCAAATCCTCAGATGGTCTGCCTGCTTTTGGAAATGCTGAAAGTATCGTGATGATAAACTCTTTCATATCATCCAAGTACTTATCAGACAACTCAATGCTTTGCGTCCGATCAAATATATACAGGGCTTGGTCGATCAGGTTAACCGTTGCCTTTTTAGAAAATACAACTTCAATCACGGTATGCTTTCTTTGCCTGCTCAAATGCATCATCAATATCCATAAAATCCCCCCGTTCTATCTCCGCGATAGCTTCCTGCACATCACGCTTGAGTTGCACATGGGTTTGATTGTACTCATCCAATGAGATGATCACCACGCTTTTATCATTTTTTGTAGTGATGATAACTTCTTCATTGTTGTCACAAACATTATCAATAATTGATTTTAGATTGTTTCGTGCTGCTGTATAATTTACTGCTTGCATAAATAACTCCTTTATGACAGAATACTGTCATTATAGCATGGTTTTAGTCTGGGATTTAATCTTGTGTATTTTAAAAGAAATTTTGCACTCTGATCAGGAAGATAAACCTACTTCCGCCTGCGATAGCTCAGCGCCTCCAAAGTATTTTTTTTGCTGATCTGGGTATTGCCATTGAGATCAGCGATCGTTCTGGCTATTTTTTTGATACTGGCGATACTGCGGTGAGAGAGTCCAAATCGCTGTATCCCGCTCTCAAGTATCTTCTGTGCTTCATTTTCAAGCCGGCAGAATTTTTCGATCTCCTCTTCCGTCAACTTTCCATTCAGCCGCTCCTGTCCTCTCTCTTTTTGCTGCACAAAAGCCTTGAGAACTGCTTGGTGCATCGCTTCGGATGTGACATCACCTTTGTCACTGCTGCTCACCTCCTGCATCACTACAAAGAGATCAATACGATCCAGAAATGGATCACTGAGTCTATTTTGATAACGCCTGATCTCCATTTCACTGCATCGGCATGTTTTTGTTTTGGAGAGAAGATTGCCGCATGGACATGGATTCATCGCAGCAACAAACATAATATCTGCTTCATATTCGATCTTGGCATTGACCCGTGCGATATGGACTTTTTTGTCTTGCAGCGGTTCACGCAGGGCCTCGAGGATATTCTTGGGGAAATGGGGCAGCTCGTCAAAAAAAAGAATTCCCTTATGTGCCAAAGCCACCTCCCCGATCCTTGCCTGCTGTGATCCTCCGCCGAAGATTGATGCGGTTGTTGCTGTATGATGGGGCGCACGGATAGGGCGATGAGCAGAAAAATCCGGGACCACTCCATCGAGAAACTGATGTTTTGCGATACTCAATATCTCCTCTTCGTAAACCGGAGGGAGGATATCTTTGATACGCTTTGCGATCATACTTTTGCCGCATCCCGGATTGCCCTCCATCATAAAGTTGTGCATCCCTGCTGCCGCGATCAGGGAAGCCCGCTTGGCAACACTCTGTCCCTTGACATCCGCAAAATTACTCTCATATCTTTTTTCATAGAAGTAAGAACGCTCCCCTATTTCAAGATGCTCTGCATCATAAGAAAATGATTCGGTATTGCTGCTGAATGCACTGCTCTTGACAAGAGAAATCGCCTCGCTCAGACTCTCTACCGTAATGAATTCAACACCCGAGATATGGCTGAGATATCCTATCGCCTCTTTGGGCACAATCGCCCTCTTGATAACCCCCTGCTCTTTGAGTGAAAGGATCAGCGGAAAGAGCATAGAGCTTGTCTTGACTTTGCCATCAAGACCCAACTCCCCAAAGACAAACAGCCCCTCTTCATCGATGGCTCCTTTGTGCAGGGCGATCAACAAAGCGATCGGCAGATCAAAATGAGTACCACTTTTTTTGATATCGCTCGGACTGAGATTGATCGTGATTTTCAGTGGAGGAAAGACAAAGTCATTGGTCAGAAGTGCCGATTTGACCCGCTCTTTTGCTTCCTGAATGTCATTGCTCGCCAAGCCTACGACCGCAAAACCGGGAAGCCCCTTGGTAAAAGTCGCTTCTACTTCGATTACTTTTGCCTGCACTCCTTCGAGTGTAGCACAAAGCATCCGATTGACAATCGCCCCTTTTTGATCCTGTTCAGGTGGAGTAGCACCACTATCAACTATTGCATTCATAGGAGAATTGTAGTCTTTATATGGATAATTTATTAGGAATATGTCATTTTGAAATGTTTTTTGATAAAAATCTCATGGTGGATGATCAAAATCAAACTAGAAATATGGCCGCAAAAGTCTCATAGATGGTGAGATTGTGCCGGAGATTTTTGAGATATACACCAAGTATGTCGATAAAATATCCGGTGCAAGATCGCCGTCTAGGAGGCTTTTTGCCTTTTGCGCCACTCTTTTTCGAACTTTTTTCGCTTGATATAGGAGAGTTTCTCTACAAATATCTTCCCCTCCAAATGATCCATCTCATGCTGGATCGCTATGGCAAGAAATTGATCATCCTCTATGATATGGACATTGCCGTGGCGATCGAGATACTCTATCTTTGCATAGGCAAAACGCTCTACATCCTCATAAACACCCGGTACACTGAGGCAACCTTCTTGATAGGTTGTCGAACCATTCTCTTCTATGATGACAGGATTGATGATCTCAAGTGTATTTTCCCGGGGCTGGTCATTCTCCTCATCTTCTGTTTCGATCGGTACATTAATGATGAGTGCCCGAAGCGGTACGGCTATCTGAACTGCAGCCAGTCCCACACCATTTTTGGCAACCATCGTTTCATACATATCATCAAGGAGAGAGTGAAGGCTTTCATCAAAGGCTTCGACCTCTTTTGAAATACTCTTGAGACGCTTGTCCGGGTAAATAATAATCTCTCGTACCATACTTGAAATGCTCTTTTTAGCTGAAGCTTTTGGTCAGAACTTTATCGATGAGACCATACTCAACCGCTTCTTCGGTTGACATAAAGTTGTCTCGTTCTGTATCTTTTTCGAGGCGCTTGACTGTTTTGCCTGTCTGCTCAGCAAGGATTTCGTTGAGCTTGTCTTTGAGCCTCTGGATCTCTTGTGCCTGGATCTGGATATCGGTGGATTGGCCTTGTGCACCGCCTGATGGCTGATGGATCATGATGCGTGCATTGGGAAGGGCATATCGCTTGCCTTTGGTGCCGGAGGAGAGCAGAAATGCCCCCATAGAAGCAGCCTGGCCGATACAGATCGTCACGATATCGGGCTTGATATAGTTCATCGTATCATAGACAGAGAACCCGCTGGTGATCACACCTCCCGGAGAGTTGATATAGAAATAGATATCTTTATCAGGATCCTGCGCTTCAAGGAAAAGCATTTGCGCCACGATACTTGAAGCGACCTGATCATTGACTTCACCGCTCAGCATAATAATCCTGTCTTTGAGGAGACGCGAATAGATATCGTAGGATCTCTCGCCTCTACCGGTTTGTTCTACAACATAGGGGATATAGCTCATAAAAATCCTTAAAATCTTATCATTATTGATTGATGCCCAAAAGCTTGGAGAAGAGCTTGTCTTCGATCATACCCATCTTGACAGCAGGAAGAAGATTGTTATCCTGATAATGTTTGATGACTTGCTGAGCATCTTGGCCGCTCATCATCGCCTCATAATAGATCGCTTGAGTGACCTCTTCATCTTTGACATCTATACCCTCTTTACGCGCTATCGCATCCACGATGAAAGTCGCTTTCACGCTATCAATTGCATCCTGCCTGAGCTCTTCACGCAAAGTTTCTACTTTTTCTACATTGTCTTTATAAGTGCTGAGTTCTTCTTCACTCATCGTTCCTGCTTTTGCATTGACTTTGGCATCAATCTCCTGCTCAACAATGTTATTCGGCAATGCAAAATCAAACTTCTCTACCAATGCTGCAACCATCTTCGGCTTCAACTCTTCGTTGTAAATCTTGGAGAGTTTTTCACTTTTGATCTGCTCAGTTACTTTCTCTTTGAGGAGGTCAACGGTTGGATTTTCTTCACCCTGGAGGAGTTTCGCTGCCAATTCGTCATCAAGTTCAGGTATGATTTTTTCCTGAATTTCTTTAATCTTTACTTCGAACTCCGCCTCTTTCCCCGCGAGGTCTTTGGAGTGATATGATTCCGGGAAAGTCACAGTGATCACCTTCTCCTCTTCCGGCTTCATTCCAATGATCTGATCTTCAAATCCCGGGATAAACTGCCCTGAGCCTATTCTGAGACTGAAGTCTTCTGCTGTGCCGCCATCAAACGGTGTGCCGTCGATGCTGCCTGCAAAATCAAGGATAGCCATATCATCTTTACGAAGCATTCTTTTTCGCTTGATCTTTTCAAATGGAGCTTGCGCCTGGATCAAACTCTCAAGTCTCTCGTCTCTCTCTTTGTCCTCTACCGTCTGCTCATCATACTGCGGTGCAAGCTCGGCATACCCTTCCGGTTCAAATTCCGGCCTCAGAGAAAGTTCAACTTCAACATCAATGCCATCATCTGTTTTCTCAAATTTCTTGAATGTTGGCTGCCCGAGAATTGCATCAGGCTTCAATCCCAATTCACTGCTTGCTTGATCAAGAATCTCTCTGACTGCTTCACCTTCAGCATCCTGCTCCAGCTTTTCACCATACATTGCTTTTACAACATGTGCAGGCACTTTACCTTTTCTAAATCCATCAACTTTGACTTGTTTCCCCGCCTCTTTGGCAAGCTTGGTAATCTTCTCTTCGAGATCACTTTTTAGAATTTTCGCTGTCACCAATACATTGGCATCATCAATCTTTTTTGCTGTCACTTCCACTACAATCCTTTTGTCTATTTTATGTTAAGCCCAAAAGAATTTGGGTTAAAGTTCCGTGATTTTATCTAAAAATTGTTAAAAAAGAGAATTTCTATCCCAAACACTCTGGGCACTCATTCGGGCTCAACAAACCTCTCATCAGATCTTTTACTGGAGACTTCGTCCAGCGTCGCGTTCATCCAACCGAACTTGACTTCACCCTCTACTTTATCAAAGTTTTCAATATAGGGCTTGATATCCAAAAGAGGCGTACCGTCCAGAATATCTACCCCTTTGATGGTGACAATATTGCCTTCGACTTTGACAAGCTCTACGACTGACAGGCCGATGCTGTTTGGATGCATCGGTGTTCTTGTCGAAAAGACACCTCTTTGCGTATGGGTCATATCATTGAAAGGGATCACACTGAGCTTCGGCTTTTTGACTTTATGAAAGTGGTAGATCAGGTAAACATGGCTGAAACCATCCAGATCTTTCAGTCCCTCCCGGTATGCCGTATCGATTTCCAAAGTAGCACAAACATCTCTTGCACCTTTTGGCTGCACCGGCATATTGACCAAGTCACAAAAGGGGGAGCGGATGATGCCGATCTGCTTCATTTCAAAGGTCATGCTAATGTGCTGAACAGGTACCGCTGCCGCTGCTCTTTTCCAGTTTTCCCGCTATCAGCATCGCTACACTTGCCTCAACCGTTGGTGAGCTTTGATCAAAATAGAGATCCAATCCTGCCTTCGCAAAACCCTGGGCAGGGCTTCCCCCTATGCCCGAAACGATCAACGCATCAGGATTCAAACCCATGATGTTGATGACCGCATTCCCGCAAGCCCCTCCGCTGTGCCCCGGATTGGCAACCGCTTCCACATCGACAATTTTGTCCTCTTCGATAGTTACGATTGTATAAAATTTTGCTTTACCGAAATGTGCACCTCTTTTACTTAAATATCCCATATTTTCATCCGTTGGAAATACCAATCTCATATATTAACTCCTCTTTTTTAGTGGTGGTGTTGCCCGTGACCCTCACCCTGGGGGTGATCTCTGCGTGAATGACTTCCATTATGATGCTTGATGATCTTCGCCATGCTGTCATCATCGAGTACCTGCAGTTCATTATTGTCAAACTTTGTCAACACCTCATCGAGAGTGATCCTCTCAAATCCGGAATGAACCACCCTCATACCGCCATGGGCCTTGGTCGCCTCATAGGGACTGACACCCATTTCCTGTATGATGATAGTATCCACACCAAGCTGAGATAACCACTCTATCACGGCAACTCCTCCGCTTGCTCCACTTTTTTCAATGTTAATTTTTCCATCTTCGACCAGTGCAAACCACTTTGCTTTGCCAAATAGCGGAGCTACCGCTGGATTTTCTCGGTTTGTTTTAACCGGTATTGCTATTTTCACATCTATTCCTTATATTCAATTTAAAATATTGTAAATCTAAAGTGCAGGAAGCTTAAAATCTCTTCCATATCTTTGACCACTTCCTCCATGATTTTGCCTTCTCGTGTTCCCGAAAAGAGCCGTGCCATGATGTATCCGTTCATAAGTCCTATGGTTACTCTGCCATCACTCTTTTCATACACAGCAATGCTTAATGGCATTTTGGCTGCCATAAATTTACTGCCATCATTGTCCAGCATAACACCTGAAAGTTTGCCGTTGCAAAACTTGATGATCTTGACTTTGCCGACATCTTCACCTCCATGCTCCAACACCTCTTTTTGCTGGTCAATCACATCGGTGACATGCCAACCCTCTTGTTTATTGATACGAGTCTGGAGCATTCTTACGGTTTTGTCAAAGTCGTGAGGTACGCTTACTTCTTTAAAAAACATGGTTGGTGCTGCTACTTTAAACGCTAAACCTGTGACAAACAGACCCAGTACCAAACCTAAGATCAGACCTATTAACATCCCTTTTTTGTTACCCATTATTCTTCCTCTTCTATACAAATTCTTTCTGCTCTACACTCTAAAATCGTTCTATAAGTCACAAATCCTATGACTGATGTTGTCAGTAATATCAAAATCACTGAACCCGCATAAGTTACGGTTGTCCTCAATGCCATGTGCATCATCAGTGTAGATATAGTGATCGCCGCAAGCGGGAAAGTGTATGCCCACCAAGAGATGAAAAACTCTCTTGCATCATACATCCGTATCATAAACAGGAGTAAAAAGAGTGTAAAGAGTGCTATGAAATAGAGAAACATGCTAAACATATCGATACTGCCGTTGGTAATGCGAAAGTAACTTATAAAGCCTACCGCAGGAGGTGCAATAAGTATAAACAGTGTGGGCACCAACTTCTTTGCCAGGGGATGATGAAAGACAATACGATACATCATGATAGTAAAAAGTACCATCCAGAAAAACATTCCCAAAGCAAAGAAAAAGAGTGAGACCCAGACAGGAGCTGCCTCTACGCCCACCACAGGCACAAGTAAATTACCCACAATAGGAATGAACCAGGCAGGGTTACTGTGTACCACCTTAAGTTCATTGTGCACCCAGTAACGTATAACAATCAGCGTAAAAGCCAACTGCAATGGTGCGCCTATACACCAAAAGAGTATAGACACAGTCGGTGCAAAGTCATAATAGGCAATCGATACGAGCAAAAAACTGATTGAAATCGCTGCCATAAATGAACTTTTTATGGGGTGAATAAACTCCTCTTTGACTGCACTTGGATAGAGCAGCCATTTGAGCATATAAGCTATAAAAATAGTTAAAAATAGTGCGGTATCCACAAAAAGCAGCACAGCATAAATCCAATAAGGCATATTGATCAAATGATATGCCTTTGCAAAAACAATTGCAAAACCAGAGATCCCCATTATCACAGCAAAAAGCTGTACAGGAAGATGCTCCAGTGACCTTTGACTTAATTCCATATTTTTTCCTTAAAGGTAGATGATTAAAACTGTGTCTTTAATTGGCCATTTTTATACGCGCCGTAAGCCTCTTTGAGTGTCATCTCTCCGGCACCTATATACATTTTGATACGGCTTCTTTTGAGTAGATCAAGTGCTTTTTGACCTGCGCCATTACCTGTGATGACAATGTCCGGCCTAAGCTCCATCACTTTTTTAGAGGTTTGAAGACCTACGCCATGCTCCATCGATTCAGTCTCACTGTTTGAGATGCTTTCCAATGTATCACTCTCTTCATCATAGACAACCAACATCTCCATTCTGCCAAATCGTTCATCCATTGGACTATCCCAGGTTTCACCTTTTGCCGTAAATACTATTTTCATCTCTCGTTTTCCTTTATGATTGATTTTATTGTTTCCCAACTCTCTTTTACCAAAGTTGAAAGCGCTCCATCTTTGCCGTACTCTACAATAGGTTGCGCCAAAGCCAAGGCCTTGGTGAAGGTCTCGTCATAAGGCAGTTTGGCAATTACCCTGATATTCTCTGCTTCTAAAAAGTTTTCTATCTCCTGGGTCATTGCTTCATTCAAATCATATTTGTTGATGATGCAAACAGCCTCATAGTTAAATGTTTTAACCAGCTTTTGTACTCTCTTGAGGTCATGAAGTCCTGAAATAGTCGCTTCGGTAACCAATACTACCAAACTCGCCCCGCTCAAAGAAGAGATCACAGGACATCCAACTCCCGGACTTCCATCGGTAATCACAAACTCTTTGTCCTCTTTGAGCGCCAGTATTTTGGCTTCCTGTTTGACTTTTGCTACCAGTTTACCGGAGTTTTCAGCGGCAAATCCCAGTTTGGCATGAACCATTTTTGAACCATTTTTTATCTCAGAAATAAAAAGATCACCCGCTTTTTGCGTCTGCATGGTAATAGAGTCATGGTCACACACTCTAAAGCAGTACCA
>Ga0209013_10002430_pt1 | contig 16887 bp, 14 predicted proteins | sample Cruoilmetagenom2_FD_187291 | JGI IMG/M metagenome (GOLD analysis project Ga0209013, IMG submission 187291) | Oil polluted marine microbial communities from Coal Oil Point, Santa Barbara, California, USA - Sample 2 (SPAdes) (version 2) | ecosystem: Environmental > Aquatic > Marine > Oil seeps ...
TGATTGTCGAGGCTGATGATGATGGCGACGTGTGCTTCTACACCCTGAGCCGGGTTGCGATCATCATCGACGTCAACGGAGTCTCCGACGCCGGTATTGCTTCGTTTCGTAATCGGCGCACTGACACTCGCTCCACAGTTGGTCCACTGATCCCCGAGCACGGAGTCCTGCGCGTGAGTGTTGCCGAGGCGGCTGGCGGGAAGACGGTGATCGGTCAGCTGACGGTTGATCGTGCGACGACTCGTGGGTTCGTCACTGCGTACGGCTGTGACGATGGTGTTCCTCGAAATTCCGTTGGCGAAGTCAGTCGGTCCGACCTGAACTACAACGGGTTCGTCACACCCGTGGCTTCGAATCGGCTGATTGTCGAGGCTGATGATGATGGCGACGTGTGCTTCTACACCCTGAGCCGGGTTGCGATCATCATCGACGTCAACGGAGTTTCGGACGGCGGAATCATCTCGTTTCCGAACCGGCGAACCGATACGCGCACGTCGACACATCCGGCGGGCCCGTTCATACCGCCTGGTGGCGACGGGGTTCCGGTCTGGCCGCCGTACACACCGTCCGCTCCGCTCGTGGGTGTCGCGGCGCTTACCGGTGAGCCGGCAAACGAGATCATCACGAACCGTTCGATTCTCGCGGTCAAGATCGACAACTACCGGCTGGCCCGTCCACAATGGGGCCTCGATGAAGCCGATGCGATCATTGAGGAGAACGTCGAGGGCGTGACCCGGTTCATTGCCCTGTTTCATACGCGGCTGCCCGACGAGGTTGGCCCGGTACGTTCTGCTCGAACGGGCGATATCGACCTGCTCGCAGCGATGAATCGTCCGGTATTCGCGTACTCCGGAGCCAACGACGGGGTAACCGCGTGGATCGAATCAGCTGCGGGTTCGGGCATTCTCGTCGACTTCACGGCTCAGCGGCGCCCGTGTTACAGCCGCGAGCCGACTCGGCCAGGCCCTCACAACCTGTTGCTCGACCCGGCATGTGCCATCGATGTCGCTACCGAGGCTGGTCCTGCCCGTCCGCTCTGGAGCATGGATTCGACCTGGACGGTTCCGGACGGTGTCGCCGCGGCTCCCGACGGGGCATTCACGGTGGAGATGGACGGTGTCCGCGTCGGATGGACCTGGGATTCCGCCTCCGATCGGTATCTACGCTTCCAGGACGAGGCAGAGCATCTGGCCGTTTCGGGCGACCACATCTCGGCACACAACGTCGTAGAGGTCTTCAGTCGTCATGTCCCATCACCAGCCGATGGCCGATCGCCGCACCCGATCACGGTCGGTGCCGGTCCAGTAGTGGTGCACCGCGATGGTCAAGCAATACAGGGAACCTGGGAGCGGGCCACATCGTACGACAGCTTCTCGTTCCTCGATTCTGCAACCGGTGAGCCGATCCCGCTCGACACCGGCACCACATTCATCGAGCTCGTGAGAGACGAGTGACTACGGACCGCAAATTGGCGGAACGGGAGGGATTCGTCCTGACTCATATTTGTGCGTCAGGACTTGATCGCGTCGGAGTCGGGGCTAACTGCTCGCGGAAAGTGGCATCCCGGGATGCGGCAGACACACTTCCAAAATGATGCTAGCATTGATAGCATCGGGTCCAGGGAAGGGTGTTGCAAGTGGCTCAGCTGATCGTTAGAAATCTTGATGATGAGTTGGTTCGTCGGCTGAAGCAACGTGCGGTGGAGCATGGCTGCTCGACGGAGGAGGAACACCGCCAGATTCTGAGGCGAAACCTTCTGAGTGAGGACTTGATGGGGCGACTCCTAGCGATTCCCGAAGTCGGCGACGACCCAGATTTTGAGCGCGATCGTGATGAGCAGCGTGTGATAGATCTGTGAAGGGATACTTGCTCGACACGAACGTCGTGTCCGAACTGAGAAAGCGCGATAGAGCGAACGTCGGGGTTTTGGAGTGGATCGATTCGCATCTCGATGCTGAGATTTGGTTGTCGGTTCTCGTCGTTGGAGAAATCCGACGGGGAGTCGCGCTCGTCGGTCGTCGTGATCTCGACGCTGCGGGTGCACTTGGAGCGTGGTTAGATTCCGTTGTCGCCGACTACCGCGATCGAATTCTTCCTGTCACCGAGGCGATCGCGGAACGTTGGGCATTGACTACGGTCCCCGACCCCGTCCCTGGAATCGATGGGTTACTTGCCGCGACTGCGATGGAGCATGAGTTGACGTTAGTGACACGCAACACCGCACATGTGGAGCGGACAGGCGTTGATTGTGTCAACCCCTATCGGCCTCGGTAGCGATTCTAACTACGGGTAGAAAGCGTCCTAGGACCAGGATATCGACAAGTCTTCGTGGCGCGAATCCCTGGATATGCAGCCACTATGGACCGGACTGTTGCGTTGTTCGATTGGGGGGCGCGAGCCGCCGGTTCGCTGTTCAGTAGCGGTCAGGTCGCCTTGGTGAGTTCGTCGAAGGCCGCGGCGACTCGTAGACGGTCATGGCGGGCTTGTACGCCGAGTTCGTAGTGGCCTCGTCGCAAGTTCTGGATGAACGCGTGGGTGCGGCCAGATCAATCGCCACCTCCTTCGGCGGTTCACGGCCGACCAACATCGCTTCGAAGAACCCGGCCGCAGCCGTGACGTTGCACCCACCGATAGATCGTGACGTGGTCGACATCGATCCCGCGTTCGGCAAGGAGTTCTGCCACGTCGCGGTAGGACAACCCGTAGCGCAGGTACCAGCGCACCGCCAACAAGATCACATCGGGCGGGAACCGGTAGCCGGCGAACGAAGCGGACACAGCAGGGCGACGACGAATCACCCGCGCGAACTACGACTCGCACCCGATCCATCAACGCAACAGTGCCGCTGGTAGTCAGTTTGGGGCCACTTCGATCGCGAAGACGAGTCCTTCACCTGCGTCGATGGTTGTCGAACCACCAGAGGTCGGTACCACAATCAACCCGAGGTCGAGCTCAGGTCCGCCCAGCGGGAGCCGTGCGATGTCGAGTGCGATGTCGGCCGAGATATCGACGCAGAGAATGCTTCTGTCTCCTTTTTCTGAGGTGTACTGCGCTGCCGGGTTGGCCAAGCGGATCTCGAGCTGGTCGCCGGAGGACTGACCGGCGATGTCGAATGTCCCTTCCGCCGAGTACTCGTAGGGCCCCTTCACTGTGCCTTCGTAGCCTGGGCTCTCGCAGGTACCGGCCGAAGCACCACTGGCTACACCCGTTCCGGTGATCGTGCCGCCGTCGTCCACTTGGAAGGTGCCGTCCCAGTCGTAGCGGAGATACCCGATCTCGTCACTGAGGTCGAGGACAGCCGTGAACCGGTAGCCGGCTTCCAGATCCCCAGCTGGCGCCACGCTGCCAGTCTGGTCGGCACCGGGAGTTTCGGAGGTGGGGTCGGCCTCGCCGTCGGGGTTTTCGATCTTCCAGGCAGGTGTGCACCCCACTTCCCTCGCGGGAGGAAAGGCGGGCTTGAGCCATCCGTCGCCTGATCGGATCGCAATCCTGCAGTTGCTCTCCGTATCGAAGCCTTCGACAACCCCGCGGTCGAAGAGAAGGATGGCCTCCATGATCTGGGGTCCGCTGTAACCCTGCATGCCCAGCTTCTGCACGGTGATGATGACCTCCAGCTCGAGATTTGCGTTAGGCACGTCGCTGGCTTCCAACCGGTCGACGGCTTCCTGGCCCGCGGTGAACATCTCGGCCATCGTGCGGTCGACAAAACCGATGTACGCGTTCTGGGGGGTGTCGTCGCCTGCCTCGTCGGCGGGTCCCGCAGCGGCGACGGGCATAGCGATCGGCGCCATGGACTGTTGTTCGCCGTCGGGGAGTTCACTGAGCATGCCGAGGGGGTCGCTTTCGGGTGCGACGCCCGGGATTGTTCCGTCGGCGGCGATCGTGTCGGCGGCATCCACGACCTGCTGGGTCCGGTAGCCCAGGTCGTTGGCCCGGACCACCACGAAGAACGCTCCCTCGCCGCCCCAACGGGCGACCAGCGTCTCGGCAGACGCGTCGACTTTGGCCGCGGCTTCCTCCTCTTGGGAGGCAGCGTCGGTCTCAGCGTCGGTCTCCTCGGCAGCATCATCGCCACTCCCACCGCCACAGGCCGCCACGCCGACCACGAGGCTTATCGCAGCCACACATCGTGCAAGGTTTCGAATACCACTTCGCATCAGAACCTCCTTCGCCTACCAGCCCATCGTCCGTCGAGCGGAATGGCGCTGCAAGGGTCGAACGGCCCCTTCGGATCTCGAGCGGTTCCCAGTCTTACTACCTCTGGTAGCACCGTCCCGTGGCTCCAAGAAGCGCATATCGGACGCTGGGCTCGACGCCTCCACCCACATATCCTCACTTCTTCCGCGCCACAACCCGATCAGAACGACGGCCTCGCACACCGGCGCCGAATCGAGGGCCGCAGCTCCTCGGGCCTAGCGCTGGTTGAGTGTCCCAGGGTGTCGGACGGGTCGTTAGGACGGCGGAATCCGACGGGCAATCGGGTTCGCGGACGGAGCGGGCCGCTCTCAAGGATCAATGCGTCTAGCGAATGATAGGCCACGATAGGCCAGCTGTCGGAGCCGACGTACCCTCATAACACCTGGTAGACGCTCTATGTCTTGGCGGAACGGGAGGGATTCGAACCTACTGGTCTGTTGCTCGCAGAACCCATCCCTGGAATGCGCTCAGATTGGACTTGGCACCGACCTATGGAAGATCGAGGAGGTCGGCGAGGACAGAACGGACTTGGGACAGTGCTGCCGCGCTGACATTGGTGGGCTCATCAAGGCTGTCAATGACGCGCGATCTGCTGATGACTGAGCAGAGGTGGACCTGCGCCATGCCTCGTATGTTGTGGTCTGGAATGTCAATGTCGATCTCAGTTGGGAGACGGCGCGTCATGTTACTCGTGATTGGTATGACATGAAGTGTGGTCGGGTTCGCGGCGATGACGAGGTCGGCGGTGATCACGATGCTGGGTCGACCGAACCCCGGCTCACTGCCCTGCGGTATCTCGAAGTCAACCCAAACTACGTCACCCGCCCGCATGGCGGGTGACCGAATCGCTTGAAGCGTCAAGCCAACATCCGTCATCTGGCGGAATCGGACTGGCTAACGAGATGCCAATGCGAGGCTGACGCTCGGCCCGAGCGAGTCGCTGAATCTCTTCGTCAAGAGTTACGCGATCGTCTTCGGCAAGCGTTCGGACGGCATCGCGTGTGCTTGACGCAACGCGAGTCGAAGTGGACTTTGGCATGCGTATGTATTCCAGGGAGTATGCGGATCGCAACAGTTCTACCCGGTCCGGTGGCCACCTCTAATTTGGTCAGGGCGTTCCGCGAACAGTCGGTTTGAATGGTCCCGAATACCCTTGTACCGATGTAACTGGAGCCGCGGGCTTCGAATGACGGTTCATCTTCTTCCATTGTGGTGGTGAGCCGCGCCCGGCTATTCAGAGTGCACTCAATGCCGTTACTCCTGCCGCGATCGCTGTCGTGGGGCTCGCCGGTCGCCGCACCAGGTGGCGCGGCGTCTCGTTCGGTCGGTCCGCGATGTCGGGACGAAATGCTTTGTACTTGTGCTCGTTTGTCGCATCACACGCCCGCTCACACGGTGACCCCGCATGGTGTCCTGCATGAACCCGACCGCAGTAGCCCCAGGCATGATCACTAGCCCCATCATCTCCGTCACCGAAGTTGACCCGGGTCCTGCCGATACGCAGGCCTTGGCCGTCGATCTGATCGATATCCACTGCCGAGCCGGGCATTTCGTGGCCGAGCTGAGTGAAAATCCCGGCTGGGACGAAGCCGATCGCATCACGAGCAGGCTCATCAGTGAGGCCTATGCCGTCGCTACACGGACCGCCCCAGCCCACGCCCTAGACGCCCCCGCTGTCGTGCGCTGCCGCGAGCTGGCTGCCGCCCAGCGACACATGGTCCTCGCCCTCAACGGCAACGGACTGGCAGACGTCGATACAACGACCGTAGTCAGGGCACGGGCGCTCCTCGCTGAGCTCGCCGAATTGTGTGCGAGAATTCGCCGATGAGCATCTCGATTCACCTCCTCGGGTCGCCCCGTGTCGAGGTAGACGGGGAGGACCAGGGTCGGCCCCGTGGCGCGAAGACGTGGGCGCTGCTGGCCCTGCTCGCTCGCAGCGAAGGGGCGCTACCGCGCACCCGGATCGCCGAGCTGTTGTTCTCCGAAGCCGACGACCCGCTCGGGGCCTTGCGCTGGACCGCCTCCCAACTGCGCCGGCTGCTGACTTCGTCCGACACGGTGGTCGGCGACCCGATGGAGCTGTGTTTGCCGACCGATGCAATGGTGGACACCGATGTGATCATCCGAGGCCGATGGGAGGACGCGTTGGGCCTGCCCGGCCTCGGACGACCCCTACTCGAGGGCGTGGAACCTAGAGCCGGAGCCTCATTCGAGCTGTGGCTGAGCGGAGAGAGGCGACACCTCGACGGCGCCGCTTCTGCAATGCTCCACGAGGCCGCATCGACGCTGCTCGCGCGAGACAAAGCTGATCGCGCGGTCCCGGTTGCCAATCGTCTCGTCGCTCTGGACCCCTACGACGAAAACGCCCAGGTCATGCTTGTTCAGGCGCTGGTGGCGGTCGGCGACCATGACGCCGCCAACCAACGAGTGGAGACCTGCACAAATCTGTTTCTTGAAGAATTGGGTGTGGAGCCCAGCCCCGCCCTCGCCGCGGCGGCCCGCCGCCGCGCAACGCTCGTACGTGCCAGCCCAATCATGTTGCGGGCCCAACTGGAGGCCGGCCAGGCAGCAATGTCAGCGGGAGCAGTCGACGCCGGGTTGGAGACCCTCCGAGGCGTGGCAGAAGGCGCCGGTGTCCTCAAGGACGATCACGTGACCCTCCAAGCTCTCTTCGCTCTCGGGGTGGCGCTCGTCCACACGACCAGGGGCACCGACGAGGAGGCCGTCACTGTCCTTCACCGAGCACGCGACCTGGCCGACGCCATGGGCGACGACACAATCAGTGGCAGCGCCTGCCGCGAGCTCGGCTACGTCGAGTTGCTGCGCGGCCGCTACGACCGCGCCAACACTTGGCTCGAAGCCGGTCGCGAGCGAGCCGCCGGCAACGACACAGAGCTGGGCTGGATCGAGCTCTTCACCGGCTCCTGCCTCTCCGACACAGCCCACTACACCAAAGGCGAGCGTGCGCTTCGTCGGGCGATCGAACTGACCGCGCGGGTCGGCGAGACCGAAGGCGAGGCGTTCGCCACGACCCACCTGTGTCGGCTGCACATCCTGCGAGGCGAACTCGACGAAGCCCGAACGGCCGGACGGAGGGCACTCGAGCTCACCGACGCCGCGGCATGGACCTCCTTCAGGCCTTATCCCGAGACTTGGGCTGCCTTGGCCGAGTTCGGACACGGGCAGGTTGACGAGTCACACCAACTGTTCGAACATGCCTGGGCCATGGCATCTCAGATCGGTGACGTCTGTTGGCAGACACTGTCCTTGAGGGGGCTCGGCCTCATTAACGCTGAACGCGACCACCAGGCTGAGGCGATCGATCAACTGAGCGAGGCCCCCACCCACTGCCGACGGCTACCCGACGCCTATCGATGGGCCGAGGCCTATGCCCTCGAGGCACTCGTCGGTGTCGCCGTCGATGCCGGAGACGGCCGAGCCAGGGCCTGGCTAGCACAACTCGACACAATCGCATCTCGACACGGCTTCCGCGAGTTCCAGGCCCGAGCCCACTTACATCGAGCCGACCTCGGCGAACAAGACGCGTGGAAGCTCGGAGCACTCGTCGCTGCAGAGATTGACAATCCGCTCTTGGCTCGCGACGTCGCCGCCCGAGAGCCTGCACGCAGCGCCTCAGCCGAGGGGTCTGTCAAAAGAACCCCGGAACTGACGGAATTGGCTCGCTAGAACTTCTTTTCAGGTGAGGGCCTGCGATGACGAATGGTCCGCTCAAGATCGTCGGCGACTCGTTGTCGGTATCGAAGGGGGCAAGCCTCGAAAGCCCGCGTATGCCCGAACGTCACTGCCGGAAGAAGTCGTGAACCTCCGTGAACGGCCGAGATAGCGCCACGACCGACCATCAATACTCGATATGGCCCCATGTCAGAGGACTATCTCTTGGCGGAACGGGAGGGATTCGAAGAAGGTGTTGTCAGGGTGTCACGTCGCCGGTGCTCTCGTTCGAATACTCGAAGGGTCGGTACTGTCAGCCTTGTGGCCCCGCGATGGCGTCGGGGACTACGCCCGAAGCCGCTGGTTCTGTTCGGTCGGCGCCGAGAGGTGTACCTGAGCGGGCGCCGGAGCGAGTAAATCAGAACTCACGGTGCGAGTAAAGCGTAACTCGGCGGCGGAGAATTGTCTCACTGTGCTGTATGGTTGGCGCGATGACGACGCGTATTCCCCGTATCATCGACGGGCTGCTCGCTGAGTTGTTGCAGGAGTTGCCGGCAGTGATGATTGTCGGTCCGCGGGCGATTGGCAAGACGACGACCGCAGTGGATCAGGCTGCGACCGTGGTGCGGCTCGACCGCGAAGCCGAGGCGGCAGCAGTACGCGCTGATCCCGATGTCGTGCTCGCGTCGCTGAAACTGCCTGCGCTCATTGACGAGTGGCAGCGGGTGCCAGAGGTGCTCGATGCCGTGAAGCGGGCGGTCGACCACGATTTTTCGCCGGGGAGCTGGATCCTCACCGGGTCGGTGCGGGCTGATCTGCTAGACGCCAGCAGGGCAGCGACAGGTAGGATTGTCCGGCTCCGCCAGTGGGGCCTGACGCAGCGTGAGCTCGAAGGGCGTGTGAGACAGCCCTCGTTCTTCGAACGGATCCGATTCGAGTCGCCGGGTTTCGGATCGGCAGCCGGCTGCGATCTCGCTGACTACGTGTCGATGACGCTGCGGAGTGGGTTTCCCGAGGCGCTCGGGTTGAGTGAGCGCGCGCGGCGCCACTGGCTCGACGGGTACATCGACCAGACGGTTCGTCGTGATGCCGAAGATCTCGGTGAGGACCGCGACCCCGTGGCGTTGCGCCGCTACCTCGTCGCTCTGGCGGCAAACACCGCTGGAGTGCCGAGCGACAAGACGCTGTACGACGCGGCGGGCATCAGCCGCGTCACGGCTCATTCGTACGAGCGCGTACTTGAGATGCTGTTCGTGACGTCTCGCGTCCCGGCTTGGCATTCCAATCGCCTGAAGCGGCTGATCAAGTCCCCGAAGCGTGTGTTGGTTGAACCTGCGATGATCGCGCCACTCCTCGGTGTCGAACAGTCGGTGGTGTTACGCGACGGGGATCTCCTCGGTCGGATGATCGAGTCGTTTGTGTTCGCCCAACTACGAGCAGAGACGACCCTCATTTCGGGTGAGGTGACATTGCACCACCTGCGAACCGACGACGGACGCCGCGAGATCGATGTCATCGCCGAGTACCCCGACGGACGAGTCGTAGCCATCGAGATCAAGGCGACGTCGTCGCCGGCTTTGCGTGACGCGCGTCATCTCGATTGGCTAGCTCATCGGCTCGGTGATCGTCTCATTGCTGGCATCGTGTTTCACACAGGGCCCCACGCATTCGAGTTGAACGGGCGCGTCCGTGCCCTTCCGCTTTCGGCGATCTGGTCTGCGACATGACCCAGCGGTCACGCGGGACTCGTAGATTGACGTCACCAATTTCGGATGTCACCGTTTCGGATAAGAGCCGTTACGCGAGTTGCCGATGTTGATCCCAGCATTCGCTCGGCGTTCATGACCAAAATGGTCTGCCAGCTCAGCCTCCAGACCGGTCGATAAGACACGCGACAACAGCGCCGGCAACAACCCGCCAGCACTAGTCAACGCAGTCCCGTCGGCACTGTTGCGTTGATCGATCGAAGGGCGCGGCCGATTGCTGAGGTGCTGGATGACAGTTCAGATCACGGTGGTGAGCTCATCGAAGGCTGCCGCGACGCGTAGACGGTCGTGGCGGGCTGCGCCGCCGAGTTCGTAGTGACCGCGTCGCAGGTTCTGGATGAACGCGTGACCGCGGATCACGACCGTCGCGGTCCGGTCCGTTCGCAGACCGCGCATCGCGCGAAGCCGCGCCTTGAGTCGTCGGTGATCGCACTCGATCCGGTTGTTCGCATATTGCGTGGTGTCATGGAGAGCGTCAGGGAGAAGGTCGTCGATCACGCGCAGCAACGGCGCAGCCAGATCCGTGGTGACCTCGAGCGGCCGTTCACGACCGGCCAACAATGTTTTGAAGAACCTGGTCGCCGCTTCGACGTTGCGCCGCTTCGACACGTACACGTCGATGACCTGGCCATGCTGGTCGACTGCCCGATACACATACCGCCAGACACCGGCGACCTTGACGTAGGTCTCATCAACGAACCAGCTGTCGCCGACGCTGTGTCGGCATGGTCGCGCCGCCTCGATGACCAGCGGGGTGAAGCGTTGCACCCACCGATAGATGGTGATGTGATCAACCTCGATGCCGCGCTCAGCTAGGAGTTCTGCCACGTCGCGGTAGGACAGGCCGTAGCGGAGGTATCAGCGCACCGCCAGCAGGATCATGTCCGGTGGGAACCTGAAGCCAACGAACGACGGAGACTGGGGACGGCGACGACGGATCACCCGTGCACGCTACGACCCGCACCTGATCCGTCAACGCAACAATGCGCGCCCGATTCCGTAAAGCAGCAGTGAGGCGAGGGCATTCCCCGACCGAGCAAGCCGCGACGAAACTGCTGTACCTGACATCGATCGAGAGGAGAAAGAACCGCAGCAACCCAACCGGCCGGATCAACGGCTGGAAGAGTATTCTCAACACCCTGACCATCCACTACGGCGACCGCCTGGCCGCCGCCAACCAATAACAATGACCGCGCCGCTTACACAAACACTGCGACAGTCCCCGCCGTGGGAGCCGCCCGATATTCACGGACACCACACGTCTGGCGACCCGCTCAGGATCTACACATCTGTCGGCAACCACCTGCCCGATCCGAACGACGGCCCGGCTCCGCCGTCAGGGAACGCTGAATGATCACAAGGCTCGCCGACGACCTCGCACACCGACGCTGAATCGAGGGCTTGCAGCCCCTCGGGCCTACCGCTGGTTGCGTGTCCCAGGGTGTCGGGCGGGTCTTCGGGACAGCGGAATCCGAAGGACAATCGGGTTCGCGGAGGGAGCGGACCGTTCTCAAGGATCGATGCGTCTAGCGAATGATAGGCCACGATAGGCCAGCTGACGGAGTCGGCGTACCCTCATAACACCTGGTAGGCGCGCTATGTCTTGGCGGAACGGGAGGGATTCGAACCCCCGAGCCTTTCGGCCGGCCGCTTTCAAGGCGGCTGCAATCGTCCACTCTGCCACCGTTCCGCAGATGAGGTTACCGGGCTACACTTCAAGGCTCCCAGGAGAGGTGCCAGAGCGGCCGAATGGGGCGCCCTGCTAAGGCGTTGATCGCAGTGATGTGGTCCGTGGGTTCAAATCCCACCCTCTCCGCCAGGTCGATCGGTGCGTCTCGCGGACGCACCGATCGATGTGTTTTCGGACTCGACAGCGCCGAGCGATGTGGTCGAGTCGGAGCCCCGTCGCGGTCATGAGATATGACCAACAAATGACATCAGTGTCGTTTGTGTGACGCTCATGTTGCGGTTTGATGACGAATGAGATAGAAACGTGTTCGACATCGAGTCGCCAGCGGAGGCGTACGGATGTCACATCCCAACCGGAAGGTCGCTTCAGCGTCCCCGGTCACGAGAGGTGACAACGATGACAACCGATCACGACGAATTCTGGGGTGACGAGGCCGGCTGGTCGACGTCACCCCAACGCGAGCACACAGCCGAGCAGTCCGTAATCAACGATCCGACCCCACAGCGGGGCATCGGCGGCAAGGCGTCACGCCTGTGGGGTTCGCTGCTGTCCAGCGGGTCGAAGGCGTCGAGGGCTCATGGAGCGGAGTCCGCTGCCCCTGTCGATCACGACCTCAAGAGTGGCCCGAAACAACAAATCGACGACAATTCCAACGAGGTCACCGAGGAATGGGATGAAGGCTGGGATGTCGAGCCGACACCGGTACCAACCGGTGGAGTTGATCCCCTTCTCGCGAAGTTCGGCGGCGCGGCTGTTGTGCTCACGCTGCTCATCCCCGTCGTGCTCGGTTTCAGGTCCGGATCTGACCAGCAACTGATAGAGGCGGCTAGCGCGGTAGCGTCCGCTGCTGCGACGCCCAGCGATGAACTTGATTTAGCGGATGCCCCGGAGACCAGCATCGCGGCGGCCGAGATCACTGCCGGCGAGCAGGTATCCACGAGTTCTGCCAGCGAGCAGGTAGCCACGAGTTCTGCCAGCTCCGAGACTTCTACGCCCGCGGCCGAAGCAGAGTCTGTCGAACGTGCGACGCTCACGAGTGACTCGCGTTCCACCTCTGAGCTGAGCGGCTCGATCGAGTCAGCGGAAGCGGATTCATCATCGGAACAGATCGCAGCAGCGGCCGAAGCCGATGAACCCGCAGTCCGCGTCGAGCCGGTCTGCCCCATCGAGTACGAAGTTGTCGTCGGTGACTTCTGGATCCGAATCGCGGATGGCGCTGGAGTTCCGGTCAGCGATCTGCTCGAACTGAACGGAGCAGGTTCAGGTACGCCGCTGCATCCAGGGTCATCCATTTGTCTTCCAGCTGGTGCGAGCGCACCGCCGCCGCCGAGCCCGCCCGTGACGGCAGCGCCTGCAACCTCGCCCGCTACCACCGCAGCACCCACGACGGTTACCCCCACCACCGCCGCCCCGACGACTGCCGCTCCCGCTCCACCCCCACCTGCGGCGCCAGCCGACATCGAGCAGATCATCCGCGACGTTTGGCCCGATGAGCTCGAAGAACGCGCTCTTGAGATCGCATGGCGCGAAAGCAACTATGTGCCGACGGCCAAGAATTACTGCTGCTACGGAATATTCCAGATGTACTGGGAAGTCCATAAGAGCTGGCTCAACGACATGGGCATCACGTCGGCTGACCAACTCTACGATCCGGTGACCAATACACGCGCCGCCTACGCGCTCTATGAGCGGGCCGGCGGATGGGGCCCCTGGGGGTTCTGAGGCCAACCTGTCAGCCGACTGAATCGTCGCGACTCCGGCCTACAATGTCGGCCGTTACAAATCAGCGCCCGTAGCTCAATGGATAGAGCACTTGATTACGGATCAAGCGGTTAGGGGTTCGACTCCCTTCGGGCGCGCCATGCATAAGTAAGGGTGATGCCGGAATTGGTGTCACCCTTTCTCGTTTGTATGCAATTTTCTGCGGAACGGTCCGCCAATAATTGCCTACAAACGTAGAGTTCGTATCGCGTGGCATTGGGCCGAAGGGCCCTTGCGGGCAAACAGGCGTCCCTGAAGGGTTGAGGCGTGGATGCGATGGACTTCGTTCTGGACGGCGCATGAGCTCGTCGGGACCTCCTGTCGATCAGCCGCCGAGAGCAGCGTCCGCATCGCCGTCGGACTCGCCCGGAAGAAAGACTGATTACCGGACGATGATGGCCGCAAACGCGCGGCGTTATGTCGTGGCACTCGTCCTCGTGGGCATGGCGGGGTACTTCGACTACCGGGTCAAAGGCCAACTGCTCGGGACACTTGTGCTCGTTGGCCTTGCCGTGGCTGCCCTCCTTTTTGCCCCCATCGTGCAACCGGTCGCGCGGGACATGTTCGGTTGGATCATCCCTGAGCGCTACCGAGCGCTGCTCGCAGCCGCCGTGCCGGCGGCCTTTCTCTACATCACCAGGTGGAGCGGAACCCAGAGCAGCTGGACGGCCTTGATGGTTGTTGGTGTGCCGATCTTGCTGGGCCTGCTCGGCATTCGCAACAGGGGCCGGCTGGATCAGCTGGTCACTCCGCTGGCGAGAGCCCGAAATCGCGTACTTCCTCGGTGGGCGCGGGTCGTACTGGCCATAGCGATACCGCTGATTCTCTCATTCTGGTTCGTTCACGGAAGCCTTGCCGACATCGGTGCGCTCGTCGGTCGACCGACCCAGAGCCCAACCATGGTGAACAGTTCGGGCATCGGTTTGCGAATGGTCATCGCCACATCGTTGTCGGCTGTGCTCGCGTATTTTCTCATGACCGAGCCTCGTCCTGGAAGTGACGGATGAGCGTCGATCCGTCACCACCGGTCACTGGCATTCCGTCGAACGTTGACCGTGCCTTGGCTGTGCTCGTGGCTGGCTGTGCAGCGATGTCGGGTCTGGCGCTCGTGTTGCACGCTGCCGACATCGTCGAGATGCCGTTCACGATTTCGTTCGTGGCGTTGCCGGCAATGCTCGTCATTGTCGGACTCATGGCATGGTTCGGACGAGTAGGCAAGGTGGAGTTGCTGCGCCGGGTGTGGATCGGGATCGTGGCAGGGCTTGCCGCCACGGTCGCGTACGACCTGGTCCGCTACATCGTGTTCATCGCGACCCCGACCGACTTCGATCCCTTTCGGGCCCACCGTCCATTCGGCGGGCTGATGCTCGACAGCGATCCGAACACTGCATCGGCATTTTGGGCGGGCTGGGGCTATCACGTCTGGAATGGCTTGTCGTTCGCGGTGATGTACACGATGTTGATCGGTGGGGCCCGTTGGTTCTGGGCGGTCGTATGGGCACTCGGTCTCGAGTGCGCCACAATCATCACCTACCCGAATCTCCTCGACATCGATCTCACCCAGGCCGGATTTGTCGCTGTGAGCCTCATTGGCCACACATGTTACGGAGTGGTGCTCGGAGTCTTGGCGCGCGAATGGCTCGGTCGGCCCGCCAGCAGCCCGTGGGCGCTCCCCAGACCCAATATCAGACGGGGTTTTTCGTGACCGTAGGCCGTCGTCTCCTCCTGGTTGTCGGCGCGGCGGTGGGGCTGTTCTTCCTCGCCGCACCTGGTGTTGCGTACGCAGACGATTGCTCATCACCGTCAGATTGCTCGAACACCGCCTGGACGGTCGCTGGTGGGGCGGCCGTCGCCGCCGTGATCGTGGGAACGGCGATGGGGACGCGACGCAACGGGAGCGAGGCATCGGAATGCGAGGAGGTCGGGGCTCTCCGGGTGTCGATCAGGGGGAGTTATCAACAGCTTGCCGATCTCGCCGTATTGCGCAAGGGTGCAGTGCTCTCGAAGTCTCGGGCCGAGGCTCAGCTCCGCATGGCGCGTGACTGGGCGGCGCGACTCGAAGGAAAAGTCCAGATATCGACGACATCCTCGGGTCACCTTGCATCCGCCGGGTCGACGACCGCGGCGGCGGCGGGGAGCTACGCCGACCGTCTTCAGGACGCAATCGCCGGTGCGAAGTCGAGTGACATCGCCCGGCAACGACTCGCCGCACTGACCGGGACCGCAGCACCAAGCGGAAGCCTGGTGCGACCAGGGATGGTGTCTGGCGGTCGCACGATGACGAGCAGCTTCTGGAGCAAGGCGAACCGGGCGTTCTCTGTCGTCGGCCTAGCACTGAGCGCAGCCGGGCAGTACTTCAACTACCAGCACCGCAATGACATGCGAACGCTTGGCATTCTACGCCAGACGATCATCCAGAAGCAGGCCGAGATCAAGCGCTGGCAGAGCTATGTCGAGGAGCTCAGCGCGAAGATCGATGCTGGCTTCGAGGCGCTACGAGCGAGCGTTCGTCGCTGCAATGAAATGAACGAGAAACACAGCTGTGGCTGGTCACGACTCGACCTCGGTGATATGCGCGCTCTTCTTGATTCGCCGCCCGATGTTGATGGTGCGGCGGGCGCGGTGCCCCAGCACCTCCTCGAGACCGAACCTCCAATCCACCGCGCAACCGCCGACGAGCGAGCGGAGGAACGTGAGCGTGACCGCGAACGGTTCGTCTGCCAGGCCTACGACGCTGATCTCGCGGCATGGAACACGCTTGCCGAGTCAATGAAGCCGAAGCTCGACCAATGGGATGAGCAACTCCGCCACTGGGCTGCGCGCGGTGCCGCGGTGCAGCGCGTCATGGCATCTCGGAGCGAGATCGAACGGAGCGTTCGCGAGGCGATCTGGGGTGTGACCGGCAACGCGCTCGGCGAACGAGTACTCGCGGGCGGCGAGTTGGGCATCGCAGCCATTGGCCTCGCCTCCTTCTCGTGGCCGGTCGTCGCCGCCCTCGGGATCGGAGGGGCGCTCGTGTCCCTCGCTCGCGGTCAGATCTCACCAAGCGACGTCGAACTCATAGCGGAGGGCCGGATCGCCGCCGAGATGCAATTCTGGTCGAGTCGGATGGTGTATATCAGAGCCGAGATCACGCGAATCGAACGGATGCGGACCGAAGTGCTCAGTGAGCTCCAACGTCGTCGCATCCGCCTCGACCGGAGCTACGACTGGTGTTCGTCGTGGTGGAACGACCGTGGTGAGCACCACAATCGCGCCGAGCCAGTCCCCGTTTCGTACCGGCGCAGCTACATGAACTTCGCCGCGTTCGGCTCGGCCCGGTACTCGGCGATGCCAATACCCAACTTGATGCAGGAGATCCGAACATGGCGCTGAACCCAGCACTACTCGAACAACTCGCACGCGACGGCTACGGGCCGCTGCAGTTCACTGCCGGAGCAGGCGGCTATGCGACTACATGGGCCGGCCATCCGGTCGCGGTCGTGCTCGACGGCGCAACGGTCCGCGTCACCGCCGAACGGGCGGTGATCTGGCCGACGGCTCAACTCGGGGCCGAACCGGTCGCCCAGCGAGTGAAGCGCGCACTTGCGGAGGTGATTGTGGATCGCACTGAACTCCTGACGGTCGAAGCTGACGCATCCCGCTCCAGCATCATCGTGACGCTTTGGGTCGATGCCGAGCAGTCGGGCCCATCGGAACTTGCGGTCGCGGTCAGGGTGGCGGTGGCGGTCGCTGATCTCGCCGAATGGACGATCGAGGCGGTACACATTCGACTCGCCGCGGAGGCCGAGATAGGGGAGC
>Ga0209013_10002431_pt1 | contig 16882 bp, 16 predicted proteins | sample Cruoilmetagenom2_FD_187291 | JGI IMG/M metagenome (GOLD analysis project Ga0209013, IMG submission 187291) | Oil polluted marine microbial communities from Coal Oil Point, Santa Barbara, California, USA - Sample 2 (SPAdes) (version 2) | ecosystem: Environmental > Aquatic > Marine > Oil seeps ...
TACCGGTGCGGAACTTCTCTCACTGGAAAACGATGATGAAAATAAAGTGTTCAGCATCAATTTTAGAACGATCCCGGCTGACTCTACAGGGCTGGCGCACATTATGGAGCACTCGGTTTTGGCCGGCTCAGAAAAATATCCCGTTAAAGAGCCATTTGTTGAGTTACTCAAAGGTTCGTTGAAAACCTTTGTAAATGCCATGACTTTTTCAGATAAAACAGTGTATCCGGTCGCTAGCCAAAACTTGCAAGATTTTTACAATTTAATGGATGTCTATATAGATGCGGTCTTTCACCCACTGCTTCAAGAGCATGTTCTGAGCCAAGAAGGTTGGCACTACGAACTCGAACATCCTGATGACCCTATTGTTTACAAAGGGGTTGTTTTCAACGAAATGAAAGGCGCTTATTCCGATCCGGAGAGGGTATTGGCTGAGACTGTTGAGCAGTCGCTTTTTCCAGGGCATCCTTACGCTTTCAGTGCTGGTGGCGATCCAAAAGTTATTCCCGATTTGACATACCAGCAGTTCAAGAAATTTCATGAGACCTACTATCATCCTTCGAATGCTTTAATTTATTTTTGGGGTAATGATGATCCGAATGAGCGTTTGCGCTTAATGAACCAATATCTAGAAGGCTTTCAGACACTCAAGGTAAAGTCGCAGGTACCGCAACAAGTGCGATTTCAAGGTGAGAAATCGATTACAAAGCCCTACGCAGCTGGCGATGAGAACGCCAAAAGCTACCTGACCCTTAATTGGCTGTTGCCTGAACATGCTGATCCTGAACTGGATTTGGCTTTAACGATTCTAGAACATATTTTGCTGGGCAGCCCGGCTTCGCCTTTGCGCAGAGCAATGATCGAATCTGGTCTTGGGGAAGATTTGGCGGGTGCCGATTTGGAGAAAGATATGCGATATTTATACTTCTCCACGGGCCTAAAAGGGATAAAGCAGGATGATGCTGATAAAGTAGCCGTTCTGATAGATGCAATACTTGCCCAGTTGACTGCTGACGGTATTGATCCTGACACGATTGCTGCTTCCATAAACACCGTCGAATTCCAATTGAGAGAGAACAACACGGGCTTATTCCCCCGAGGTTTATCTGTTCTGTTGCGTGCTTTGCGTTTCTGGCTTTATGAACAAAATCCATTTGACCAACTTGCTTTTGAAGTTCCCTTAAAATCTATCAATAAACGGATAAACACGGGCGAAAAATATTTTGAAGACTTGATTCAAAAATACCTGATTGATAACCAGCATCGCACGCGCGTTTTGTTAGTACCTGATCCGAGCTTGAATCAACAACAAGATGATGAGGAAAAGGCGAAACTTTCTCAAATTCAGTCAGGTTTAAACGAGCAAGAAATTGAAAAGATCATCACCGAAACGCAACTACTCAAAAAAATTCAAGAGACACCCGATCCGCCAGAAGCGTTGGCGACCATTCCCACTTTGAAATTGGAGAATATTGAGAAACAGCATAAGCCTATCCCTTTGATTGAATTGAGTCTGGCGGGGAGCCGCGTACTATATCACGATTTGCCGACGAATGGAATTTTCTATATCGATCTTGGATTTGATATGCATACTGTTCAGCAAGAATACCTGACTTATCTTGGTTTGTTTGGCCGTGCGCTGCTTGAAATGGGTACCCAAACCGAGGATTTTGTAACCCTCACCCAGCGGATCGGACGAGATACTGGTGGAATCCAACCATCTTTTCTTACAACGATGGTGCGAGATTCAGCCAGGAGTGAAACGTATTTGTTCCTGCGAGGGAAATCCACGGTTTCCCAAACTGGAAAACTACTCTCAATTCTAAGTGATGTGCTCCAGAAAACCAAGTTTGACAACCAGGAGCGTTTTCGCCAAATTGTGCTGGAAGAAAAAGCTAGGCGGGAAGCACAACTTGTGCCACGTGGGCATATTGTGGTCAATGGTCGGCTTAATTCGAAATTCGATGAAGCGGGGTGGCTTTCGGAACAGGTTAACGGTTTAGATTTTCTCTTCTTCTTGCGCCAACTGGCAGAAGATATTGAAACGAATTGGCCAAAAGTATTGGCAACGCTCGAAGCCGTGCGAAAATCTTTGTTGGATCGATCCAAAATGTTATGTAATGTAACCGTAGATGGTGCTGACTGGATAGGAATTGAGCCTCAGCTAAACGGATTTTTAGCGGATTTGCCCCAAGGAGGTGGCGAAACCCCAACTTGGAAACCAACGTACAGTACTGCCCCTGAGGGCCTTACAATCCCTGCCCAGGTTAATTATGTGGGCAAAGGTCTGAGCTTGTATGCTGCAGGCTATAACTTACACGGTTCTGTTTCTGTGATAAACAATTATTTGGGTACCACTTGGCTCTGGGAGAAAATCAGAGTGCAAGGTGGCGCCTATGGCGGTTTTTCAACCTTCGATCAGCTTTCAGGTGTTTTCAATTACCTTTCATATCGCGACCCCAACTTGCTCGCCAGCCTCGAAAATTATAACGGCACGGGCCAGTTCCTACGATTATTAGATCTAAGCCCAGATGAGTTATTCAAGAGTGTTATCGGCGCGATTGGGAGAATCGATGCATACATGTTTCCAGATATTAAAGGATTTACATCTATGCAGCGATATCTAACGAATCAGACAGATGAATTCCTCCAAAATTACCGTGATCAAGTTTTGTCGACCACCAAGCAGGATTTCGTAACTTTTGGAGAATTGTTGGATGCGATCAAAGATGATGACCGTGTGGTAGTGTTAGGCGCGCTCCAAGGGCTCTCAGAGGCGAATGATGAGATGGGCGGGGATTGGATTGATATCCAGAAAGTGGTTTGACCGGTTCGGAGAATATGGATGTTGATGGAATTACTGATGATGGCTCAGCTGAACCGGTCATGCACGGCGGGGAATGGGCGTTTGATATATAAAACCTGGAGGATTCAAACAAATGAAAATCAAAAATTTTGATCAAAAACTAGAAAAATATGCGGAGTTGATCGTCAATGTTGGATTAAACCTTCAGCTGGGACAGCGACTTTTTATCGTTGCCTTTTCACTAGATGTCGCACCACTCGTTAGACAAGTGGTGAAAAGTGCCTATAAAAATGGGAGCAGATTGGTGTCAGTCCTGTGGTTAGACGAACAGCTGGATAAGATCAGGCATCAGAATGCACCCCGCGATTCGTTTGATGAATTCCCTACCTGGATTACAGATGGGAGACTGCAATGTATTGAGCGTGGAGATGCATCTTTAGTAATTAATGGCAGAAACCCTGAATTATTAAAGGACCAGGACCCTGATCTTGTTGCTCTTGCTTTCCGGACTGAAGCTAATAATCTTAAACCAATATTAAACCATCTAGCGAAAGATTCTGTTCAATGGTCCGTTGTAGTTCCACCTACTCCAGATTGGGCTACGAAAGTGTTTCCCAAGGATACAGCGCAAGATGCAGAAGAACGATTGTGGGATGCTGTCTTTAAAACCTGCCGAATAGATGAACCTGATCCAGCTGTTTTTTGGGAGAAATATATTAACAATCTTAAAAAAAGAGCAAAATGCCTCACAGAGAAACAGTACACAGCATTACATTTTACAGGGCTGGGCACTAACCTCATAGTTGGTTTACCAGATGGACACATTTGGGGGAGTGGTAGTGGAAAAACCCCGTCAGATATTTCTTTCTTAGCCAATATACCCACAGAAGAAGTATATACATTACCGCACAAAAACAAGATTGAAGGTTCTGTTACTGCAACCAAACCACTTAGCTATCAAGGCAACCTTATTGAGAATTTCAGCTTGACTTTTTCTGAAGGAAAAGTCGTTAATTTTTCCGCAGAAAAAGGTGAAGAAATATTGCGTAATTTGCTAGAAACCGATGAGGGTGCCAAATCTCTGGGTGAGGTCGCGTTAGTTCCACATCAAACGCCGATCTCGCAATTAGGCTTCGTATTTTTAAAAACCTTATACGATGAAAATGCCTCCAATCACCTTGCATTAGGTAATGCATATCGATCCTCACTTGAAGGTGGAGTGGCAATATCTGATGAGGAATTCGCACAAGCTGGTGGTAATGACAGCTTGATTCATGTTGATTTCATGTTTGGATCTGGTGAGATGGATGTAGATGGACTGATGTCCGATGGAGCAACCGAACCAGTCATGCGCGCAGGAGAATGGGCGTTTGACTTGTAGCCCAAAATTAAGGTCTTTACCCTCTCTTTAGCTGACTCTTAAGATCATGCCGCATAGCTCACTAATTAGTAATTAAATATAGTGAAGTATAGCCGAGTAGGAACTTAGCCGTTATCTGCCACCGTAGGGCAGGTTTGCCCCTCGGTCCTAAACCTCGGGATTGCGTGAAGGGTAATTGGATACCACCCTCGCGCTTAAATCCTAACGGGTATATGAAGAGAATCCTAATAGCAAGCATCTTTTGTACTTGGATGGCTTGTCTATAGTGATCGTTTTATCTATTATTTCAATATCATCATCAAATAGGTTTGTAGTGTTACAATATACAAAATATATAACATAAAATTCATAAATATCCTTATGCATAAAGAAAAATTCAGTTCTCGACAAGTTGTTCAAGGAAGAATTGGGCATTAAATCCTACTTAGCTGAAAAGACCAATCAAAAGGAAGGGTAAATATTTGACTCACCCACTAGTAACTCAACTCCGTTTTGCACGCAGTGAATTTGCCCGTTGTCTGGAGGGTGTTTCCGATGAAGATTCTCGAAAACGTCTGCTGCCCATGAACTGCATCAGTTGGATGGTTGGCCACCTGGCAGCCCAAGAGCAGGAATATTTTGTTTTTTTCCCCAAGGGAAAAGTACCTCATCCTCAATTAAATAAATCGCATGGTTTCGACCAACCCGCAGTCACACCACCGCTAGCTGATATGTGGCAGGTCTGGGGTGATATCACAGAGGTTGCTGATACTTTCCTGGATACAGTAACTGCGGACCAACTTGGGACGTATCTGGAGCAGAATACCAAGGCGGTTGAAGATGCCCTTTTTGCTTTTGGGCAAGCAAATAAAGAGATGCTGGCTCAAAAGAGTGTGCGCTCAAGAGAAAATATCGGCACAAGGATATTACGTACCACATATCATTACTTCTTTCACACAGGTGAGGCCCATGCCATACGCCAGCAGTTAGGGCACCCCGACCTACCGTATTTTGTAGGTGGTATGCCAGATTATTTATTCCAGGAATAAAGCCATTATCCGCCAAGCCGAAGGCTGCAGGTTCGAATGGTATTCTTTCTTTACCAAACCAAACTGGGTAATATTGGGCCAATCATCAGTTCACTAGGGCCAATGCAGCAAATACTTATTGAAGGAATTTAATGAATAAGAAAAGCAATCCACTTATTGTCATAATAAGTCTAATATTTCTCGCTCAGGCATGCACTGCCCTTCCTGAAGTAGTGGAACCTACCTTGGTACCAACCAAATCTGACGATCTTCCGGTGCCAACAGAAACTCTCATTCCACCAACTCTCACACCGATTCCTCTCACACCTACCCCGACCAGAGAAGTCATTGCCAGTGGAAATGTACAGCGTCTTATCGCCACCTGGGGATATTCCATTCCGGATGATAGCTTCCGAACAGTTGCTTTCTCTCCCGATAGCTTAACGCTGGCCGCAGGGTCTGGCCAGAATAACGAAAGTCCGGATCAAAAACTGCGTTTATGGGATATGTCAACGGGTCAGCTGCTTGCAGAATCCGTAAAAATCGGATCCATTATATGGGATCTTGTCTACAGTCCCACCGGTAGTTTTATTGCAGTCGGCCTCGATAGCGGAATAGTACAAATGCGCAGTTCGCTAGATCTCAGCCAGATCCAGCAATTTTACTTCCCCGGTCCGGTGAATAGTTTGAGCATATCCCCAGATGGAACAAAACTGGCTGCCGGGGTTGCAGATAATGGGGATGGGATGGTTTATATTATCGATCTTACAAGTGGTGAAAACCTGCTCAGTTTCTGGACCCACCCCTACAGTGTCGCGGATATGGATTTTTCTCCAGACGGAAGTATGCTGGCGACGGGTGCAGTGGATAGGGCAACAAAGGTTTGGAATAGTTCCACAGGAGAGCTGATTCAAAGTTTGCCCCAGGACGGACAGGGGAGTGCAGTTGCATTTTCCCATGATGGGGGTTTGTTAGCTACAGGTTTCTGTGCCAAATCGGAGAATTATGTCTGCCAGGAGGGCGGTGTTCTTTTATGGAGTACAACGACCTGGAGTTTATTTAGAAGCCTCTCTGTTCCTGGGAACTGGATTGAGGACCTGGCTTTTTCAGATGCCGATGACCTGGTGGTAGGTGCGGATAGATATGAGTTTTTGCATTTCTGGCAAGTCAATGATGGGGTTAATCTGCATTCTACGAAGATCACAAGTTATGGTTCCTACGCAATTGATATATCCAATGATGGATCTTATTTGATAGCTGGTTCAGCTTATGGCCTAACCCTCCTGGAAATAGGTCAATAGTCAGAAAAGAATAATAAACAGGGGCGGTAGGAAAAATCCCCCGGGTCTTTTCAGGCTTTATAAGAATGGTCCGCGAAAAGAACACTGGATTTATAGGAGAAACTATGTGGGAGCAGAATTTAGCGTTCTACGATGAAACCGTAGCCAAATGTCCAAGGTTTGAGCGTAAAGGAAAAACCATGCCTTATACTTCTGCCAATGGATATATGTTTTCCCTCCTAAATAAAGCCGGAGAGATTGGCATAAGGTTTTCCAAAGAGATTCAGAAAAAATATATGCGGGAATGGCCCTCCACAACTTTCATATCCTATGGGGCAATCTTGCAAGGATATGTTCTGATTCCAGATCATTTATTGAGTGATTTAGACCAACTGGCTGTTTACCTGGATGAAAGTTTCGACTACGTTATGTCTCTTGATCCGAAATAAATTATCGCACTGCGCAAAGGCTTTGGTAGGTTCCCTATTGTAGTTGAAGGATGCTTGTGTTAAACGCAGGTATCCTTTTTTGTTTAATTCAACTCCCCGATTTTATTGATCGATGAACTCTGTCCTAGATTATGTTTTTTTTAACTAAGAGTGGGATAATTCTCTTTTGTGATAATGCTTTTTAATGAAAGTAATTATTAGCCTACTCTGCCAAATATAAAAAGGATGATATTGATGACAGATCACCAAAACAACAGAAATCCCTGGAAATTCTTCTTACTGACTTTTGCCTATTCATGGCTGATCTGGATCCCTTCTGTGTTGGATGGACTGGGTTTGGAGCTGCCCTTTGATGTGGCAGGTTATTCCATGGTGGTTGTTATCATAGGAGCATTTGCCCCTTTGTTGGCAGCTATTACTCTTGTAGCCCGCGATGGGGGCTGGAAGGGAATAAAGTCATTCTTCGGGCGGGCGCTTGACTTTCATATTAAACCAATCTATTTAATTTTTGCATTGGTGTTACCTTTGGTAATTCATCTGATAGCGCATTATCTAGCCCTTGCCCTTGGCCTGGATGTAGCCCAAACACTGTTTCCAGCAGAAATTTCCGTTGCGCCAGTAATTTTAGCGATTCCGTACTTTTTTCTGATGTTGGTAATTGGCGGTGGGCAAGAAGAATTTGGCTGGCGGGGTTACGCTCAGGAACCATTACAGGAAAAAATCGGGGTCATTCCGGCAAGTTTGGTGATTGGTGTAATTTGGGGTATCTGGCATTTGCCTTTATGGTTTATGGCTGGCGATCTGCACAGTGCGTATTCATTTTTGGCTTTTGTGATGATGACAACCAGCATCTCACTTATTTATACCTGGCTCTATAACTCAAGTGGGAAAAAACTTATTGTCGTAATGATCTTTCATGCTATGAACAATACGGCCGCACCAGTGCTGCCATTCTTGCATGGTATCGAAGGAAAACCAGAGAGAGCCTACTGGATTTACGCAGGTGTTAATGTGGTTTTTGGGTTGGTATTTGCCTTTATGCTTGCCAAGAGATCAAAACAGATACAGGATTGATCCTTAACCAATTTACTTTTTACGATTGATAATTTACAGTTGTCCCTCCAGGTCGCAGGGTCGAATCCCCCCGAGCCCACTTTGAGGTTGGATGTGCTTGCGTACACGGAGTCGTCTTTTTTGTTTACGCTAAGCTAATATTGAATAACCAGTAATTAGTAAATATTTGACCATTAATTCTTAACTGGGATCAAATTTTGGATTATGATAGATGTAGTTATCGGAAATAATGGAAGATGATTGTCCTCCCATTATTCGAAATTTGAACGATATATCGCTTTGAGAGTATTTAAGGGAGAATACTGTGAACCAAAAATCAAATTTTCTTAGTTCGAAAAACATATTGAGGATATGGACAGGATTGACTGTACTATTAATCCTTTATGGTTTGTTGACATTCATCCTTGATTTGCGCGGAAAAACATTTATTGTCATGTTGAACGTTCTGAACATTTTATTTTTTTCAGTGGGTTTAATATTCCGAAAGCAAATTGAAAAAGCAGTGACCAATGTTTTTGAGCAATCCAAGGATATTTCCGTAAACATAAAATATCACCTTGAAAAAGAGATCGGATCCATTCTGCTCATCATGTTTGTCATTGTTGGTATTGTTATTATGTATTACGCGGTTTTTGATGTAGAGCACTATGAATTTATCATGCAAGAAGATTATTTAGTAGAATATGGATCGGCACTGTTTTGGTTGCTCGCTGCAGTTATAATTTTAATTCAAACACTGGTCCTTTTATTCAGAAAACCAAATAAATATCAATTAATAATAAACCTGGTGCTAATAATATTTTTCATAATTTGCGCCGGAGAAGAAATTAGTTGGGGGCAAAGGATTTTCAAATTTCCGACACCCGAGTTTTTTAAATTGATAAACGTCCAAGATGAAACTACTTTACATAATATTGGATCGATCAGCATTTTTTCGAATGGTTTTTTCCTGGTTTCATTACTCTTCTTTCTGTATATCCCGTTTCTAGTTAAGAAGAATTCTTCTGTTAAAAATGTTCTATATTTTTTGCAATTCCCTATTCCAGCCAGATTTGCAACATACGTATTCATCGCGTCGTTATTTGTCTGGATATTTTTGGGTCTTCGTTTTGGGACATTGGGATTTCATCCATTTAGCTTCTATCCAGAAAATTATTATTCCCAAATGGACGATGAATTCTTTGAATTCTTTGCTGCTTACTCCTATTTTTGCTTTAGCCTTCTTAACAGCACAAAACAGGTTACATTAACCAACCCGTCGAAGGAATAGGCCTGGTAAGCCGTCCCACTGGACGAAAATTCTACTGCGCTCCACTGTTATAGGTGAGCCCATCCGTGAGTAGTTGAATAATCCGACAGGTTGCATATTCGAATCCCAGCGGACACTCTCTAGATCGGAAAGGATGCTTGTGCTATTCGCAGGCATCCTTTTTATTTACTACTGATCGCTTGCCGCCTACAAAGTTGTTATTAACCTGGTAAATCCATCACCAGGCTCTTAATGGTTCTGTTAGGAGGCTTTTAAATCAAATTTACCGTGTTATGGATTGAGTATAATATTATTGCTTCAAATTCAAACCGGAATAGTTGTTTTATGAACTGGTTCTTTTCTTGAAACCGGGGGAATTTGAAGGACATGTTAGAATAAACATAACTGGTACATTAGGATACACATCTGCCTCATTTTTTAAGATACAGATATCCTCGTGTGTACAGAAACTACTCTTGAGGATAAAGTTCTGTCCCAGTTGATTTAGTGAATAAGCAGGGAGATAACCAAGTGGTTCAGTATTCAATTTTATTTGCAGATGGGGATCAAAATGCGGTCCAGTATTTTTCTGGAACGTTAAAGGCGAATGGTTTTAATACTTCAAGCACAACCTCTGGGATAGAAGCTCTGGGATTGTATAAAAGTGTATCTCCTGACCTGGTTGTCACAGACCTGGATCTTGAAGAAATGGACGGCATGACCGTGCTGGAAGAATTGAAGAAATTCGATCCTGCCGCCAAAGTAATTATTATCACAGACAGCGCCGATAAGAATATGATCACCCGTGCTTTCCGCATGGGTGTACTTGATGTTCTTGAAAAACCCGTTGATCCTGAATTTTTGATATCCAAGATCAGAGACCTGCTGGATCGGGAAGATCGAGCGCTAGAAGGCAATTTACAGATGATGAGTTTGGCGAGCATCATCCAGATCAACTGCGAAGAACGAAATCAAGCTCTATTAACCCTCAATCACCTCGGAAAGCTAGGGACCATTTTTTTCAATAATGGAGAAATGGTTCATGCAGAAACTGGTGATCTGGTTGGAGATGAAGCAATTTATTCCTTGTTAGGTTGGGAAGAAGGGACTTTCAAGGTGAAGATGGGAGTAGAACCCGGATTGATAACAATTGACAAAAATTGGTCTGGTCTCCTGCTGGAAGGCATGAGAAGGATTGATGAGTCAACCGCTGACTGGAGCCCGGATTGGGAAGATGTCAGCACTCCAGTTGAAGAGGAACAGGGGAATCAGATTCCGGAAAAGATCGTCAAAGCTATCATCACAAACCGGGACGTGACCAGTGCGGTTATTTGTTCGAACGCTGGCACATTAATTGCTCAGGAAAAAAGCAGTGATCCGGAAAGCGATATCGCTTTAGGTACGTTATTGATTGAGAAAGCTGAGAATATTGGTGGTTACCTTGATGGAGATAACTTGGTGCGGATTGTAGTAACAGGATCAGAAAATCGATTTTATTATCAACAGCAGGAAGATAATTTGCTTCTCATGTCCCTGACAAAAAGATCTTCAGCTGAAACCGTTTATAAGTCAGTGCAAATTATTTATCAGCGCTACCAAGTAGCCTGACCGCGGGAGGTCGAGATGATATTTCCCAAAAGAGATTCGGTCTATCAAAATCTGAACACATCGTTTACAAATTTTGGAGAATTACTGGTGGATTTGAAAGAAAACAGCTTCACCGGAGTTGTCCAGGTTAGTTATTGGGAGTACGAAGGTATTTTGTTATTGGATAGTGGAAATATCATTAATGCCATAGAAGAAATTAACGGGGATATTATTACAGGGCAAAGCGCTGTAAAGAAGGTTACAGATAAAGCGAAAGAAAAAGACGGCGCGATCAGTGTTTTTTCCCAGAAAGGCGAAATGATCACCATGTTGGCCAGTGTGGCTAAAAGCGAGATCGTTTATGAGAATCTGAGCACTGAATTCACCAGTCTGGATGCCCTGATTACCAAGCTTCAAAGTGAAGACCATACAGGATATATTGAAGTAACTTTCGCTGGAAGTGACCAGAAAGGATTTATCTTTTTGCTGGCGGGTCGGGTAATTGAAGCACTCCTGTCGATTCGTGGGGATGAAGTCTCGGGATCAACAGTAATTAAAAGAATCCTGGAACTTACTTCAACCGCTGGAGGTGTATTTAGCGTCTACAAAGCGGCAGTCGAGGATGCACTTTCAGAGAGTGAAATGATCAAGGTGAGTTTTAACCTCCCGCAGTTGCTTGAGGTCTGGGGGGCTGTGATCCAGGGGGTAGAATCGGCGGCGGATTCGATTCTGGGAAAAGGTGAATTCCTCAATAGGTTCAAAGACACTTTAATTGAGAAGGCTGATGAATATCCATTCCTGGATCCATTTGCCGCTAAATTCCATTACGAAAATGGGGAAGTGACCTTCTCTGGAGAAGTTCAGAAAAGCTTCAGCCAGGCAATTGGAGAATGTTTGTGGGCCACTATTGAGTTATTGGCGGAACGAGCCGCACTAAATGACAAAGATCTATTCGCCCCTGTTCAGTCTGCTATGGACGAAGTCAAAACTAATTATCAGGACCTGATTGACAGGTTCAACTTTTCTGGGATTCTGCCAGAATTGTTTGGATAGCTGAATTTAATATGAAAGAAGGCTTAAGAGAAATCAATGAATTGGTCGGGACCTGGGGCAGCCTGATCTGTAATAATCAGGGAGAGATCATTCAGGGCAATACACCGCCCGGATTGAATAAATCTGCCCTTGAAAACATTAACCGCAACGTGATCAGTATGTTCACTTCAGCGGGTGAATCTATACAGGAAATTTCAGAGGCGGTGCTCCATTATTCAGAAAGGAAATTATTTATTCTGGATCTTAAAAAGGCATTTCTGATAGTGATATGTACTCCCAGCGTAGACATCTCTTTGCTGCGGATGACAGTAAATGTTATTTTAAGCCGCTGGGAAGGCGATCCAAAGGTGCAGAAGGAATTAAAAAACAATTTTGTAGATAGAATCTAGTTCCCAGATTTGTCATTTCCAAATGGGAAATGGACCAGGACTAATTCATCAAGTTTTAGGAGAATGATTATGGCTGAAGGATTAAGAGGTAACCTTAGACAACTCCCACTGCTGGACATTATCAGAATGCTCAGTTTAGGAAACCGGACTGGTCGATTGGATATAAACCAGGTTGGTAAAACAGGAGAGATCTATTTAGAGAGGGGCAATATCGTGCACGCTGTTACTGGCACCCAGATTGGCGAAAAAGGAGTTTACACTCTGATGGGTTGGCTGGAAGGTGACTTCGCCTTTACACCCGATATTGCCGCACCAGAAAAATCCATTGATGTTGCCACAGAGCAGCTTTTACTAGAAGCTGCCCGCCAGGCGGAACAATGGGAGGATATCAAAGAGGTCATTTCCTCAACGGAAGCTGTTTTTAATATCTCACCATCTGGTTCGACCAGTACGGTTAGCTTAAAACCACTGGAATGGCAAGTGCTTGCTCAGGTAAATGGACAGCGATCGGTAATAGAGATCGGCGAAATTCTTGGCTTACATGAATTTGAAGTAGCAAAGATCGTATACAGTCTGACCACAGCGGGGTTGATGCAAGAAGTTACTGATGCAAGAACAATTTTCCGCGATATTGTAGATGAAGAGTTCTTTGAGAAAGTGTCCGTATCCTATACAGAGGTGATGGGTCCGATAGGCCCGGTGATAATAGAGGAAGAGATCCAGCTGCTGGGAGAAGACCGCAAGGCTTTTCCGCAGGACAAAGTATCAGAATTGGTTGAGAGGATCAGTCTGGAAATCGCCGACAGTAAAAAGAGAGCACAATTTCAAAAAGAAATGGTATCCATTTTAAGAGGATAATAGAAGTAGAATTTTAGTGAGTTGGGTTTAAACGATCTAGAACGAATGAACCCAGAGGAGTATTGATAATGACTCTGAAACAAGTGAGAAATTATATTATTGCAGTTGGTGTCATCACGGTATTGATGATCGCCACAATCTATTTTAGTAACACGACGTTAAGGAATGCAGTGGATATCGTGAGGGATTTAACAACTCTGCAGGAAGTTGTGTTATCGATCGATCAGATCGATTTAGCGATGGAGGATGAGCGCATTGCCATTGGTCAGTTCCAGCTTAGTGGAGATTCCGATCTATTGGATAGGATCGACGCCGCACATACCAAATATGATGAGAATTGGGCGGTTATTCTTAATAAGAGAGGCGCTGATCAAGCTGAACTTCTGGCTGATATTGAAGAAAGCCGTACCATCTATGTCGGTTTGTTAGGTGATGTGGTTAGTTCTTATCAAACCAATCCTGCAAATAATGATTCGTCTGAAGAATTGTCGGAAGCTATTACATACTATCTTCAATATCTGGGCCCAAAATTCTCTAGTTTTGCTGAGCCAGAGATTAGATCTTACACTCAGCAGGTGGAAGTTGAAGCCCTCCTGGCTTCAAATCTTGAAGACTTCACAAACTTTGTGACAGTGGCGGGGATCATCATGAGTGGTATAGCAATTGTTATGTCAGGGTTGACAGTGTTTAATACCAATAGAATGCTGAACTCAATCCAAGAAATTGTAATTGCAGCAAATTCAATTAGCCGTGGAGACCTGGATGTCCCGATTGACGTCGCGCAAGGTGGTGAAATTGGGGATATGGCCCAGGCCATCGAAAGAATGCGCACCAGTCTTAAAGCTGCAATCGAGCGACTCAGGCGCTAGATTGCAGCCCTGTCGAAGAAGACGAATTTGCTGATAAGGCATGATATCATTACCGAATTAGCAGGGAAGAGAGGAACAACAATATGAATCAAGGATTGCATGTGCCAGAAGAGTTGCTGAATCAGATCGAGTATATTCTGGCTCATCTGGCCGAAAAAGCTCATACGGACAGCATTGTTTTGGCGGATATCAGCGGCCAGGTTATCTCAATAAATGGCATTATGGATGAGGGCACACCAGATGTGGTGGCGGCTCTGGCGGCAGGAGACGTGGCCGCAATGGCGGAATTGTCCAAACGCATAGGGGAAAGCGATCCACATGGATCTTTTTTCCATGAAGGTGAATCAAAGAGCATCTACCTGCACAATATTGCAGGTAGTTTTATCTTGATTGTCATCTACCGGGCTGAAACGCCCATCGGGTTGGTAAGGCTGTTCGCCAAACGAGCGGTGGAACAATTGATGCCTATTACCGAGGAATTTGAAGAGATCGTCGGCCCGCCATCTACATATACTCCAGATGATTTTAGTAAGGGTATCACCCAGGAACTGGATGACACCTTCCCAGAAGACTAATGGAAAACCTTTAAACGTATGTTTATAAATTGGAAATTAAGAGAAATTAATCTAAAAATTGTATATTATGGCCCCTCATTGAGTGGGAAAACCTCATCGCTGGAATATATCCATTCCCGGACGCATCCAGATCGAAGGGGAGAATTGATCTCGCTGAAAACTAGAGAAGACCGCACTCTGTATTTTGATTATATGCAATTCCAGATGGGTGAGATCAGCGGACTGAAACCTCGGTTTAATATCTACACAGTGCCTGGTCAGGTTTACTACCGCGGTACTCGAAAGCTGGTATTAAAAGGTGTAGATGGAATTGTCTTCGTGGCAGATTCGCAGATCAACCGCCTGGAAGAAAATGTGGATGCCATTAACGATCTTTATGAAGATTTGGAAGAACTCGGATATGATACCAACGATGTCCCAATGGTCCTGCAGTGCAATAAACGGGACTTGCCGGAAATTGTGCCGGTCCATTCCCTTAAGGAATATTTAGGCCTGAACGGGATTCCGACTTATGAAAGCGTTGCCGTGGATGGTGTGGGGGTCCTGGATGGTTTGAAATCGATCGTAAATAGTGTGATAACCAAGGCTAGAGGAAAAATCAATCCAAGTCCTGCCTAGGAGACCTAAGTGACTGAAAAAGTGCCCCAGGAAGGGGGAAAAGCAACACTTACGTTTGATGAGATCTTACAGGAAATGAATTCTGATGGAGGTTTTATCCGATCTGTGCTGGCGACTTCAGATGGTTTATCGATTGCTTCAGCGCCAACCAACCCGGATCACGAACTGGCCAGCGCTATGATCGCATTGCTGCAGCAGGTAAGTGTAGAAACCCAGGATAACTTAGGGCTTGCGCCTGTTGATGAGGTAACCATACGGACCAAAGAACACAGCTACCTTGTTTGTCGGACAATCCCTTCTGGAGATGAGTGTTTATCTTTGTGTGCAATCGTTCCCCCGGGACGGGCATACCGCCGGGTGACCAATCGGGCTGTGAGAAAGATCCGTAAGATCATTGAAGAGTAATCCAAATAGAATTACATAATTAATCCGTAAACATAAAAAGCGGTCAGGTGTTAAGCCTGACCGCTTTTGCTTTTCTGACCTGCTCGCGGATGATAAAAAACTATTGGAATTCGAACCGAAATTTTCAGCTTTAACTTTATAAGATTGATGATAAATGCAACCAGAATTGGATTCCAAATCCAGGCATATCCGAGTATGATATAAATACGCACACACTAAGAAAAAGGAATTATTGAGATTATTGTTATTTTGGGAGGGTACTATGGCTGATGACAAATTTGGACAGATAAAAAATCTTTTAAGTAGTTCTGATTCAGGTAAGATCCATCAAGGACTGGTGATGATTCGGGAAGGTTTACCCGAGATCACAGAAGAAGCCGCTCACTCCCTATTTGAAATGGTCTCTGCCTTGTTCTATATTGATCTTCTGGACCACCCGGAACATGCCTACGTCTTGGATGAAGCGGTTAACCTGGTGGCGGACTTTGGTGAATTTGTTGTGCCTATCTTGCTCAATAATCTCGATGCCGGAGATATGAAAGCCCAGCTGACTATTGGACATGCTTTTGGTCGGATTGGCGAACCTGCCCTTGAACCGCTGCTAGAATCTTTCAAATGTGAGGAGAGCGAAGAATGCCGGACTTTCCTGGTTTATGCAATGGGCAAGATCCACTCACCACGAGTAATTGAAGCTTTTGAACAGGTCCTCATGGCTGCCAAATCTGATAACCTGGAGCTGCGCGATACGGCCATCCGGGCTTTGGGTAGTTTTGTTGAATATGTAGAACCGGGCGATCTGCCAGCTGAATATAAAAAAGAAATGCTGGAAGCGATCCGTGTGAACCTGGGTGATTCCAGCGCTGGGATTCGCTCCAAAGCCATCCGCAGCTACGGCAAACTGGCCCGCCATGGACATTTGGATAAGGAAGAACGCCTGAAATGCAAAGAGACCTGTGAGCTGCTCCTGGGCGCGGACGATCAATATGATTGGGATCGGGCTTATATTGTTCGCAAAGAAGCACAGGAAGCGCTGGATTGTCTGGAGGGATGCGAGGAGGAGTAAGGTAAGGGAGACGTAAATAAATTAAGACCCAGAAATTCAAATCTCTGAGCGGATGCCTTAAACGAAGCCGAAAGACCGTAGTTGAAGAGGAGTATTAGTTTCTAGGAAAAATAAGGGTGACGCGGAGCGTCGCCCTTTGTAATTAATCTGTACTAGTTACTTCTGAAAACTTTTGTTTACCTTTGAATAATTCTCTCAATACACAGTGGTTAGATTTTG
>Ga0209013_10002432_pt1 | contig 16881 bp, 18 predicted proteins | sample Cruoilmetagenom2_FD_187291 | JGI IMG/M metagenome (GOLD analysis project Ga0209013, IMG submission 187291) | Oil polluted marine microbial communities from Coal Oil Point, Santa Barbara, California, USA - Sample 2 (SPAdes) (version 2) | ecosystem: Environmental > Aquatic > Marine > Oil seeps ...
GTTTTACCTGGACACATTCCAATGGTCGCTCCACTTCAAGTGGGTGCCGTTCGATTGAAAAAAGACGGACAAACGGATATCATCGCTGTTAGCGGCGGTTTCCTGGAAGTCCGTCCTGACCAAGTATCCATTTTGGCTCAAGCAGCTGAAGTATCATCAACAATTGATGTAAACCGTGCAAAAGAAGCAATGAAACGTGCTGAAGAACGTCTGAACCAAGCAAAACAAGACGATCTCGATGTCAAACGTGCTGAACTTTCACTTAGACGCGCAACGAATCGTATCAACGTTTATGAGGGTAACATCTAAAACAAAGATGGCGAGTCGAGGAGACCTATTCTCCTCGACTCGTTTTTTTAATTACTACATTTATGCTGTATGAAGGCTGAGCGTTAGTTCAGTCTGACTTTTCGAGGTTGACGTCTGAAAAAATGAGTTTGACATCTGAAAAAAGGAATCGACGTCTGAAAAATGAGTGTCGACGTCTGAAAAACCACAAAGTGGAAATTGGTCCACACGAAAGGAATTCAAATCATATGTATAACGAAATCGGGCAACAAGCAGTCCTTAGCATACTCTCCCATGCATTCTTCATCGGGATCACCTTCTATGCACTTCGCGCAGTAATGATAGATAAAGTTGTCAAAAAAATGCATGTCTTTCAAGTACAGCTTCTTTATATCCTTCTAAGTATTGCCATCGGTACATCGGTGTCGAACTTTTTCCTATCCATGTCCATCTGGTCTAGACAACTGCCATATATCTTTTCATAAGTCCTTCTCTGTATGTCCATAAAGATGAAAGCAGTTCATAGCTATGGACATGAAGAGACAAATTTATTACCCGGGAAATAATTTGTCGAAGTAAGTTTGCGACGTATATATTTAGGGGAAATAATAGGTAGATTCACTTAGAGAAAAGAGTTTAAAAGAGTTTTATTATGACCGACACAAACGACATGTGACTGACGTATCATATAGAACATCGACATGTCAAAAAGAATTTAAGAAAATGAGGTTTTCGGTCCTTGTGTTTTACACAAAACGGTTGTAATATGAGTAATGTTTTGATTCCCAATTAACGACATCATACGATTTTATTCGACACATAGAGAAATAGAAAAATAGAAAAGACGGAGGGTCAATCAAGTGGATAAAATAATCATTAATGGCGGCAAGAAATTAAAAGGTAAAGTGCGCGTAGAAGGCGCAAAAAATGCGGTATTGCCAGTATTGGCAGGAGCGTTGTTAGCAACGAAGGGCAAGAACATTATTCGTGACGTAGCAAATTTGGCTGATGTTTATACGATTAATGAAGTTTTGAAGAGTCTGGGAGCAACAGTTGAATACTTCCCGGAAAGAAACGAAGTAATCATCGATTCATCTGCCACTTTGTCCAGTGAAGCTCAATTTGAGTATGTACGGAAAATGCGTGCTTCCATCTTAGTAATGGGCCCTATTTTGGCTCGTAACGGCTTTGCACGTATCGCTCTTCCAGGTGGATGTGCAATTGGTTCCCGTCCGATCGACCAACATTTAAAAGGTTTCGAGGCTATGGGCGCTGAAATCTCATTTGGTCACGGATTTGTTGAAGCAAAAACAGACGGACGTTTAAAAGGTGCTAAAATCTATTTGGATTTCCCAAGTGTTGGGGCAACTGAAAATATCATGACGGCTGCAGCATTGGCAGAAGGAACCACAATTCTTGAAAATGCAGCAAAAGAGCCTGAAATCGTGGACTTGGCAAACTTCATCAACGAAATGGGTGGACGTGTTATCGGTGCTGGAACCGACACGATTCGCATTGAAGGGGTACAAGAACTTGAAGGTGCACTTCACCATATCATTCCGGATCGTATCGAGGCAGGGACATTCATGATAGCATCTGCAATCACAAAAGGTGACATCACGATCGAGAACGCGGTTCCCGAGCATATGACTGCCTTGATTGCCAAACTGAAAGAAATGGGCGTTAAAATCAACGAGGAAGAGGATGGTCTGCGCATTCGTGCAACTGGCACTTTGAAATCCGTTGATATTAAAACGATGCCGCATCCAGGTTTCCCAACAGACATGCAATCACAAATGATGGCATTGATGCTGACGGCAACAGGCACTGGCATGTTGACTGAAACAGTATTCGAAAACCGCTTCATGCATGTCGAAGAATTCCGCCGCATGAACGGAAACGTGAAAATTGAAGGTCGCTCCGTGATTATGCAAGGACCATCCGATTTGCAAGGTGCAGAAGTGGCAGCAACCGATTTGCGTGCAGCTGCAGCCCTGATTTTGGCTGGATTGGCTTCAGAAGGCGTAACACGTGTTACTGAACTTTATCACCTTGACCGTGGTTACGTGGACTTCCACTTGAAATTGGCAGCACTTGGAGCAGACATCGAACGTGTTCCATCTGAATCTTCCGATCAAAAAGTAATGCAAACCACATAATACTCATAACCTATACTATGCCCAAAAACGACATCTAATACCCAGATGTCGTTTTTTTATTTATTTTGTTGATATTTGGAAGGTCAATTGCAGAATTGTGCAACCGAAAATGTGGTTTATTCCCGTTCATTTTGATTTCTTCCGGTTCACCAGTTGTTTATACCCGTTCGCGATGATTTTCTTCCCGTTCAAATCAGTTTATTCCTTTTCACTCGATGTTTCTTCCTATTCGCTCAATTTCTTCGATCCAAATCACTCCTTTATAGCAATCAGTGAAACACCAAATCTATTCTCTCTTCCCAATTCATATTCTTTCATCTCATCTCATATATTCCACCATGAGATACTTAGTCATGATTATCGCCTGTCTCTGCTTATTCCTCCTGCCACTGCAAATCATCAAGAAATTGCCGCAACAACAAAATGAAAGTGAATCTACGAGTGAAACTGAAACTGTCCAGGCATGCGAACCGATCTTTATTCGTGTGGAGGGGCTTGCTGAACCGCTTCCATTGGAAGATTACATCATTGGTGTGGTTCAAGCTGAAATGCCTTCTACGTTCCATCTGGAGGCCTTTAAGGCGCAGGCCATTGCAGCTCGTACATTTGCGATCAAAACAACAAACTTTGGCGCAGAAGAAATCAAACCGACAACCTCACACCAGGCGTTCATTGCCAGCAGCGAACGCACACCTTCACCGACAATCGTACAAGCAATCACAGAAACGGCTTCACAAGTTCTTACTTATAATAATGATCTCATTACAGCCATGTTTTTCTCGACAAGCAACGGGATGACCGAAAGTGCGGAAGGCTACAGCGGAAATGAAATTCCTTATTTGATTATTACGGAAAGCCTGGGAGATACCATATCGCCTAAGTTCAACCAGAAAAAATCATTTACATTGAAGGAATGGAACGATGCTTTTGGCTTCACGTGGACGGACGAACATTTCGATGCACTTACATTGCTGCCAAATGAGTCACAAAGAATCCAGACCATGAAGACGAAGCAGCACGAATGGACAGGCCGTGAAATTCGCGACATCCTGGGGCTCCCATCAACGGATTTTGAAATTGATGCATCCAATCCTAATCTAATCACCGTTTCGACGAAAGGATTCGGGCACGGGGTGGGGATGAGCCAATATGGAGCCGACGCGATGGCGCGGGACGGCAGTAAAGCGGAAGACATCTTGAAACATTACTATCCGAACACGGAAATAAAAAATTTCCAATCAATTCAAACTGCATGTTTAAAACCTTAAATCGCTGACAACACTAGCATCAGAGGTGATGAATATGCGAGAGGAAAAATCTAATAATCCTTCTCTACCAAAAGAATTCAAAAAGAAACAAACTTGGCTTTGGCCGACGATTTACGTAGGATTTGCACTTTTATTTGTCGGCATGATTTGGGGCTACAATGCATTGGTCAGCCCGGACAGTGAAGTGGCGGATTCAAACTCAGTAACTGAAAACACTGGTGGACCAGAGGAAGTTGCAGTATCTTCCCAAAATGAAACAATGAAGTTCCCATTTGATGAAGCAATGCTTGATCAAATGACAATTTTCCAAGATTTCTATGATGCATCAGCTTCGGTAGAATCACAAGAAAATTCTCTTCTTGTATTCAACCAAACGTATGAAACGAATGATGGTGTAACCATTTCCATTGAAGGTGAACCATTTGAAGTCAAGGCTGCTCTAAGCGGTACGGTTAAAGAAGTGAATGCGGATCCGTTCCTCGGAGATGAAGTTGTGCTTGAACATGAAAATGGACTACTTACCCGTTACCGTTCAGTTATGGAAATCCAAGTGAAAGCTGGCGACATTGTTCAACAAGGACAAGCGCTTGCAACAGCGACTGCAAATGATTTCAACCCGACAGCGGGCGTTCATTTACAATTCGAAGTGTATGAAAATGGTGAAGCTGTAAATCCACGTACGTTCTTGGCGTTCTAATTCCCCACTTTAGAGCATACGGTATAGGAAACGTTCGGTACGGAAGGATGCGGTCTTGCACGAACAGATCCGGAAACGTTGCCTAGAGCTTGGTGAATTGGTGCAGGAAACGGGCTTGACAGTACGCGCGGTTGCAAAGAAATCGGGCTACTCCAAAAGCACGGTGCACAAAGATTTAACAGAACGTTTAAAACTAGTAAACGAAGCACTGGCCAAAGAAGTTAGTGAAATCCTCGCCTACCATAAGTCGATCCGGCATATACGCGGTGGGGAAGCCACGAAACAAATGTGGAAACAAAAAGAAGAGCATACCGAAGAAACGTCATGACGGAATCCTCGTCATGGCGTTTTTTCATTCGGCAAGAAGTGTTCTGCTAGCGAATGGTATCCGCTCACATTAAAAGAACCGCTTTTTTTATTGATGCGAGCCACAATTTGGGGGCAATTGTGTCTCACATCGAAGGGAAGTGTTCCGCTGGTGAGTGGCATACCCTATCTATAGTAAAACCACCCCCACGGGATCAGGCGCAGCCACAATTTGAAAAGCAATTGTGTCTGGCGTCTGCCACCGTTTATTTTTGAGAAAGCTACTTTTCATATGTTCTGCTAGCGAATGGTTTCTGCTCACTTTAAAAGGATTAGCACAAGGTATGCATTTTTATTGATTGTAGTGAAAGGCGGCGACTCCAGCGGGAAAAGCGAGACAGCCGAGACCCGGCAGGGAGCGTAGCGATTGAGGAGGCTTGGCCTCGCCCGCGGAAAGCGTCCGCTTGAAACGGAAATCAGCAGTATCCTATAATAGATTTCAACTAATTAAAAGATGATATTAGCTCCTCTCTATGATAAAATAATCAGTTAGTAGAGAAAAAGAATTAGAAAGAACAAATAAAAGGGAAATGCAGGAAGGAGAAACAAGGTTGTTGTTTGCAAAAGATATCGGAATTGACCTTGGTACAGCGAATGTTCTAATACATGTTAAAGGAAAAGGAATTGTATTAAACGAGCCTTCAGTTGTGGCAATGGATCGAAAAACAAAAAATGTGTTAGCTGTCGGGGAAGAAGCGCGCCAGATGGTGGGACGAACTCCCGGAAATATTGTGGCAATCCGTCCACTAAAAGACGGAGTCATCGCTGATTTTGATGTCACCGAAAAAATGCTCAAGCACTTTATCAATAAATTAGACGTCAAAGGATTCTTATCCAAACCACGTATCTTGATTTGTTGCCCTACGAACATCACGAGTGTGGAACAAAAAGCGATCCGTGAAGCGGCAGAGAAATCAGGCGGCAAGAAAGTTTACCTGGAAGAAGAACCGAAAGTGGCAGCGATTGGGGCAGGGATGGATATTTTCCAGCCTAGCGGCAACATGGTCGTTGATATCGGCGGCGGAACGACAGACGTAGCAGTGCTTTCAATGGGGGATATCGTGACTTCTGAATCCATCAAAGTGGCTGGAGATGTCTTCGATAACGAGATTTTGCAGTACATAAAACGTGAATATAAATTATTGATCGGTGAACGAACTTCCGAAAATATTAAAATCAGCATCGGTACCGTATTCGCTGGCGGCCGTAACGAAGAAATTGAAATCCGCGGACGCGATATGGTATCCGGTCTGCCACGCACAATTACCATTAAATCAGATGAAGTCGAAAGATGCCTGCGTGAATCGGTCGCTATGATTGTCCAAGCTGCACGCAACGTACTCGAAAAAACACCACCGGAATTATCAGCGGACATCATTGATCGCGGGGTTATTTTGACAGGTGGCGGCGCGCTGATGCATGGCATCGATTTATTGCTAGCCGAAGAACTAAAAGTACCGGTTTTGGTTGCGGAAAACCCGATGGATTGTGTAGCCATTGGCACGGGAATCATGCTTAATAACATGGGGAAAGCTTCAAGAAGACTATAATAATTGCTGATGCATATATGCACAATTGATATACGATAAGGAGAACGCCCGAATGACGAATGAAGTGAAAGAAACACAACAGGAAAATACGCCAACCCCAGCAAAGCGGAAGCAGCATAAAGCTGAAAAAGCAGAAGTCAAAAATCAAAAGACTACTTGGTGGGTTCAAATCCGTCTTTTCCCAATTTGGCTTCGCATCGTTCTGGTAACGGCGCTTCTGATTGGTGCGATTGCTGCAGGTTTGATTGTAGGCTACGGCTACGTCGGAGACGGTAATCCGGAGAATGCACTCAAATGGGACACCTGGCAACACATTTTGGATATGCTGAACGGTAAAGAGTCGTAAAATCGACTCTTTCCTTTATTTATAGATAATTACCGAAATAAAGCATTCGTTGCATAGCAATGTGCGTTTCTAAATTGGAGGGAATTTACGTGATTTTATCAGCTCAACAAATTCAAGAGATTTTACCACATCGTTACCCATTTTTGCTTGTCGATCGCATTACTGAAATAGAAGACGGCAAACGTGCGGTGGGTTTGAAAAACGTCTCGATTAACGAAGACTTTTTCAACGGACATTTTCCGGGTTATCCAGTGATGCCAGGTGTATTGATCATCGAAGCACTTGCGCAAGTAGGCGGAGTGGCATTGCTGAACAAAGAAGAAAACAAAGGACGTCTTGCTTTCCTGACAGGTGTGGATAACTGCCGATTCAAACGCCAAGTCGTACCGGGAGACCAGCTTCGTCTGGAAGTTGAATTCGTCAAACTACGTGGAGCAATGGGCAAAGGACATGCAATCGCTACAGTCGATGGAGAAATTGCCTGTGAAACGGATATTTTGTTCGCACTAGGACCAGTAGTCGAGAAATCAAATTAAATTCTGACAACACCAGTTTGTTTAATGCTGGACGCCTCTGGGAATACTAATAAGAGACGGTTTAGCCAAGTAGGAGGTTTTATTTTTCATGTATAGAGAATTACCATCTGGAGTGAAAAGTAGTATCACACGCTCCATATCAACCGTTTTTGAAAAATATATGGCTTCCATAGAATGGGCTGAAGATCGTTTCAGCATGGATGACTTCATACAAGCATGGCGCGAATATATCAACGATTCAGCGACATGGACAGATAAAGTTTCGGAAGAAGCCAAGTTACATCCTGAATTTCATGAAGAAGTAGCAAAAAAAATAAATCAGGTAATCGACAAAATTCTGAATGAGCCACCGTCTGAAGACCAAATTGCACGAATTGAAATCATGCAGGAACAATTAGACACACATTATGATTATGCGTGTAAAGCGGAAGCGGCATACGTCGAGTCCATATTAAAAGAAAAACAAGACAGATAATCGGATAGTTCTTTCCTTTCTGGGGCAACATATTGTGAATCACCTTAGCGTGATGAACTCGACATGAAAGGAGGGAACTTTTTTATGTGGAAAAAAACTTCGATGGTTTTGGCTATGAGTGCTCTTGTATTGGTGGGCTGTAACAATGGGGACGATGACGTGCCTCCAGCTGATGAAACCCCAATGGAGGATGTACGTGATGAAGGAGAAGATATGGGAAATGATGTAGAAGATGCAGGCGAAGAAATGCAAAATGATCTAGAAGACGCCGGCGATGAACTGCTTCCAGATGAAGACACTACTACCGAAAACGGTACTGAAGGTACTTATGACAACGGTACTAACGATACTAATGGTACTGGAAACGGTAATGACACTGAAGAAATTTTAGAAGATGATATGCGTGACACAGACGAAAATAAATAATACAAAAAGGCTCGGCTAAACTTTAGCCGAGTCTTTTTTGTCTTTTTTCAATTGAGGACGTTTTTTCATATCTTCTTCAAAACGACCGATTAGTGCATCCCCGGATAATCCTTCCGAAATGAGTTCGGCAAGAAGATCCTCTGCATACTCACGACGTACGCGTTTTAACGTCCCTTTAAAGAGTACCGAAACATAATCCCCGATTTTTTTCACTGAATACACAGCTACTTCAAAAGGTGCCGGTTCATTTTCAGGGTATGAAATTACTACTTTAATTTCCATCACTTCGCCTGAACCCTCAAATTGTTCAAAAAATGTACTGTCTTTTTTATCTACGTACATTTCGATAATCCACGATCGATGGCTGTTTTCTTGATTGATAATGATGCCATCCACGATGGGGATTTCGACGGTTTGGTTATCCTGAATGACGGTCATGGACATCATTTTAAATGTTTTCAATTCGCTCACAGCCTTTCCGAAAAGTTTACTTGAATTAATTATACCACAAAACCATCATTCTTCAGAAACTAGCCAAACTTGAGATTTCGGAAATAGAGTTCCAGTTTACTGCCATAGAGGATTTGAAGGGTTGGATGAATAAATGAAGGCCGCAAAACTGAGTTATATCGCCTTCAAAATAGGTCAAAATTAATTTTTTCACTTTTGCAAACAATTCATCTCCCTCTGTACAATAAATTCAATACCACAGAGGGAGGTGAATAAATGAATCATGTCGGGATGATTGGCCGTATGACAAAAGATCCGATGTTGAAGTATTTGTCGGAAGGCAGAATGCAAACAAGTTTCGTATTGGCTGTCCAACGTACCTACAAAAGTGCAAAAGGGGATGAAGCTGATTTCGTATTATGCACCATATGGGGGAAACTGGCAGAACACACAGTCAAATATTGTGGCAAAGGCTCACTCGTGGGAATTGATGGACATATCCATTCAAGGTCCTACCAAAAAGAGGACGGCAACCGTATCTTCGTAACGGAAGTGATTGTCGAAGAAGTCCAGTTCCTGCAAACGAAACCAAGAATGGAAGAACCCACAGGACCAACCTTTGGAAAAAAAGAAACGCAAGCCAAAGACGACTTTATTTTCACGGATCAAGAGCACAAAGAATTACCGGTTGTGTAACACCAAAAGCCTCGGTTGACCGCACCGAAGGCTGTTATACGATCCTCTAAAATCCAAGAGAAAGGAATTCACCCGATATGAATACGAACACTGCACCTAATCATGTCATTCGAATGGAACTACATATGGAACAAATGATTCGAATGATTGCGAGTTTGAATGAACGAATCCAAGTACTGGAGCACAAACTGCTGGAACCCAACTTGAATTTAGTAATCAAATAAGCTATCACTTTGATCGACAAGAGAGGAAAACCGGCCGCGTGAAGCACGGCCGGTCTTGTTACATAATTACGAAGAATAGTAGAAAAAGTGAAATGAATGCCAGATAAATGCGCATGAATCCTTGAATTGTACTATCGAAATCGAGATAAGCCAAAACGAATCCTCGAAATACGCCTTCAAATACCAGAATAATAGGGATTGCAGATCCGCAAACAAAGTGCCAGTTGCCTATCCAACTGGCACACTTCTTATGTGCGTAAAAAGATGAATACTAGAAAAAGTGATGCGAATGTACGATAAATATACTCGAAGTCTCGAAATTACGACTTCGAAGACGAGAAAAGCCATAGTGAATCCTCGAATTACTCCTGCCAATTCGAGATAAACAAGAATCATTAAAAAAGTGCCTGCCGATCGTCCGGCAGGCACCAATTCAATGATTATCCAAGTGTCAGCAAGTCCTTCAAATCGTCATCACCAAGCTCGGTGATCCACTGGCTGGATTGAATCAAGTCTTCCGACAGAGCTTGTTTATCAGCAAGCAATTTATCGATTTTCTCTTCAATCGTGCCAATTGTCACGAACTTATGCACATGGACGAAAAGCGTCTGTCCAATGCGGTATGCACGGTCGGTCGCCTGATTTTCAACTGCTGGATTCCACCAACGATCCGCGTGCAATACATGGTTGGCAGCCGTCAAGTTAAGTCCGGTACCACCAGCTTTAAGTGACAGGATGAATATCGGGAACTCTTTGTCCTGGAATGCTTCAACCAAACGGTCACGCTGTGCTTTCGGCATACTTCCCGTCAGGAACGGAGGGTCGATATCGTGCAGCTCGCTTAAACAATGCTGAAGGAGATGACCCATGCCGATATACTGTGTGAAAATGAGGCATTGCTCACCGCGTGCGGCAATCTCGGCAGCAAGTGTCACGATGCGCGCTAATTTCTCGGAACGCTCCATCATATACTCCGCTTCACCAAACCCCTCTTTCAGGTAAAGAGCCGGGTGATTACACAATTGCTTCAGCTTGCTCAACATTTTCAGGATAAGGCCCTTTTTCTCGAAGCCAGTCAATGTCTCAAGCTTGAACAATGTTTCCTGAATCAAGCTTTCATAAAGCGCTGCTTGCTCGGTCGTCAATGGGCAATACTCACGTTGTTCCAGCTTATCCGGTAAATTCAGTAGAAGATCGGGATCCTGTTTTGTCCGTCTCAATAAAAATGGCTGGATCTTCTCACGCAATTTCTGCTTAATTTTTTCGGATTCATCACGTTCAATCGGCGCAATGAAGTTTTCCTGGAACTTACGGAAACTTCCCAAATAGCCTTTATAGATGAAATCGAATATCGCCCAAAGTTCGGACAGGCGGTTTTCGACAGGTGTTCCGGTCAATGCCAGGTGATGTTCACCACGCAGCTTGCGAATCGCACGGCTTTGTTTTGTATGCATGTTCTTGATGTTCTGTGCTTCATCCAGTGTCACGCTCGCCCACTCGATTTCGCTTAAAGCTTCCGCATCCTGTGATGCCGTACCGAATGTCGTCAATACCACATCAGGTTTCATCTGCTTAAGTTCTGCAGCAAGCGACTCATCTTTGGAGCGGGTTTGTCCGTAATGGACATGGACATCCAAATCAGGTGCGAAACGTGCCAACTCTTTCTGCCAGTTGCCCAACACCGATGTCGGACAGATGATAAAGGATGGCTTGTCAGTTGTATTGGTACGGTGCACGTGTAATAAGTAAGCAATCAGCTGGACGGTTTTTCCAAGCCCCATATCATCAGCCAGGCATACGCCGAAACCTTGTTCACGCATGAATACCAGCCAGTCAAAACCGAGTTGTTGGTATGGGCGCAGTTCGGCTAATAAATGAGGGGACAATACAGTCGTCGGCAACTCTTTCTTGTCCTGCAGCTGCTCCAAATACCTTTTCAGCGACTGGTTCAGTTCAAATTGGAACAATGGATCGTCATCTTCATCACTGTCCTCATCCAACACAAGCGATTCGGGCAACTCGCGGAATAGCAATTCCTTTACGGTCCAGTTTTCTGATTCCGTCTGGTCCATCAATTGACGGATTTCGTGCATCCAGTGCGAATCAATACGGAACCACTCATTACCGGCGCGGATATACTCACGGTTTTCCTCCACCATTTGCTTGAACTCATCTTCAGAAATGGCATGGCCATTCAAAGAGAAGTTCCAATCGAACGTCAAAATCTCGTTCAGACCTGCAGTCGTTTTGAATGAAGTCGTCTTGGCATTCGACTTGACGCGAAGCTTGGATTCCTTCACTGCTTTCAACCAGCCAGGGAGTATCACTTCAAAACCAAGTGCCTGCAATCGTGCCGCATCGTCACGAAGGAATATGCGTACATCGGAATCACTGATGTTGAAGGATAAAAATCGTTCCGGATCCGCTTCGATCCCCATCAGATCAAGCATGCTTGCTTGAATTTCATGGACATACGATGCATAAACTTTCCATTTATCCGGCAGTGCATCTGCGATGGACGATTGTTTTTTCCGGAAAGGAGGTGTCCAGTGCACTGAACTTCTCTTGCCGCGAACCACCGTTTCAAGTAGCCATTCATCAGACAATGATTCAGGTTCACTGAGACGAAGCGCAACCTGGACGTCACCTTTACCGACCTGCGATTTCAGCGGCCAGCCTCCCGATTGGAAAAATGGGAGCAATGTCGGGACATCCGTCAAAGTCAAACCTGCACCATACAGCTTTTGCTGGATGGCTGATACCAGCATCCCTTTTGCTTCCGGTGTCACGTCATCAGAAGTCAGCAATAGTGATCCTTCCTCAAACGTAATATCGTTCCATAGTGTAGGGGAATCCCAGGTGTGGGCTGCCTGCTGGATGGTAGTTATCGTCGTTTCATCCTCCTGCGTTTGCCCACTGACATGCACGTAGGGATGTTTGATGGAAGGAGAGAACAGTTCGACCAAGTCCAGTGCAGAGAATCGGACTTCTTCTTCATGGTGCAACCCGTAAAATGACGCTTCATGCTGGAACGCAAGAAAAGGAATCCATTGTTCTGTAAATAAACGCATGCCTTCTTCATTGAAGGCATGCACGGTTGTAAATCCATCTATCATTGGTTCGAATGAAAGAATCAAGTTTTTCATAAAAGGCGATACACGGGAAGTCATAACGGCAAGTTTCCTTTCTGTATCTCTTCTTGTAGTGCACGTAAACGGCGATATTTCGCCTGGAGTTCAATCACATAGTTGTTCCAGTAATCAGTTTTGCCACTTTTCTTGGCCGCCTGCTTCATTTTTTTCCAGATACGTACCGCCTGTTTATAGCTGTGACGGTTGCGTTCACGCACTTCATTTAAAGCAAATACATGATAAAGCGGCAACACTGTTTCGGGCGCTTCTTGGATGATCGTTTTCATGCCGCAAGACTCCGCATAATCCAGCGTGGACGCAAACCGGTGATGGAGAGCGACCCAATCATTGTAGCGTTGCTGATCAATCAGGAAATCTGAATAGGCGCGCACTCCGAAAGAGCCGAACTGCCAAAACAGTTGTTCACGCTCGTCATCCGGCATTTCGATGGATTTGTACAGCTCATATAACTTAGACACAAACAACGACCGGTTCCATGCCGATAGATAGGTGTTCACATAATCAAAAATATGCGGCCGCATCGCATGCAGGATAATCGTCAATGAAGTCACATCGTCCTGTTCCTTCGCAAGCTTGGCAAGGTGCATCCATTCCGGCATATCGTTAGGATGGATTTTTTCCGAAATGGCAAGCAACTCATCCGGTTTCTTCAATAATAGGCAGAACAATGCACGGAACAGTTCATTATCCAGACTTTTTCTTTCGTTCAAATAAGCAAATTCACTTTCCCGGCGTCCTTTTTCAGCGAACAGGATCACCCAAAAGGCATGGAACAGATTGAAACGCAGGTCGTGCATCATTTCAAGCTCGTACACAATGTGACGGACATGCCCGACCAGCGCCTCATAAAAAGGATCTGCAGCAAACAGACGAGGTTTGCTTGAAAGGTTCAGCAATTGGTGCTGGATATCCTCAATATCGGTCTGAATCGTAGCGCGAAACAGATTCTCGTCCATGGATTCGCTCACTTCAAACAACAGGCGCAGCAACATCGTGCGCGTGTAGACGTCATAAAGCGGCTGCCATTCTCTTTCGAAAGGAGTGAACTTTTTCAATTTCTGTTTCATTTGATTAATGGAATTATCGATATAGTAACGTTCTTTCCAGGACCAGTCGCTCGAAACGGCGTCAAAAGTCGATTGAACAATGGCGTCCCAGCTACGTGGGGTTCGCTCGTTCGCAAGCAGCGAAAGTTGTTCCGACTTTTTCAGACGCCACTCCTGCAGCCACTCGGATAGGGAAAACTTTTGCATATATAAACTGAAAATGACAGCCAGGCAATGGCGGCATACTCGTTTTTCCGGGCAAGTGCACGAAACCTGTTCATCCAGTAATTGAACTTTGACAATGACCGAACTTACATCCTGCACTTTTGCTTCCAGCTCGTGCTCATATGGATCATAGGAAAGAATGCGCACAGCCCCATTTCGAACGAAAAAAGAAGCTCGGCGAACAAGCTCTTCATCTTCCTGATGAGAGGGGTGCAGGTCTTCGGATATCGTTTCCATCCATTGCTGAATGTGGGATTGGTAGCGCACAGCTATATTAAAAAGGGAATGGCTCAATGATAACATCTCCAAAAAAAAACTTTCCTTTCATTATACGGCTTTTCAGAGCAAACCGTAAGTGATAGGAAAGATTAATGATTATAAATGCAAATAGGCTTTCAAAAATTCCTTGAATCTCTCTTTCTCAGCAGTAGGTTTAATATAAAACTTCTGAAATAGCTGAAAAAAAGTAGGGTCGGATTTATATGCATGATAGACAGGATTGACCGTTTCTTCACCGTAAGCGTCGGATGGTTCCTTTACACGCAATAACTTTCTCCGGGAAATCGTGGAGGAATGGTAAATGACTTCATTACTAATATCTCTCGGTATTTCATAGAGTGTACACATGGCACGGAATACGGGAAGAGAGATGCTTTCCGGATTGGTTTCATATCGGGACAACGTACTGGCTGAAATATTGAGAAGGCTTGCTGCCTCTTTTTGTGTAAGCTTGGACAGCTTCCGGTACTCCGTAATCAATTCATGTAATTGCAACATCAACACCACCTTAGATGCAGGTAGTCTAGTCAATTGCGCTTCATTTTTCTTGATATACATCAATATTGAAATGGCGTTTCATAATTGACGCATACGCTTGTTGAATAAAAAGATTGTTTAGTACGATAGTACCAGTACGTTCCACTTAATGGAACCGGCTCCAAATATATGTTAAATAAACCAGAGAGGATGATTGTATATGCCCATCGTATGAAGTTAAATTGCCCGGGATTCAAGAGGAAATATCAGACTATCAATGTGACCAAGAATTTCTTTTCTATGTGTCACCAAATGGAGAAAGGAAATCAGCAATCATTCCGACCAATGAAAATGGAATTACACGGGTGGAACGAATGACCTTCGATAGTATTGAGATTGAGGATATTTCCATTGATTTCTCGAATAATAAATGCTCATTCACTTGTCATGAACCAATGGGAATGGAGCTTGCCCAAAAAATCCAAAACTTAATGCAGGGATTTTTGATCCAGTACAGCGCACAATCAATTGCATTTTTTACATACGGGAGACCGAAAAAATAAGGTTGGCGGTACTGCCTCAATTCAGGCAGTACCGGGCTGTAGACACCATTGAAATAGGCTTTTCTTCTGACCTCGAATGGGAAAGGGATAAAATCAGAACTTCCTTTACTATCATTTTGATTACAAATAAAAATGACGAATTTCTAGCGTTATTTTTCCTTTTTATCATGCACGAAAAAGGCGGGATTGTGATACACTAGTAGTAATCAGAATATTTAGATAAAGGAGGGGGATTACAATGTTACACGTACAACTGATGAAACCATTTTATTCGAAACGAGAAGGCCAGAAGATGAAACTGGTTTTTGCCTATCAATACTTTTCCATACTGAAAGATGACGATCTGTTTCACTTCATTCCAGTGGAAGGCAAAGAAATCATCGTCAATTTGAATACGTACCAAGTCGAAAACTTATCTGATGTATTCGTCTTTCAAAAAGGCAACCGCTTCATCCGTCTACCACTCTATCAATTGTTGCTAGTGTCCGACATCCACGTACATCTGCAAACAATACTGCAGCACGGACAGCCAGAAGATGCAGAACCTACCAATGAAGTAAAAGAAGAAGCAAACGAATTCATTACATTACTGGAGGAAGCCAATCGCGGACGCATGATCGACTATGCACTCAAAATGCGGGACGAAGACCTCTTTAACCGCTTAATACACTAAACTGTTGGAGGATAACCATGGAATTAAATACAAATTGATGACACCTGCCTTGAAGTCGAGGGTGGGTGTTTTTGTGTTTGGAAAAAGGAGTAGATCCCACAGAAAATGTGTCAGGTGGCGAGCCAGCTGACACCACTTCAGGATTTGTTCCCGTTCAAATTGGTTTGTTCCTATTCGCTAGAGGTTTCTTCCCATTGGCACACACTTTATTCCCGTTCAAACTCCCTTTGTTCCTGTTCAAACTCCATTACTTCCCGTTCACCCAATTTTTTTCAAATAATAACCAAGAATAGGTGGTTTCCGCTGCGCTGCTGTTTGGAGCGGTTGCTCACCCAAAGAAAACGTGGAGAAGGAGAACCAACTGGACCACTTCAGGATTTGTTCCCGTTCAAATTGGTTTGTTCCTATTCGCAAGCGGTTTCTTCCCATTGGCACACACTTTATTCCTGTTCAAACTCCCTTTGTTCCTGTTCACACTCCATTTCTTCCCTTTCGCCCAATTTTTTCCAAGTAATAACCACGAATAGGTTGTTTCCGCTGCGCTGCTGTTTGGAGCGGTTGCTCACACGGAAATCAAGTGTATCTTTTAACTCGGAATAAAATTAAAACCCCTCCACCGATAAATTGATCGGGGAAGGGGTTCATTTTGGCTTTTTCGACATACAACACGCTCCTAAACTGAGGTGAACAGATACAGGACAATCACGGATACAATGGATCCAATGACACCGAAGACAACATCGACAGCATTTAATCCAAATAGTTTACCAAACTTCATACAAACACATCCTTTCTGATTGGCACTCTACTAGAAGGTGAACTAGCCAAACCTAATGGGCTAAACATTTTCGGTGGCATGGTGTCACGTGCCAGGCAAAAACTTCTCGGAGAATACCGAATTGTTTATTATATGTTGAAAGGTTCCCATGATAGGTTACAAATAGTGTGGGATTATCGATAGATTTTTAATCATTTTTTTCATAAA
>Ga0209013_10002433_pt1 | contig 16880 bp, 14 predicted proteins | sample Cruoilmetagenom2_FD_187291 | JGI IMG/M metagenome (GOLD analysis project Ga0209013, IMG submission 187291) | Oil polluted marine microbial communities from Coal Oil Point, Santa Barbara, California, USA - Sample 2 (SPAdes) (version 2) | ecosystem: Environmental > Aquatic > Marine > Oil seeps ...
TTACACATTATTATTAATATTTAATAGGTGTATCGTTTCCATTTTCCATCGATACTGTACCTCTCTATCTTCATTAATTGACCGACTCAATATTTAAAGACTTGATAAATCGTTCAAATTCAGCATGTTTTTTAAAGACTCCTGCATCTCCAAGTACTTTTGCAAATTTATCCCCAACTTCTTTTTCCAATGCAGATTCGATTTGTTCTAAATCGGATAATTCTCCATACTTATCATTTAACTGTTCAGCCCATTCTTGATGGTAGGGAGCAACATTACCTTGTTTAACAAGTAAAAACCGTTTGATTTCATCTAGTTCATTCTTTAGTCGGGCAGGTAGAACTGCCAATCCCATTACTTCAATTAAACCGATATTCTCTTTTTTTATATGATGAACATCTGAATGTGGATGGAAAATTCCAAAGGGATGTTCTTCAGTTGTTCGGTTGTTCCTTAAAACAAGATCGAGTTCAAATTTCCTACCTCGCATTCGAGCGATGGGGGTGACTGTATTGTGCGGTGTATCTCCAGTAAATGGTATTATTTCTGCTTTCTTATCACTATAGCTTTTCCACTTTGTAAGTATGTGATCTGCTGCTTGAACTAGTGAATCTTTCTCATTACTTTGCAAACGAATAGTTGCTAATGGCCAATCTAAGGTCGATGAGATTACGCTTGAGTAATTTTTCAAAATAAAAGAGAATGCAGTCGAAGCATTTGTCATTGGAAAATCATACCTTCCAGCCTGATAATGATTATGACTTAAAATGGAACCACCTACAATTGGTAAATCAGCATTGGAACCAATAAAGTAATGTGGAAATTTTTCTATAAAAGTTAGTAATCGTTGGAAAGTGCCTTTGCTGATTTTCATGGGACGATGTTCTTCAGCTAGCAAAATACTATGTTCATTATAATAGACGTAGGGTGAATATTGTAGGTACCAATTTTCATCTCCTAATTGTATTCCAATGATTCGATGATTTGCTCTAGCTGGATATCCCACCCTACCGACATATCCTTCGTTCTCCATACACAAAACACATTTTGGATAATTACTATTAGTCTTAAACTCTCGTTCTCTCTTAATTTGCTCTGGATCTTTCTCAGGTTTTGACATGTTAATGGTAATATCCATTTTACCGTAGACTGTCTCAGCTTTAAAATGGATATTTTTTTTGATTCGTTTCATTTGAATATAATTACTATTTTTACTTAATTCATAAAAGTAATCTGTTGCTTCCTTTGGAGAGTTTTTATATTTTTGCTGGAAAATTTTATTGATAGTTGAAGGTCTTGCAACAAAGTGGTTCATAATATTTGCTGTTAAAATTTCCTTCTCATCGAAATTATCCTCAATTATGTTATTTTCTACAGCAAATACAGTTATTTTTTCAAGCAAATCTGGAATAGAATCCTCTGTTATCTGTTCAGTTATTTCACTACAAGATTCAATGCCCAAAAATGAAAGTAATTGGTTAAAAATATAAATTCGGTCCGAATAGAAGATTAGCTTTGCTTCAATTGCTTTTTGAATAAGTCCTTGAATATGTTCATTTATCATTCTTTTGCCACATCCTTGTTATAACCATTTGGATTATTAAGATGCCAATTCCACGCATCTTGAATGATATTCTCTATAGAGTATTTAGTTGGATGCCAATTTAAGATAGTGGCTGCTTTCTCAGAACTTGCAATTAGAATGCTTGGATCACCCGAGCGACGTGCACCTAACTTCTCTGGAATTATTTTGCCAGTTACTTTACGAGCTGTTTCTATCATTTCTTTAACTGAAAAACCTTGGTTACTACCAAGATTAAAGATATCGCTTTTTCCGCCATTATCTAAGTATGCAAGTGCTAAAAGATGTGCATGAATAAGATCTTCAACATGAACATAATCCCGGATACATGTGCCATCTGAGGTATCATAGTCATCTCCATAAACGGTTATATGTGAGCGTTGTCCGATAGCTGTTTCTAGAATAATCGGGATGAGATGTGTTTCTGGGCTATGGTCTTCGCCGATTTCCCCGGATTCTCTAGCACCCCCAACATTAAAATAGCGTAAAGAAACATATCGGATACCATATGCTTGTTCACACCATTTCATCATTTTTTCCATCATCAGCTTTGTTTCTCCATATGCATTTGTAGGATTTGTTCTTATATCTTCTGTGATAGGAACAGATTCTGGCTCACCGTAAGTCGCTGCTGATGATGAAAAGATGATTTTCTTTACATCAAATTCATGCATGACTTGTAGCAAAATCTGAGTGCCATAAACGTTATTGTCGAAGTATTCAAGTGGTTCTTCCATTGATTCGCCAACTAGAGAATTAGCAGCAAAATGGATAACAGAATCAATTAATTCTTTATTAAATACTTCCCGCATAAACTTAATGTCTCTACAATCACCCTCGTAAAACTTTGCTTGAGGATGAATTGCTTCTCTATGTCCGGTTTGTAGGTTATCAATTACAATTACATCTGACTTTTGATCTATTAGCTGATAAACTGCATGCGATCCAATATATCCTGCTCCACCTAAAACTAATATACTCATTTACAACACTCCTCCATTAATCTCTCTTGCTCCATCACCAATTGTTGCTGTATAAAATGACGCTTCATAACCAATTGCATTAGCATAAATTTGGTTAACATTATACCTGAAGCTATCAAGCTGACTTTTTTCGACAATTGCAATTGCGCATCCCCCAAAACCAGCTCCTGTCATTCGTGCTCCAATAACTCCTGGCTGATTCCATGCAGCTTTTACTAATGTATCTAGTTCAATACCTGTAACTTCATAATCATTTTGAAGAGAGATATGTGATTCATTCATTAACCTTCCAAATAGATCTAAACTTCCTTGACGTAATAGTACAAGAGCTTTTAATGTTCTCTCATTTTCATAAACTACATGCTTTGCACGTTTTCGGTTTGTTTCATCTTGAATAAGATGCTTGTGCTCTTTAAATTGTTCAATTGTTAGATTACCAAGATTTTGGATATTAAGTTCAGTTTGTAATTCCTTTAAAGCTTTTTCACATTGGGAGCGACGTTCATTATATTTGGAACCCACTAAGGTTCTCTGTTTATTCGTGTTAATAATCATAATGACATGATCATCAAGTTGTATAGGTGCATATTCATATTCTAGCGTTTGGCAGTTCAACAAAATTGCATGATTCTTTCTACCTTTTCCAATGGCAAATTGGTCCATGATACCACTATTAACACCGATATACTCGTTTTCTACTTTTAGTCCGAGCTTAATAATTTCTAGTCGGTCGATTGTTAAATCGAACAATCCCTCTAAAAGAACCCCAGTTACCATTTCAATCGAAGCAGAAGAAGAAAGACCAGCACCAGTTGGAATATTACCATAGTACAAGATGTCCATTCCATTCAATATATTAAATCCATTTTCACACATGTATTTAATAATACCTTTAGGAAAGTTCACCCAGGAATGTGTTTCATCGTAATCCAAGTCTGAGAGTTCACATTCAATAATCCCTGTATCAGTAAAATTCATAGAGAAAAAGCGTATCTTTTGATCTTCACGTTTTTGGGCTAGTGCATAGGTTCCAAATGAAATCGAGGCAGGAAAGACATTGCCACCATTATAATCCGTATGTTCACCAATAAGATTAATACGTCCTGGAGCAAAAAAAGAACGTGGTATTTTAGTAGAGTTGAAGACTGATTGAAATTCATAGTGTAAATTTGGAATCTGCATAGACTTACCTCCAATATTTAGTAAAATTTTTAATATAATTTAGTGTACTATATTTCGTTTGAATGTTCAAAATAATCCTGCTACTTATTAATTAGTAGCTAGAAACATTTGAGAATAAAGGAATTTTTAAAAAAAATATTTATAAAAATAAATATTTTTGATTATTCTGTATAGACAGAATAATAAGTTCGTGATAAAATTTTAAAAAATCAAGTAAATATTTTACTAAATATAATTATTGAAATTTTACTTGTTTTGTATAAATTACAGATGATGAGATTGAGTGGTGAAACTAGTGGCATATGCATTGGGAGTTGATATTGGGGGTACAAAAGTCGCCGCAATGATAATGAGGGAAGATGGCCAAATATTAAAACGTTCGGAAGTAGCGAGTACCCCCACAGACAAAGAAGAAATGTTTAATCAGGTTATTAAGTGTATAGAAATGTTACTGAATGAAACGAATGTAAGTATTCAAGAAATTACTGGCATAGGCGTTGGCATACCAGGAAAAGTGGACCGTGAGAATGGTATTGCTGTTTACCAAAATAATTTATCTTGGACAGGCTTTCCAATTGTAAAAAGATTACAAGATTACTTTTCATATGAAAATATAGTTATAGATAACGATGTATATATGGCTGCATTTGCGGAATGGAAAACATCTACAACAAATATACAAGACACTTTTGTATATTTAACAATAAGTACTGGAATTTCTTGTTCTATTATTCATCAAGGTTCCTTTATACGCGGAAACGGATTTGCAGGAGAACTTGGATTACTCCCAGTATTCACAACATCAGCTAAAGGTAGTATGGAAAGACTAGAGAAAACTGCATCAGGTCCAGCAATTAAAAAACTTGCGGAAAAGTCCTATGAAAATAATGATTTTACAACAAGTGAATTTTTCAAAAGATATAAAGAAGAAGACCCAGAAGCTAAAATTATAATGAAAGAAGTCGTGGATTCTTTAGCTCATGGGATTTATTCAATTATATGTTTAATAGATCCACACAAAATTGTTATTGGTGGTGGCGTGATGAATAATCATCCGTTTATATTAAGTTTAATTAAAGAATCTTTGAAACAATATTTGATTCCCGAACAACTTCATAGTCTCAGTCGATTATACCTAAGTGAACTGAAAGAGAATTCGGGTATTATTGGGGCGTGTTTAAAAGGAATTGATATAAATAACTAGATAGTTTAAGAGGGGGCCAAATGGACTTAAAGACTATTAAAATACCGTTAATCTTTCAATAAAGGTGATTAAAATTTAGAAAAAGGGGATTCGACTTATGAAAAAAATCACATTATTAATTGTAGGGATACTATTAATCGCAATTCTGAGTGCTTGTGGAAATGATAGTAGTAACGCAAAGGAAGATAATAAAATTACTTTATGGTATTGGAATAGAGGATTAGATGAAACAGTATTAGAAAAAGTTAAAGAGGAGTTCCCTGATGTAGAGTTTGTTGCTCAAAAGCTACCTCCAGGTTCTGATTATAAAACGAAATTAAGTTCTTTATTAGCTTCAAAAAATAATGAAGATGCGCCAGATTTAGTTTTAATGAATATATGGGTGTCAGAATACTTACCACACGCTGACAAGTTTGCGAATCTTTACGAATACGGTGGAGCTGATCTTGAGAAAATATATCCAACTTGGAAAACAAGTCAAGCAGTCACAGGAGATGGTAAGACAATGATTGCAGTACCAGTAGATACAGCTCCAACAGGGTTCTTCTATAGAGAAGATATTTTTTCTGAAGCAGGAATTGCCAATTCACCTGAAGAACTTTCAGGGAAGGTAAGTACATGGGATGGTTACGTTGATGTGTTAACAATGTTAAAAGAGAAAACAGGTAGTTATGCTGTTACTTCTATTAAAGATGCTTTTTCCAACTATGTAAATAAATTAGACAGTCGTGTTTTTGATGGAAATGATAACTTTATTGGTGATCAACAACATATCAAAGATGTTTGGGATAGAGTAATTGAATTAGATGAAAAAGGATTAGTCTTTGGGAACATTGATGAGCAATCACAAGAATGGAACGCAGCAATTAATAATGACGAGATTGTTGGTTACGATGGACCTGTTTGGGCGAAAGATATTTTAATTGATTCAACGCCAGATACTGCTGGTAAATGGAAGGTATCAAGATCTCCAATTAGTGATGGTAACGATGGTGGATCATTCCTTGCAGTATTAAAATCATCAAAAAGTCCTGAAGTAAGTGCAGAAATCGCTAAATTTATCAATTCTACTGAAAATCAAATTACTTCATATAAGAACTTAAGTCTATTCCCTGCAGAAATTGATGCATTGGAAAGTGATGAACTTGATCATAATGAAGAGTTTTTTGGAGGGCAAAACACGACAGAAATATTTGCAGAATCAGCGAAAAACGTAAAAGAAGCATATAGAGGCTCAAAAGAGTCTATTGTTTTTACTGCATTCAGAGACGAATTAGATTTAGTGAAAATAAAGGACAAAGATCCAGAAGAAGCATGGTTAGACGCATTAGAGAAAATTGAAAGAGATTTAGGTCTATAAAGAATAGGGGAATTATAATTCCCCTATTTTCAATAAATTTAGGTGGTGAGCTAAAATCGGAACTATTAATCATCATATAGATAAAAGAAACACATGGAAAGAAGTAAAGAAGAATAAAGGAGCATACTTGCTTATATCACCATTTTTCTTGATTTTTTTTGTTTTTGGTATTTTTCCTGTTGTGTTCTCTATATACCTTTCTCTCTCTAGCTGGGACGGTATTGGGACGATGGAGTTTGTAGGCTTCCGAAACTTTGAGTATTTATTAAAGGATCCACTCTTTTGGAAATCTATCACAAATACGCTAATAATTTGGATTTTATCAACAGTCCCAATGATTATACTGGCATTAGTTATCGCTTTCTTATTAAACTCTGCTTTTGTAAAGTTTAGTGGACTTTATAAAACTTTGTATTTTCTTCCTAATGTAACGGCAATAGTATCAGTTGCAATAGTTTTTGGTGTTATCTTTGCACCAAGCTATGGTTTAATAAACTATTTTGTTACCTTATTTGGATTTGATGCTATTGATTGGCATAATAATTCCTTTGGAGTGAAACTCGCTATTTCGGCGATGATCATTTGGAGATGGACTGGATACAATGCTATTATCTTCCTTGCAGGTTTACAAAAAATATCTGGTGATATATATGAGGCTGCTAAAATGGATGGTGCTAGCTCATTTCAAATATTTACTAAAATTACAATTCCATTGTTAAAACCGGTTTTGCTGTTTGTCGTCATTACATCTACTATAGGTGGAATGCAGACCTTTGTAGAGTCCCAATTGCTAGTTGGTAATTCAGGTGGGGCAGGTGGAGAAGGACTAACAATCGTTTTATATCTTTATCAACAAGCATTTGTGAAAAATCTTTATGGATATGGATCAGCGATAGCAATCGGATTATTTTTCATAATAATTCTATTCTCTTTAATTAACTGGAAGTTTGTGCAACGAAAAGGTTGATAAAAGATAAAAGAGGTGAAAAGCTTGACTAAAATGAAGAAATTTTTATTACATATCTGTTTGATATTAGGAGTTATTATTTCAATTTTCCCTTTCTATTGGTTAATTGTTATGGCTACAAATATTTCAAGTGCAAGCTTTAAATTCCCACCGGTTTGGACCTTTGGTGATCAACTGTTTATAAACATACAAAAAGTATTTGCAGAAGTCGACTTCTTAAAAGCTATTACTAATACAATTTTTGTTTCAACAATTACAACAGTTTTTGTTTTGTTTTTTAGTACTTTAGCAGGATTTGTTTTTGCGAAGTTTGAATTTCCAGGTAAAAATAAATTATTTTTTTTCACGCTTGGAACTATGATGATTCCCGCACAGCTTTCACTAATCCCGAATTTTATTTTGATGCAAGAATTTGGTTGGATTGATAGCTATAAAGCTTTAATAATACCTGGGCTTGCTAGCGCGTTTGGCATATTCTGGATCAAGCAATATGCTGAAGGCGCTATTCACGATGATTTGTTGAATGCGGCTAGAATAGATGGTTGTGGAATATTCCGAATGTATTGGAGTGTTGCTTTGCCTGTTTTAAGACCATCGATAGCATTTTTAGCAATTTTTACTTTTATGGGCGTTTGGAATGATTACCTATGGCCACTAATAGTATTAAATGATCCATCTAAATATACATTAATGGTGGCTTTGGCAAATTTAAAAGGTTTACATCAAACAGATATTGCTGCTGTAATGACTGGTACATTATTAGGGACTGTTCCACTAATTATATTGTTTTTAATTGTAAGTAAACAATTTATTTCTGATATTGCAGCTGGTGCTGTAAAAGATTAATGACTAAAAGGTGGGAATAACCTTGAAAAAAGTAAAAGCCGTTTTAATAGGTGCTGGTGATAGAGGAGCTAAAGCTTATGCACCTTATAGTATTAATTTCCCTCATGAATTAGAGTTTGTAGCAATCGCGGAGCCTGTTCTGGAGAGAAGAAATAATTTTGCTGTAGAATTTTCTCTAACCGAAGCTCAGTGCTTCACCTCATGGGAAGAAATGTTGGATCAGAATATCGAAGCTGATATTGCTATTATTTGCACATTAGATCGAGAGCATTACTTGCCAACTGTGCGTGCAATACAGAAGGGTTATCACGTTTTACTGGAAAAACCAATGTCACCTGAACCAAAGGAATGTATATCCATGGTTGAAGTTGCGAAAAAGTATAACAAACTATTAACCATATGCCATGTTTTAAGATATACACCATTTTGGCAAAATATTAAAAGTATCATAGATGAAGGTGAAATAGGAGATATTGTTTCAATCCAATTAAATGAAAACGTCGAAGTTATGCATATGTCACATAGCTTTGTAAGAGGAAATTGGAATAACAGTGATATATCGAGTCCCATGATTTTACAAAAATCTTGTCATGACATGGATATTTTAATGTACTTGATGAACCAAAAATGTAAACAAGTCAGTTCATTTGGTTCATTAATGCATTTTAAAGAAGAAAATGCACCAAAAAATGGGCCCTTACGTTGTTTGGATGGATGTCCAATCGAAAACGAATGCATGTTTCACGCCGGCAAATATTATTTAGGTGAAGGTAAAGGATGGGCGAAAAAGTTCACCACCGATTATTCTCGAACTGGTATTATACACGCTCTAAATACAACTCCCTATGGAAAATGTGTCTATCGTTCAGATAATAATGTAGTAGATCACCAAGTTGTAAATTTGGAGTTTGAAAATGGCGCAACAGCAACATTTAGTATGTGTGGATTTACTAGGGAGCAAACACGCATTGTTCAAATTATGGGTACTAAAGGTGAAATTCGAGGGAAAATGGATGAAAACACTATTTCTGTTTTTGAATTTTTAACAAAAAATGATAAAATTATCCATTTAGCAGAGCAAGCAAGTGGACATGGTGGTGGCGATGAAGCTATAGTTAGAGATTTTTTGGCAGAAGTACGAAACTTTCGAGGTGAGGAAGGAAGAACATCGGCATCTATATCACTAGAAAGTCATTTACTGGCTTTTGCTGCTGAATCCTCAAGACTTCAAAATGGTAAAGTTATTCATATTGCAAATTTTTCGAATGAAGTTCGTTAATGTGAAAGGTGTTGCTTATAATGCTTAAATTTATAGGAAAAGAGCTTTACATGAATAATAAACCAATCCAACTTATTTCTGGTGCTATTCATTATTTCAGAATTGTACCTGAATACTGGGAGGATCGTTTGTTAAAGTTAAAAGCATGTGGTTTTAATTGTGTGGAAACTTATGTACCGTGGAATTTACATGAACCTATGGAAGGTAAATTCAATTTTGACGGTATTGCGAATATAGAAGAGTTTATACGGGTAGCTGAGAAAGTTGGATTATACGTGATTATTCGACCTAGTCCCTATATATGTGCTGAGTGGGAGTTTGGTGGTTTACCCTCATGGCTACTATCTGATAGCAATATGAAATTGAGGTCTTTTTATGTGCCATATTTAGAAAAAGTAGATAATTATTATGATGTTTTATTAGAAAAACTTGTACCATTGTTACAAACTAATGGTGGACCTATAATCGCTATGCAAATTGAAAATGAATACGGTAGTTTCGGAAATGATAAAAAATACCTTAACTATATAAAAGAAGCAATGATTACTAGAGGGATAAATGTGCTTTTGTTTACATCTGATGGACCCACGGATTTAATGCTTCAAGGTGGGACAATTGAAAATGTTTTAGCGACCGTTAATTTTGGTTCTAAACCAGTAGAAGCATTTACTAAACTGCAAGAGTATTTCCCAAATACCCCAAATATAGTAATGGAATACTGGAACGGTTGGTTTGATCACTGGGGAGAAACTCATCATAAAAGGGACCCAGCCGAAGCCGCAAAAGTGTTTGAAGAAATGCTTGAAAGGGGAGATTCAGTTAACTTTTACATGTTTCATGGTGGTACAAACTTTGGTTTTTACAATGGAGCTAATTTTGGAGATGAATATCAACCAACCGTAACTAGTTACGATTATGATTGTCCAGTTAGTGAAGCAGGTGATATCACTCCTAAATTTTTTGCAGTCCGCGAAGTAATTGCAAAACATAAAAATATTGGGAAATTATTATTACCAGAACCAATAACAAAAATGAACTATGGAAAAGTAATTCTGACGGAAACCCTTCAGCTATTTGATGCATTGGAAATGATTAGTAAACCGATAGAAAGAGCAAATCCGGAAACAATGGAAAAAATCGGGCAAGATTATGGATTTACACTTTATCGTACATTTTTAAAAGGGCCTAATAACGAAGCAGAGTTATCTATTCAGGAAGTACGAGATCGTGCATTAGTTTTCGTAAATAATGAGTATAAGGGTGTAATTGATCGTTGGAAAAATAATACTATTTCTTTTGCAGTTCCTAAAGAAGGAGTTGAAATTAGCCTTTTAGTAGAAAATATGGGTCGTATTAATTATGGACCTAGAATGTTTGATCCTAAAGGAATTACAGAAGGAGTTAGATTTGAACGCCAGTTCTTGTTTGATTGGACTATTTATCCTTTAGCAATGGACAATCTAGAATTATTAGATTCCTATTCAAAGGATAAGAAAACTAAAGGGCCTACATTCTACAAAGGATCTTTCACTGTGGAAGAAATTGGAGATACATTTGTGGAGCTATCCGGTTGGACCAAAGGGTTTGTTGTCGTGAATGGATTTAATATAGGAAGGTACTGGGAGAAAGGACCACAAGAGACTTTGTATTTACCAGGACCAATATTACGTAAGGGCGAAAATGAAATACTTGTTTTTGAATTGCACGGAACAATTACTCCTGAAATTTCATTAATCGATACCCATAAACTTGGCTAATTTAAAGAGCAGTCTATACACTGCTCTGCAGCTATAAATACTGTATTATAGTATATATTAGAATAATCTACTAAATCCGGTAATTATAGAAATGGAAAAGGTGATTGAAAGTGGCAACTATTAAAGACATAGCTGAAAAAGCAGGTGTATCCTCTGCGACTGTTTCACGTGTGCTAAATTATGATGCAAGTTTATCGGTAGCAGATGAAACGAAGAAAAAGATATTTGAAATAGCAGAAGAGTTATCTTATCGAAAAAGTACATCAAAAAAATATTTTGATCAAAAGATTGCTATTGTACATTGGTATACAGAAAAAGAGGAGTTAAATGATCTCTATTATCTGTCAATAAGACTTGGGATTGAACAGCGTTGTAAAGAAATTGGTATGAATCCTGAAGTTTACTTTTTCGATAATATTAAAGATATAAAGGCTTCTGAGATTAAAGGAATTATTGCTGTCGGTAAATTTAGTGATCAGCAAGTGAAGGAATTAGCAATTATTAATCCGTTGGTTATTTTCGTTGATTACAGTCCAAATGAAGAAAAATATGATTCTATTGTCATTGATTTTGAAAAAGCAACAAAGAAAATAATCGATTTTTTTCTTTCAACTAAACACAAAAAAATTGGGTTTATTGGTGGGAGAGAGAAACTCAAAGGTCATACTGATCCTATAGTTGACTTACGGGAAAAAACATTTCAATCCTATATGAAGGAAAATGGAGTTTATGATGAAAGATTTGTTTATATTGGCTCCTTCTCTGTTGATGATGGATACAATCTTATGAAAAAAGCGATAAAAGAATTAGAAGAAGATTTACCGACTGCCTTTTTTATGAGTAGTGATGTTATGGCTATTGGCAGTTTAAGAGCTCTTCACGAGGCTAATATAGTGATCCCTGATCGAGTAAGTATTATTGGAATAAATGATATGACTGTTTCCAAATACATGTATCCCTCTTTGAGTACAATCAGAGTATATACAGAAATTATGGGTGAAACTGCTGTTGACACTTTACTTGAACGTTTAAAAGGCAGAAAAATCGCAAAGAAAATATTAATCTCAACAAGTCTGATTATCCGAAACAGTGTAAAAAAGTAAGGGGGCAGTACAAATGTTCAATTTGAGTACAGAACAAATCATTAAAATGAATGCAGTACATACGACGAGAGAAATTCACCAACAGCCAGCTGTATGGAATGAATTAGTTTCTGATTTGGCAGAAAAAAAAGAATATTTAAAAGGATTCTTAGAATCTATTTACAAAAAACATGACAAAATTCGCGTTATTTTAACAGGTGCTGGGACTTCTGCGTTTGTTGGCGACACTTTAGTTCCACAATTAGCACAGCTAAATAAACGAAACGTCCAATTCGAATCGATACCTACAACAGATATTGTATCTAATCCATCACATTATTTATTTAAAGATGCCCCAACAATTCTTGTGTCGTTTGCTCGATCTGGAAATAGTCCGGAAAGTGTAGCAACCGTTAAATTGGGTCAAGATATAGTGATTGACTTTTATCAAATAGTAATTACATGTAATAAAGAAGGGCAATTAGCGAAAAATATTCACGGTGACGAAAAAAGTTTGCTATTGTCAATGCCTGATAAGTCGAATGATCAGTCTTTAGCGATGACAAGCAGCTTCACTAGTATGATTATTGCTGCCTATGTATTATTCACGGAAGATGATTTGACGAATGATGTAGCTAACCAATTGATAAATAATGCAGAACAGTTAATTGAAAACCTAGGTGACTATATTGATAAAGTAGTAGCATTTGAATTTGAACGAATAGTCTATTTAGGGTCAGGTTTACTAGCACAATTATCACATGAAGCTGCTTTGAAAATGTTAGAACTTACTGGTGGTCAAGTTGTTGCAATTCATGAATCATCACTTGGATTTCGCCATGGCCCGAAGTCAATTTTGAGTGGTAACTCTGTAGTAGTTATATTCCTTTCCCAAGATCCTTACACAAGAAAATATGATTTAGACATTCTGCGCGAATTAGCAGTTGGAAAACTAGGAGCAAAAATTGTTGTACTATCTGAAACATGTGATGCAGAAGTTGAAGATTTGGCTGATTTGTTTATTTCAGTAAATGTTGGTTCAAATTCATTTTCAAATGATTTTTATCTTGCATTATTGTATATTATTTTTGCACAAGTTTTAGCTGTAAAAAAATCCATATACTTAGGTTATACACCTGACAATCCAAGTCCAAGTGGTGCTATTAGTCGAGTGGTACAAGGGGTAACAATCTACGAATATTGTAAATAGGAACTATAGTAGCTCGAATCTTTTATATAGAAGTGACTACAAGGGGGAAAAGTGATGGGATATGTACATAACACTAAAGAAATGCTTATTAAAGCTAGAAATGAGGGGTATGCTGTTCCCGCATTTAATATCCATAATTTAGAAACAATTCAAGTCGTTATAGAGGCAGCGGTTGAATTGAGATCACCTATAATTCTAGCTGCAACCCCGGGAACAATGAGTTACTCTGGACGTAGTTATATTCAAGCAATTGCTGAAGTTGCCGCGAAGGAAAATGATATTCCAATTGCATTGCATTTAGATCACCATGAGAGTGTTGATTCTATTATAGAATCCCTTGATCTTGGTGTAAAATCTGTGATGATAGATGGTTCGCACGGTGACTTTGAAGAAAATATCGCAATAACAAAAGAAGTGGTAGAAATAGCACATAAATATGGAGCTACTGTTGAAGCAGAATTAGGAAAATTAGTCGGTCAAGAAGATGATCTTATTGTTCAAGCGAAAGATGCACAATATACGGACCCAAATACTGTACAAGAGTTTGTTGAGCGTTCAGGTATTGATTCACTTGCGGTTGCAATTGGAACAGGACATGGTTTGTATGAAACAGAACCTAATTTGGATTTTGAACGCCTGGAAAAGATAAAAGAGTTGCTAGATATTCCACTAGTTTTACATGGTGCCTCAGGTATTTCAGTAGATGACGTCCGAAAGTGTATTTCCCTTGGTTGTGCAAAAGTAAATATTTCTACAGAGCTTAAGATTCCTTTTTCTGATGCACTACGCAATTATTTAATACAGAATCCAGGTGAAACAGATACTAGAAAGTATATGAAACCAGCTAAAGATGCGATGAAAAAAGTAGTTCAAGAGAAAATATTAATGTGTTTGAGTAATGGAAAAGCTTAATACTATGGAGTGAGAGTTTATTATTTATTCTCACTCCATTTGTATATACAGAATCTATATAGTCCTTCTATTCAAAATGAGGTGGTATTAAATGATTTTAACGATAACACTAAATCCAGCTGTAGATATAAGTTATAAATTTGAATATTTTCTCCTGGATAACTTGAATCGTATTGAAGATATTTCAAAAACAGCAGGGGGAAAAGGTTTAAATGTTGCCAGGGTACTACGTCAACTGGAGGAAGATGTTGCTGCCTCAGGCTTTTTAGGTGGGTATTTGGGTAGCTTTATTAGAACTGAAATTAAGGATTTCGGTATTCAGGATTATTTTGTACAAATATCAGGTGAAACTAGAAATTGTGTTGCTCTAATCCATAATGGTAAACAGACAGAAATATTGGAAAACGGTCCCGTAATTTCTCAACAAGAAACTAGACTCTTTTTAGAGAAATTTATAGAGTATGTGCAACAAGTTGAAATCGTTACTATATCAGGTAGCTTACCACAAGGGTTATCAAAAGACTTTTATTTAAAATTAATTGCAATTGCCAACAAATATGAAGTGCGTGTACTTTTGGATGTGAACGGAGAACTTCTAACTCCAATATTAGAAAGCAAAAACAAGCCATTTTTAATTAAACCAAATAGGGAAGAGTTGGAAGACTTACTGGGAGAAAAGTCGATGGATGAAGATCAAATAATGAAAGCTTTAATTTCTCCACTGTTTATTAATATTCCATGGGTTGTTGTTACTCTCGGATCGGAAGGAGCTATTGTTAAACATGAAAAGAAATTCTACAAAGCAAATGCACCCATAATTGAAGCTATTAATCCTGTAGGTTCGGGTGATTCTGTTATAGCTGGTTTTGCGGCAGGTTTAATACGTGGATTAGCTGATAAAGATTTGATAAAGTTTGCACTCTCAATGGGGGTCCTAAATGCAATGGAAGAAAAAACTGGTTACATTAACGTGCAAAGAATAGATTGGGCTATTAAAGAGATAAAAGTAGATATAATCGAATAATTGCATTTTAGAATTAACTCTCTTTTATAGATGACTATACCTATTAGGAGGAAGTTATTCTTGGAAAATTTATATTTAATTAATGCAACAATTATTTTTGAAGATAGTTTAGTACGACAAGGATTTATCCATATTAAAGAAGAAAAAATAGTGTCAATAGATGATATGGAAAATTGTCCACATTTATCTGCTACAGATAAGGTATTCGACTGTACAGGAAAACAATATGTGATACCCGGCATGATTGATATTCATGTTCATGGTGCAGCAGGATTCGACTTTATGGACGGTAAACATGAAGCTTTTGAAGGAATTGCGCAAGCTTTAGCGAAGGAAGGAATTACCTCTTTTTTAGCGACGACTATGACTAATCCAGTCCAACAAATAAATGAAACCCTGAAAAATCTAGCAGAATATAGAGCAAAAAGTAATGAACCAGGTATCCCCGAAATGATTGGTATTCATTTAGAAGGACCTTTTATTAATAAAGAACAAAAAGGAGCTCAACCAGAAGATTGTATTATTTCGCCAAATGCTGATCTTTTTAAACAATGGCAAAGACTATCAGGTAATGCTATCAAGATTATTACGTATTCACCTGAATTAGACGAAGGATTTGAACTACTAAATAACCTGAAAAAGTTGAAAGTAATTCCGTCGATGGGTCATACAAATGCTACTTATGATGAAGCAAATAGTGCTATTATTCAGGGGGTTACCCATGCAACACATTTGTTTAATGGCATGAAAAGTTTTCATCATAGAGATCCTGGAGTAGTTGGATCAGCTATTCTAAATGACGATGTTTATGTTGAAATTATTCCAGATGGTATACATTTTCACCCTGATTTACTAAAACTTATCGTAAAAATGAAGACACTTGAAAAAGTACTTGTAATTACAGATGGAATGCGCGCTACAGGAATGCCGGATGGGGAATATGATTTAGGGGGTCAGCGTGTATCTGTTCGAGATGGGAAATGTTCTTTAATCTCTCATGATTCCTTAGCTGGAAGTATATTAACAATGAACAATGCAAGATTGAACCTTGAGAAGTGGCTAGAATTGTCTATACATGAACAGGTATTAATTACTTCTACAAATCAGGCAAAACGTTTAGAGATATTAAGTCACAAAGGATCGATAAGTGTTGGTAAGGATGCTGATATTGTTGTCATAGGTCAAAATGGTGAAGTTGAGTTAACTATTTGTAGAGGTGCTATTGCTTACGAGCGTAGTGGAGCTTTTTTATGATATAGTTTAAAAAATATTATAGCTAGTGAATTCTAGCATTTTCTAGAATAGAAGAGGTGTATCAATGATTAACCAACTAAAGGAAGTATTCTCCTCTCTAAAAGTATCTAATGATGGTAAAGATCAACTAGGCTCTGAATACAAATGGTTTACAACAGACAACCATGAAGTCATTGGCATCCGTAACGACGAACTAACCTCCAAAGATATCTCATTATTAACGGCTTTTCTATCCCCC
>Ga0209013_10002434_pt1 | contig 16878 bp, 21 predicted proteins | sample Cruoilmetagenom2_FD_187291 | JGI IMG/M metagenome (GOLD analysis project Ga0209013, IMG submission 187291) | Oil polluted marine microbial communities from Coal Oil Point, Santa Barbara, California, USA - Sample 2 (SPAdes) (version 2) | ecosystem: Environmental > Aquatic > Marine > Oil seeps ...
CTTTGCCCATACATCCAACTCTTTTCTTACAGTCAGTTTCGCGATGATATAGATTTGCCACATGTAAAAAAATATACCTATAGTATTGATCACATAGCCCAGCATCATCAGCCATTCTTGTGTTATAAGTGCGCCTATGAAAACAATCCCTACACCGGTGATGACCAGTTTAAATGCCATATTGATTGCTTTTTCATCAAAGCCGTGTGCAAGCGAAAACATCGGTATGAGGATCAAAGACAATCCTATAATAGTCAACACTACATACCCAGCAAGCACTGCATACACATGGGCTTTAAGCATCAAAGAGACATTAATTCCCAAGTCACCGCTTAACCCCAGTGCAATAGCAAACCCCGTAAGAATACCAAGCAGCAAGTAGCCATTGCTCCATGCAACCGTATCTACTGTCAGTGTTCTTATCTCTGTTTTTTTAAGTGTTGCAATGTTTTCAAATGCAAAAATGAGCATGGATACAAGTACCAACAAACCTCCGAAAGGAAGCAACGCTGGCATCAGCCAAAAACCAGCAACCATAATTGCTGCACCAAAACCAAGCAAAGGCAAAATGACATAGTATACATCAACTACCACATGTCCTACTTCAAGTACCACAGGGATAAGCTGTGCCATGGCTCCAAAGATGATCATCATCACAAAACCCAGTAAAAAGAGGTGCACCCATCCTGCTACATCCATCTGTTGATAGCTGAATGTAGGTTCAAAGAATAACAATGCCATCATGGAAAGCAGGTAAAAGATCACTCCATATCGAAAAAATGGAGCAATAAGGCTAAGAGGTGGTGCGAAATCTCTAGAGATAGGTGTCATAGACGATTAACCGTCACAAGAGTTTTGATCAAGGTCTGCTTTTTCACTCTCTTCTGACTTATAAGAAAAAGTAAGTTTTACACGTCCATCTTCAAGATCTTCAGTTTCTATATCATAATTTTCACCGATCTTAGAGAGGAGTCCCCCAGGTTTTTTATGGTTAATCATGACCACTTTTTTATTTGCACTGTCAAGTAATTTTAGCCCTGCCATTGCATTGACCATAGGATCCGGCGGTCCGCATTTTGAAGTATCAAATTCAAAAATCTGATCTTCTCCCAAGGTATATGTAAAGAAAGGTACATTGGCACCTTCAACTTCTATAGATTCTTTAAATATTTCTGACATTTTCTTTCCTTTTTATTGATATCCATTATTATAATGACTTATTTGAGGTATTATCTTGACTTATATCAAGATTTGAGATTTTTTATTATTTTTGGCCACATATAATAACCCTATATGCTCAAACATGTTTTAACTCTTTAAGTTTCAGACTAAGATACAAACTCAAACCCAATAGCCCGATGGTCAGAAGATAGATAAAAGTATAACTTGGCACAAAATTTAAGATCACACCTCCCAGGATCGGGAAAAAGAGTCCCAATGAGGTGATATTGACCTGAAGTGCTGAATAGACAGGTCTTTTATCTTCAGGTGCGATCTCTATCACTAAATTCATATCACTGATCTTAAAAGCGTCCAATGCTACGCCAAAAATCAAAAAGATAAGTGCATAAGCATACACACTCTGGGCAAAAAGTGCAATGACAAAAGCAATGATCATAAAAAGAATACTCAGTGAAAGCATCTGTTCGTAGTTGTTAATTCTTCTCCATAAAAAAGTACTGCCTAATATACTTCCTGACATCTGCACAGTGATAAATCCGCCAAGCATCCAGCCTGTAAGCGTAAACGAATTGTTTGCATTCAGGATGACAAAGGGCATGGCCAGAAAGTAGCTGTAGCCTAACAAAATAACGATGATCTGCTGTTTAAGTCTTTGGTCACTTTTGAGAAGTGCGATGGCATTTTTCACAAACAGTATAAAGCTTTTTTCTTTGACAGAGATGTTCTCTTTTACAGGTTCCTCGATCGTAACAAAGGTAACAAAGCCTATCGCCATCAGCAGACTGCTGATCATAAAAAGATAAGCATAACTCTGAGGAGCTTCAAAAGCACTCAATACGTATCCGGCAATCCCTCCACTGATGATCGAAGCGCTTGCCGCTGCAATTTGTCTATTTGCCATCGTCTTGCCACGATACTTTTTGGAGAAAAGTTTTGCTTGAAGTTCTTTAAAGTATATCGCACCAAATCCTGCGGTAAAAGAGAAGAAAAAAAGTCCCACGCCTATAAAAAACAGGGTGAGAGCTTTGTTGCTATCTCCCAAAAAGAAGATACTCACACCTATGAGAAGCCAGCTGAGAAATCGAAAGAAAAACACTTTTTTAAAATAGGGGATCACTTTTTTATATGCTTGCGCATGAAAAGCTGCATAGAGCTGTACTACCACAGCGCCTCCACGAAGCAAAGAAGCAAAAATACCCACAATGATGACACTCTCGCTAAAGTGATGCACCATAAGAGGAAGTATGGTTGAGGGTTCCGCTATCGTAATAGCAAGTGCCAGGAAAAAAGCATGTATAACATTTTTAGTATTATTTTTTGGATCATCAATTTTAAACATTAACGCTTACTTTTGAATGAATCTATCATCAGATTTTTTTTCACTCACTTCATCAGCACTGGACTGCATCCATCCTGACCTGCTTTCTCCCTCAACTCTGTCAAAGTTTTCAATATAAGGTTTGATGTCAAGAAGCGGTGTACCGTCAAGGATGTCTACACCTTTAATCGTTACTATATTTCCTTCAACTTTTACAAGTTCAACCACTGAAAGACCAAGACTGTTAGGATGCATAGGTGTACGCGTGGAAAATACACCTCTTGGCGTATGGGTTTTGTCATTAAAAGGTATGACCGAAAGTTTGGGTACTTTCACTTCATGAAAATAATAGATCAGATAAACATGAGAAAAGCCATCCAGATCTTTTAAGCCTTCTGCATACTCTTTTTTAAATTCGATCGTAGCATAGATATCTTTTGCCCCTTTTGGCTGGACCGGCATATTGACCAGGTCACAAAAGGGAGATCTGACCGTTGCGATCTGTTGTAAGTGTATTTGCATTCTCTCTTAAGCCCTGTACTATTTGTCAAAATATTTTTTAAAATATTCTTCTACCAAAGCATCAAAATACTGCATACGCTCTTTACCTTTAGGCATTGTCGTACGCAAAGCTTTCATTTTTTCTAAAAATTCTCCCACAGAATTCGGGATGATCTTTTCAAAATGACGGCGTATCTGTTTTGCAAATGCCGGAGAGGCACCACCTGTGGAAAAGGCGATGGTAAGGTCTCCCTTCTGTACATAAGAAGGGAAGATGAAGTCACAGTAATCCGTATTGTCTACAGAATTTACAAGTATTCTGCTGCCCCTTGACTCTTCATAGATGGCTTGATGCAGGTCTACCGTATCTGTAGCCACAATGACAATGTCATACCCTTCAATGTCCCCTTCTTTATACGCTCTTTGATAGAGTGTTAAACAGTGGTCTTTGATAAGGTTTTGGGCTTCCTCTTCTACTCTCAATGCTATCACTGTGATCTCTTTTGTAAAATCTACCAGTTTTTCAAGTTTTTCAGTGGCAATGTACCCGCCGCCTATCACTAAAACTTTGAGATCCTGCATATCCATATACATAGGAAAATACGCCATAAATATCCTTTTATTTGTAATTTAACAGAAGTTTATCATAATAGTTTTGATGTGTATCAATCATTCATAAAGTATTATTAAATATAATCCTAAATAATAAATTATAACTTGGAGTTTCTAAAAATGGAAAACGAATTACTCTTTCAAATGCAAAATGCATTTCCTATAACGCAAAGACCTTTTGAGGTCATAGCCAAAGAACTGAACACCACAGAAGAAGAGATACTTTCTATGGTACAAAAGCTCAAAGAGGAAAAGATTATCAGACAGACCTCTGCCATTTTTGACACCAAAAGACTGGGATACAAATCATCTCTGGTTGCCTTTAAAGTGGCAGAAGATAAGATCGACGAAGCCGCCAGTATCATTAATGCCCATCCCGGAGTGAGTCACAATTACCTCAGAAACCATGACTATAACATCTGGTTCACGATGGCAGTGGCACCTGACTCGAAACTGGGACTTGAAAAAACCATCGAGATACTCAAAGAGCGTACAGGGGCCGAGGATGCCATTATCCTTCCTACACTCAAAATGTTCAAGATCTCCGTGAAGATGGATACGACAGGCAAACGTGCTAAAAAAGAAAAACTCAAAAAACTGGCACATAAAGAGATCAAACTCACCCCTCTGCACATACATGTCATCAAAGAGTTACAAAAAGACATCGAGGTCATTGCGGAGCCATTTGAGAAAGCCATAGAAAAACTGGGTCTCTCCTATGAAAGGTTTTTTGAATTAGCCAATGAACTCAAAGAGAGTGGTGTCATGCGTCGTTTTGCCACCATACTCAACCACAGAAAAGCAGGTTTTGGTGCCAATGCCATGTCTGTCTGGGCAGTGCCGAAAGAGAAAGGGGAAGAGATAGGAAGAGAAATGGCAGAATTTTCAGCGGTCAGCCACTGTTACCTCAGACCCTCTTACCCCAACTGGCCCTACAACCTCTTCGCCATGGTCCATGCAAAAACCCAGGAAGAGTGTGATACGCTCATCGAAGAGATGGCAAAAGAGAGCGGTTTGACCGAATACGGGAAACTCTACTCCACGGTGGAGTTTAAAAAACAGAGGCTGGTCTACTTTGATGATGCCTTTGAAGCATGGGAAGAAGCTGTTTAAACCTCTGGATTCAGGTTTAAATCAGTCTTTATAGCCGATCTTCGCCTTAAAATCTACAATACAGTTGGTGCAGTCTTTCATCGTATTGGTCTCCACTATATAAAAAAGTGCATCTTTGCTCAATACTGTTAAGCGATGGTCTTTTACGGAGATAATACCTTCTTTTTTAAATTTCGTGAGTATGCGTGAAAATGTTTCAGGGGTAAGGTTGAGGATAGAAGCAATCTCATTATTTTTAAGCCGGTTGAACACAGAGGGTTTTTTGATCATCAGGTCTGCCACTTTTGCTTCTGAAGAGAGGATGGTCTCTTTGTGTACCAAAGCAGAAAGCATCATCACTTTCCCGGTCAGGGACTTAATGAGTTCTAAAGAGAATCGTGGCTGATTGAGGTATTCATAAAGTTTGTCAAAATGAAGCAGACCAATGGCCCCGTCACTTACAAATTCACAGGTGGCAGGGAAGATCTCCTGCTCAAAACAGGCAAATTCTGCTATGAGAGAAGGTGCTGAAAAACGGTTGATCTGTATTTGCGTTCCTTTGGGAGATGTTTTATAGAGTTTGACAGACCCTTCCATCAAGATATGCAGATACTCACTCCGGTCACCTTCATAAAAAACTATACTGTCCTTCTTATAGTGCTTTACATGGATGGCATTCTGGAGCTCTTTAATATATGTTTCCCCTAAAGCAGAGAACATAGGGATATTTTGAAGTTGGACCATGGTTATTACCTCATAATAATAAATACGAACCCGTACTATACAGTAGTATAGATAAAGAGTATTCTATAATTATTCGATAATAACCATTTTTAGAACAAAAATAACTTAATAATAATAATTACTTATGCAAAAGCATTATTTTTCAAACCAGGAGAGCTGTTTATGCAGTTTGACCACTTCTCCCACAACAATAAGTGCAGGGGTAGGCAGATCTTTTGCTTTTTCGTAAATATCTTCCAATGTGCCAATGACTGTTTTTTCATCCGGTCTGGTACCACGAGAAATCACCGCAACAGGATAATCTTTTGGTTTACCTATCCCTATAAGCTTTTTACAAATCGTTCTAAGACGATGAAGCCCCATCAAAAAGACAATGGTATCATCACTTTTATAGTTTTCCCATGGAATTTGTGAATGGTCTTTACCACTTGACTCATGCCCTGTTACCACTCTAAATGAAACAGTGATACCACGATGTGTGACAGGAATACCCGCATATTCCGGTACGGCTATGGCTGAAGTGATCCCCGGGATAAATTCAAACTTGATATTGCGTTCAAAAAGATAGATCCCCTCTTCTCCTCCACGTCCAAATACCAAAGGATCTCCGCCTTTAAGACGTACAACATGTTCATGTTTCAGTGCTGCCTGATAAATGACTTCGTTGATCTCTTCCTGCGGTAAAGTATGATGAGAATCTTCTTTACCGACATAGACAAATTCACAGCCGTCTTTTGCTTCTTCCAGAATGTCCGGATTGGCAAGTCTGTCATAAATGATAACATCCGCTTCTCTCACCACACGCAATGCTTTGACTGTCAAAAGTTCAATATCTCCAGGCCCTGCACCTGTTAAATACACTTTTCCCATTATACAACTCTCCTAGTTTGGTTTTCCGTTAAATAACATGAAGGGTCTTCTGCCCACATATCGCCGTAAATGGCATAAGCTCTGGATCTTGAACCGCCGTTACAAATGTTAATGTACTGACATGTTCCACATTTACCACCCAATTCTCTTGGATGCACCCTCAGTTTTTCAAGCAGCGTGATAGGCTCTTTTGTCCAAATATCTGAAAAATCCTGACGCAGGATATTCCCTATTTTCTTAGGGAAGAACGGATCTGGTTTTACAAATCCTTCAGAGTCGATGTTAAGCAGTTTTCTTCCCGCAGAATTTCCACCCCAGTCAATGAGCCTTTTTTTCATCTCAGCTGCATGTTCCGGATACTTTTTAACAAATCTGTCATAAAACAGGATCGCATCCATCTCCATATTACCCGTTACTATCTCTATATCCCGTCCCGTCTCATGGTACTCAAAGGCTTTGTCCAAGATGTAGTTGACTGCTGTGATACGCTGTTCTTTACTCAGATCCATCTCAAGATTTTCCAAGCCTCTTCCGCTGTATACCAGGTGGGAAATGTAGATCTTTGGAATGTTGTGTTTCTCCGCAAGGTCAAAGATAAATGCCAGATCATCATAAGTATCTTTGGTAATGGTAAACCGTATACCTACTTTTGTTCTGCCGTAAGAGTTCAGAAGATCCACAGCTTTCATAGACTCTTTAAAAGACCCTTCCAATCCGCGAAAGGCATCATGCACTTTTTCAGATCCGTCAATACTGATACCGATATAATCAAAGGTATCCAGGATCTGTTCGGCATTGGACTTTTTGACATACAACCCGTTGGTAGAAAGGTAAGTAACAATACCCAAAGTTTTACAGCGTGCGGCAATGTCATAAATGTCTTTTCTTGTAAGCGGTTCTCCACCCGAAAAGATGAGGAATTTTACACCATTGGCTTTGAGCTTTGGCAAGGTATCCATAATGTTATCCGTACTCAGTGTATCTACAGCATCCAGGTCTGCTTTTGAGTAACAGTGCAGGCAAGAGAGATTACAGCGGTTGGTAAAATTCCAAATGGCAATACTGCCGTCAAGCACACGTGCAGGTTTTCCCTCTGTGACTGATTTTAATAGATTTGACAGTCTAAACATTATCGATTCTCCTTGCTTGCAATATTTGGATAAGATTCTTTTATGATAGTACCGTTAAGCTCTTTTGATTTGTTCGTATCTGTATCTTTAAATGAGAGTATATATGCCGTAATAAGTTTGAGTTCTTCTTCATTCAGTGTAAATGGCGGCATCGCATTACGCTTGTAACCCAATACTTTGGAAGTAGCCACGGGATCTGTGATCATCGCCCGTATTTCATCTGCACTTCTTTGCGAAGCTATCTGAGCAAAAGAAGGACCAAATGCCACAGCAGTTTGATGGTGACAGCCCCAACAATACGTTTCAAATACTTTTTTACCGGTGAGGTCTTTAGCATTCAAGTCTTTAGCACTGTCAGCGAAAAGACTTGATGATACAGTGAAGATAAGAAGAAAAGTACCTAGTATTGATCTCATAGTCATCATCCTTTATTTTAATAAAAAATAATAACAATTTTTTAAGGTTTTAACCTTGATATAGGACAAGAGATGCAAGATATTTGAATTATTCTACATCACGTACTAAATTGTGACAGCGAAAACATGCATGCTCGATGTAGGTATAGGCTCTTTGAGACTCTTCTCTACGGGTTGTACCGGATTGATTTAATTTATTTTCAATTTGATCACGTATGATCTGAACATTATGTGCAATGATCTGTGCACTCATCACCGCTTCACTTGATTTATTCTTTTTATTTTCTGGCAACATCTCTTTAAACTTCTTTTGATTTCCGAGTAACTCTTCTGAATGTTTAGCAAGTTTTTCAACCGCTACTTTAACACCCTGCATGTCACTGTTCATAAACCCCTGTTGTAACACTGCCATCTCTGCACCAAGAAGCTGCATATTTACTTTAAGGTCATATGCTGACACAGAAGTAGTGAACAATCCCAATGTTACCAAACCTGTAAGTACTGTTTTTTTCATCATTTTCTCCTATTTTAATTTTTTGATTTACTGATAATAAATTATCAAGCATAGCATCTTAGTAAAACTTGTGAATCTCTTCCATAATGTTAGAAAACTCTATATCATCTCCTTTCTCTTTCAAGAATGAGATAAGATATTTTTCTGATGCTTCTATGCCATCATGCTTCTCAATTTCCAGAAGTTTGGCATAGAGATCTGAAATAATCTCCCGTACATGTTTTGAAATACTTGTCCTGTCTGCATGATATCCTATGATCTCACCCGTATCTCTATCTCTTCGTATCTCAAACTCCGTGAATATCCAATAATACCGTCCGTCTTTTGCCAGGTTTTTAACCACAGCATTGATGTTTTTCCCTTGGCTTATGGTCTCCCATAGCAGTTTAAACACAACCTTTGGCATATCAGGATGTCTCACGATGCTGTGTGGCTGTCCTATAAGTTCTTCTTCTGAATAACCGCTGATCTCTATGAAATAATCATTACAAAAAGTGATTCGTCCTTTTTCATCTGTTTCACTGACAATGTAGCGTTTGGGATCAACAGTTATCTCTTCATCTATGGGGGTTGGTTTTTTACGACTCAGCATTTAGTGCCTCGCTTGCATTGAATTTTAATTCTTATCATGTTATATCCTTCCATTTAAAAGTTTAATAAGGGCATCTGGTATCTCATTAAACTTTAAAATACGTTTTCCACTATATTCCTGGGAAAACTTCTTCGCTTCTGCTTCACTCTCAAAAGGTACCAAATCATCACCTGCTGGTGAAGTGGCACGACTGCCATAGACATAAAAAGCCTTTTCGGCATTGATGGGCTTAAGTGTAGCATAATCTGTAACTACTATTTTGCTAAAGTCTCTTTCACTTTTGACCCCCACATCAAACCATTTTCCCGGTCTATGGTAAAATTCAAACATCGATTTTGGACTGGAGAAATAGACTGTTTTTCCACTTCTTACTTGTATCTTTGCTATCCATTTAGGTGCTTTATAGACTTTTAGATGCCTGACCAATCCTGTGGTATTTTTATCGTAATTCATACTGTAGAACGGCTGCGCATTAAATGGTTTGACTTCTGCTGTTTCAGCCAACAACAGTGAAGTCATAAAAAGCAATGCTGTCAATAATTTCATCATACTAAATCCTTTTTCATCATACTAGATCTTTTTTTGCAAATATTTTAAAACCTAAGAAGGCAAACAGTACTCCCAGGACCAGTGGATACATAATCGAAATAAACACAAACACTTTTTGACTCATCATATCGAGTATGTAAAATGCCACAGGACCCATCACAGTAAGTGCCGGGTCAAAAAGGGAGATGGCCGCTACCCTGAAGATCTCCATAGGATTTATCATCGCAATACCTATGATAAGCTCGGTGTTAATGCGCTGTTGCATCATCAGAGATATAAGTGCAATATCTATAAATGCTAAGAGAAATATCCATACAAAAAAGGAGATCCCCAATGCCATTTCAGAAGATTTTACGATAGATGAGATGAAAAAGGCTATGCCTAAAAAAGCTGAGCTCATGGCAAAGAGTAGCCCAGTATAAAGTAAAAAAATACTCCATGGCACTGCAGCACCTTTAAACATACCATAAATGACTGCAAAGACCATTGCCATAAATACAGGTAAAAATACAGTGATAAAACGTCCAAATACTTTACCCCAGTAATACTCTTTGAGTGAGATAGGAAAAGAGAGCATATACTCCAAAATATGGCTGTCCCTGTCACCTGAGATGGAACGCACAGTCGTTACCAATATAAAAATAGGCAAAATAACAATAGTCACTTGAATATACATCAAAAGTAAACGACTTAAACCAGAGAAGCCCATCACCTGAGACTCAGTAATCCCTGCAATGAAAAAGAGTGCGATCAACCCACCAAAGACCAATGAGTATACTATGAACCAATTGGCTCGTATAGACTCTTTAAGATCAAGATAGGCAATCAGTGATAGATTTTTAAGACTCGGCATTTTCTGCCTCCCCGTACTGTATTTTAATACTTGTCAATGTGCTTTCCTCTTTTCATTTGCTTCCATTTCAAAGATACGTTTACTTACTTCTGTGAAGTTTATAATCTCTTCACCCTCTTTGATCGTAGCTTTGTTCTCATGGGCGCCAAAACCATACGCCATTGAAGTGATATTATTGGTATCATAGAATGCTGTTCTTGCATCTATCCATTTTCCTGTTGTAATATCTGTTACCCAGATCTTTGCTTTATCAGTCCACTCTATCTTCTCTTCTTTAAACCATAGCACAGCACAACCAATGTCATCATACATATATGATCTGCCAGTAGCAGGGTTTATAACCTGTGTAGCGTTTTGTCTGTCACTCACAACCATTTTACAACGCTCACACATATCTCTGTCCCAATGGACATCATGCAGCTCAGTTGGATTCTTTTTTTCACATGCAGTAATGGCACCAATAAATAATACCATCAAGAAAAACTCAAAAATAGTACGGCTTGCTGTACGTGAGCCTGCTGCATAAGCAAACTCAGCGTTAGCAATCTCTTGTGATAAAGATTGCCTAAATGGCAATTTTTTTATAAGAGACACAAAGTGGCTTTGCCTCTTTGACGTTCTGTCAGATGAAAGCAATCTAAATCTTTTCATCAGAAACTACCTTTCCCAGATCCATATAGATTTGACGATTGACCATTGCTTCTACCTCTTCTATACGGTGAGTGACAAACAGTGCCAATTTCTCTTTTTTACTCTCCTGTATCAGTGCATAAAAATCATCTCTTGCTTTAGGATCTAGATTGGCCGTAGGTTCATCATAAATAACTATCTCACTCTCTTTGGCTAAAGAAATAGCGATTAAAAGTTTTTGTTTCATCCCGCCGGAGAGTTTGAAAAATGATTTACCAAGATTTGAATGAATGTCTAATTTCATCTTCTCTGCATAATGGTAAATCTGTTTTTCGTCTACGCCTGAACTCTTGCAAACATAAAAAATAAGTTCTGACAGACTCAGCTTAATTGGAGGGGGAAGCTGCGGTACAAAACTAATATGTTTGAGTACTTCTGTTCTCTGTGTAATAGGGTCTAACCCCTTTACCATTACTGAACCGCTATTGGGATGATAATATCCCAATATGGAGCGAATCAATGTAGTTTTTCCTGCACCATTTGCACCCATAAGTGCTATAGAATCTCCCTTGGAGAGTGTTAAGTTTACAGCATCCAAAGAGAGTGTTTTCTCAAATTTTTTAGTGAGATTTTCTATAGTTATCATCTTCTATACCAAACTTTTTAATCTAAAATCAAACTTCAGTGCATCTTCATGGCAGACATCAATACATCTTCCGCAAAGTGTACAATCTGCTCCTGTGATATAGGCTGTTTTAATCTCTTTCTCATCTATCTGTTTTTTATATTTTGCTTTGGTTATCTCTAAAACCTGATTTTCAAAACAAACATCATGACAAACCATACAGCTATCACAACTATCATTCCACTCTACTCTAAGGGCTGAGATTTTTCCTATCATTCCATAAGTTGTACCAATTGGACAAATATAGGTACACCAAGCACGTCTTGAAAAGAAAACTTCAAGTGCCAACACAAGCACTACCCAAATGAGTGCCAGTGACCACCCATATGCAATAGCACGGCTCAGTATGCCCACCACGTTAAAAGTCTCAAATACCAAATAGCCACTTGTAAAAGAGAGAATAAGAAAAATAATCCAAAAAACATAACGTATACGATGATCAAACTTTCTGTTTTTTATAATTTTTTTTCTTACTAGGATATTATGCCACTTTTCCCCTATCTCTGAAAGTATCCCATAAGGACAAACCCAGGCACAGTAGCTTCTCCCTCCTACCAAAAGATAAAAGATCACAATAGTACTCAGTCCAATAATCATATTGATATGCAGATGGTGCTGCACTAAAAATATCTCCAAACTTGTAAAAGGATCAATGAGGTGAAAGCCTAAAAATCTTGAACCATTCAACGTTCCTTCAAGCGTTTGAATATCAATAGCAAAAGATAAAAAGAAAAGTAAATGAATCACCAGTACCAATATCCAACGCTTAGAACGATAACTTAAAGAAGTTTTTCCTTCCCTACTCGTACTAAAAAAGGTAGACCAGAATGTAGAATTCTTAATAGTTTCCCTATTGTTATACTTATCCATGATACGCTCCTTTTATCTATTATTCTTTCGCTGCTTCTGCTCTAGCTGGGAATTCACCAATCTCATCTGCAAATGTTCTCAAATCTTCTTTCGTTAAAGGAATTAAAAGACCTTTCATTACCACATTTTCTTTTCTGCCTGCTTTAAAGTCAAGTAAATCTTGATAGAGTGTATCAGCACTCTGTCCAAAGAGTTTTGGTCCCATCATTTTTTTACCGTTTTGATAACCTGAACCATTCACACCATGACAAGACGCACATTTACTTTTGTATGCATTACTTACTTTAAAGGCACTTGCGCTTCCCGCCTTGTCCCGTAAAGCATTTAGCTTATCATCCTCTTTTTTTCTATCATCTTTATCTTCTACTTGTGTCGTTGCTGTAGTTGTATTTGTACCCATGTCAGCAATCACCTTTCCATGTTCTCCACCATTGTATGCGCCACCATTAGAAGCAACCCATCCAGCAACGCCTAAAATAAAAAGTGTCAAAATCCCTACAATACCATTCTTCATTATTTCTTCTCCCTCATCTCTTTAATTTGCTGATTAAATGTATAAATTTCATCTGCTAAAGTACGTATCTCTTCATTACTCATCATTTTAATCAGATCATTCATGAGAGGGTTTGACTTTTTTCCGCTCTTAAATTCTGCTATCTTATCATAAATATAATCTGCATTTCGATCAAGCAAAGAGGGTCCTATGATCCCATTGGCATAATCATCATGGCAGGCAGAACACTTGATCCTGAAATTCTTGCTCAATTTTTTCACGATGAGTGATATTTGTACATTTTCATAGGGACTACGTACATTCATGTTGGCATCTATCGATGTTCTTGGTTTGGCACGTACCCCCGCATCTTCATTGGCAGGTGCTGCATTAGGGTCATATTCACTTTTGATGTTATAGTCATAATAAAAAGACTTACTTTTTGATGAATCTGTCTTTTTCTCTTTGACTTTTATCTCTTTAGCATTTTCATTGGCAGTGATTTCTATAGCCCCTGCTTCTTTATTGCTGCTTTGCACTTCAGGGTTTTCCTGCTTTGTCTTCTCTCCACATCCTACCAATATGAAACCAACCATAAAAAAAGTAAAACCTTTAACTAAACTATTCATTCTGTGCTCCTAAGCTTTTTCGCTATAAAATTGTTCATAAGTCACTCTTGGCTTCATTGTAATCGATGGCACAGAAGTAGGACAAACTTCCTGACAGGCACCACATCCAATACAGCCATCATAAATCTCAGGTCTTTGTCCTCCGTTTGCACTTGGCACCATGGCAATGGCACTTAATGGATTTGGTATAGGGCAGATATCGGCACACAAGGTACATGCTTTACCTTCATACTGATCAAATTTTTCAAGTAATTTCAACTCTAATTCCGTCACATTTCTAGTACCATCAATAAATGCATGCATCTTTTGATTATAACCTTTTGGTACAGGTGTCTTAGAAATACCTAAACAGGTAGCAGGTGAAGACAATACCGCAATACCCATATGAATATCTTCAGGCTTTTCACAAGCATGATCCAAGGCACCGCTAGGACAGGCAAGTACACATGGTACCGCAGAACAAGCATAACAACCTCTCTCATTGGCATCTATATAGGGTGTTCCAACACCATGTCCTGTACTAATATCTGCTAACTTTATAGAGTGATAAGGACACACTTGCAAACACTGTCCACACTTAATACACAAAGATAAAAAATCTTTTTCACTTACTGCACCTGGTGGTCGAAGTCTATTTTCAGCTTTCAGTGCATAGGGAGAAACTACAAAACCACCTGCCAGCACTGCTCCTAAAATACCCAATGTTGAGTATTTCATAAACTCTCTTCTTTCTGTTTGGATCTTTGCCATGATTATCCTTTCTTCTTTACTTTAGGTTCTCTATCTTCCATTAAAAACAATGGCTTTGTAAAAGGTGCTAATTTTGCTAAAAAATTTAATAGAGATATGACCGGTGATGCATAAAAAAACTTCACTTCAGGGTTATATACCCATAGTTGGTCTGCATACTGATACACCTTATGAGGTGTATCACCCACATTATCGTTATCTCTATCAAAGCCTTCATATTTATCCCAATAATTCCCTGCAATCTCATTTTCATTGGTCTTCGATCCCCTACTGTCATTGACAATATCTTCTATATTCCCCATAATGGTATTATCTTTAATCACGTTGTTTTCACTAAGAGAATGAAAGTGCATTGCTTCTGAATTGTACAACACACGATTCCCTGTAATCCAATTATGTGTATCTGGTTCAAAAGGTGATCTGTCTATGTAGAGACCTTGTGCATTATAAAGGATAGTGTTGTCTTTAATCGTAAAATTAGAGACATCTTTGAGCCCTATCCCCATACCTGTAGCACCCAAAGAACTTTTAATCACATTCCCAACAGCAACACTGTCTTGCGAGTACATGAAAAAGATACCTACAGAGTTAAGCTCATAAATATTGTCTTTGATTAAGTTCTTCCCTGCATACATGAAGTGTAAAGAGTAACGATTTTCTCTTCCATAGTTTTTAACTATGGAATTACCATGAGAGTACCATACTACCATATCACGAGATCTGATAAGGGAGTTTTCTTTTATAATGTTATCATTACTATACCAAAGGCGAAGTCCATCACCACGCAAACCTAACTCCAGATCTTTAGAGGTAATGTTATTGTTTGAGATAATAGAATTACTTACCATCTGCATATCGATACCAAAGAGACAATCTTCTATCTTACAATGACTGATCTCACACTGTTTTCCATCGGAGAGTTTAATGGCAGCATCTAAACCCTCATGCCTGTCACCACTCCCTCGAATACTCAGATTCTTTAGTGTAATGAATGAACCTTTGGCTGTAATCACCGTACCACTTCCCTCACCATCTATAACAACACCCGCTTCTTTGCCCACAAGCGTAAGAGGTTTATTGATAATAATACTTCCTTTATACACTCCTGCAGGAAGGGTAAGTATCGAACCACTTGGTGCTTTATCTATTGCCTCTTGTAAGACATTTGAAAATAGCAAAGTGCAAGGCATAAGGAGTAGTACAAATAATATTTTTATTTTAATACGCATTTCTACTTACTCCTTTCATTATTTTTTTTTGCTACTTACTCTTTACTCTCTGATTGTGTCTCTCTCATCGCTTTTTGTTTGGCAAAAAATGCTAATAAACTCAACAAACTAATCGCCACCAACATATAAAACCCTATCGTTGGGTAAGAATGTGTTGTAAACTGTGCAATCTTTCCATCTCCGAAAACCGTTGGCATAAAAGGCTTGATTTTGAAAGCACCCCAATCATGAAGATTATGCCCAAACCAATAAAGCCAGTAAGAGTAATCCATAATAAAGAGTATGGGTAAAGAGACTGGTATAAGCATCAATAAATTAAGTAATTTATGATTATATGCAATAAAAAATATCATAATAAGGGAAAGTAAAAGTAAGGCATAAGGTCCGATAGCTCTTTCAAAATGCCCACCTACCCACATAGGATCCATTCCAACATAGTGATTGATGGTATTCATTTCATGTATTTCTCCGCTGTATCCATCAAAATGAAAAAATACAGGAATACCTTGAGGAAAAGCTTCTTTTGGATAATTCGGTGCTTCTAATGACACTGCCCAAATAGGTAATGACGATACACCAATTTCAGATGAACTCTCTATCATCTCTTTTAAATTATTATGTGCTTCTTTAGGAGTTGAAACACTTTTGTAACGTCCCTGATTATAGATATCCCACACCTTTATAGCTAAAGGAGAAACTTCATCTGTTTTTCCTTCCTCTATTTTGTTAAGTGTGCCATGAAAGGTAACCATAGGGAAAGTAAAAGCAATAGTCAAGATAATCAAAGCTAATGCCGCAAATATCTTTGCCTTCATAAAACTCGGATGCATTATTTCTCCTTTAAAATAGTAACGGTATTGATTATAACTAAAGCATGTCTTTAGTAAATTGACTTGTATCAATAATAAGTTAAAATTATAAATAATAGTGTAAGGAGTTGTTGAGAGTCACTGTTTTATATCAAAGAGGGAGAGCTCCCCCCTTCGATAGATGTGTCTAAAATAGATTTGCGTTTTCGTCAATCCATTTAAAGTATTCAATAATGTCTGCAATCTCTTGATCTGACATATGTTGGTTAGGCATTTTAAGATTGAAGTAATCAATCATACCTTTTACATACGCATCATCAAATTTATGCTCAGGGTTTTTCATAAAATCAGCCACCCATTTTTCACCATTTTCATGTCTTTGAAGTACACCTGTAAGGTCTGGTCCAGAA
>Ga0209013_10002435_pt1 | contig 16874 bp, 13 predicted proteins | sample Cruoilmetagenom2_FD_187291 | JGI IMG/M metagenome (GOLD analysis project Ga0209013, IMG submission 187291) | Oil polluted marine microbial communities from Coal Oil Point, Santa Barbara, California, USA - Sample 2 (SPAdes) (version 2) | ecosystem: Environmental > Aquatic > Marine > Oil seeps ...
GTTATACCTCTTGCATTTTCATCACCAGATTTTAGATCAAGGAAAACCTTTTTAGGTTCGTGTTCTTTAACGTATATAAATGTGTCAGGTGTGCAGACTTGATCACTCCATACTTGCCCAGTGATCTGATATATATCTTGTATATAATAATACGTAGATGTCAAAAATATATTATAGGCATCATTACCCAATGATCTTGTAAATTTCTCAGGTTGAGAACTATGTCCTTCATCTCTTCGGTTCTTTATCACCTCTTTGGTTGCTCGCATCATCTCATCAGGCAGGAAAAAATCAGCTGAATATATAAACATATCTTCAGCCCAAGTGCCATCATAATCAGAAAACAGATCTACAAATTCATCATAGCTGCTTTTTTTAGACTTTTGTATCTCGAGTGTTCTTACAGTAATGACATCCAGGTTCTTAACAGTATCATTTGTATCTTCTGCCAGTGGCAGAGAAGAAAATGTAAAAAAGAGGACAACACATAGTTTAATTATTTTCAATTATCTTCTCCTCCGTCCACGGTAGCTACCTCTGGAACCTGATGAGTTTCCTCCACGTTTATTTTGTCCGTGACACTCGTCACAGATAGAGAAACGGTATGAGAAATCGAGAACTTTATTACATCGACGGCATTTTTTAGTAAAGTGTCCTTGTCTTAGTGAGTTTTCTATGTAATTATTTAGTCTTACACGTGCCTGTATCGCTTTTTCACTATCTTGGAAAATATCAGGGAACTTAAAACTGAGCCAGAGGTAAAGTGATATCTCACGTACACGATCTTCTGCATTTAGAAGCATGTCATTGGTTTGTGCAAAAGCAGGTAGGTCACGGGGTGGAATATAGAGAACTTTCCCTCCTGCTTCTATCTGTTTGATGTATCGGTGAAACACGGACTCAATATAAGGAGAAGAGATACTTGCAGGTGCACATGCAAGATAAAAACGTGTTTGAAGATCTAGAGTATATTCGCCAACTATCGCTGCGATCTCGAGCATAGAGTCAATGTTTGCAGCCATGAATGGGCCTTCAAACTCCATGTTGTCTGCAAAAAATGTCAAAATATCCAAAATATTATCAGTCTCGAGTATCTCACCTATAAGCATAACATGTCCAAGACTTGCCATGACTGAAACGGGGAGTTCTATGTCTGGAAGTGGTGCATAAAAGGCAGAAGTGATGGTGCTGAGTGCACTGTCATCAAGAGCGCCTACGTATCCTTTCTCTTCAAAACCGTAGCGTCCTGCACGTCCGGCTATTTGTGAGACTTCTGTTGGAAGAAGTTCACGTCTTCTCAAGCCGTCAAATTTGTTGTCTTTTGCAAAGAGCAGGGTTTTTATGGGAAGGTTTAGTCCCATAGCGATGGCATCAGTAGAGACAAGTATTTGGCTCTCTCCCTCTCTAAATCTTCTGGCTTCTTCCCGTCTTACCTCAGGTGATAGATTTCCGTAGACCACAGAGACAGAATAGCGCTCTGAAAGTTGCTGCTTGAGTGAGAGTACATCACGTCTTGAAAAGGCTACGACAGCTGTTTGTGGTTCTATTTTTCGCATAGTTGTAGAGTGTGGCATCATTGTGAGTTCATTTTTACGTTCAAAATGAATTACTTCGAGTTCCTCACCCAAATACTCACAAAGCTCTTTTACAGCGTTCAAAGCATTAATTGAACCAGTTAGTATGACCTTTTTTGCCGGTACTCCGATAAGTGCATTGGACCATGCCCAGCCTCTATCACGGTCAGATAGCATCTGTATCTCATCGATGATACAAACATCTACATCTACTGAAGCATTCATCATTTCAATAGTTGAAGAGATATGCGTAGACTCTTCATCGATGATCTCTTCTTCACCCGTGATAAGTGAAACAGCGACACCATCATGTTTCAGGTTTTCATACCCTTCAAGTGCAAGTAGACGGAGTGGTGCAAGGTAATAACCGGTATCGGCCTCTTTTAATGCTTTAAGTGCCTGGTAGGTCTTTCCAGAGTTGGTAGGTCCTACATGAAAGATGATCTTTCGTTTCATTTCACGTGCAAGAGGAAAGAGGTTTTTATAGTTACGGATGCTTTTAGCCAAAAGCTCTTCACGTTTTTGTTTTGCAAGGAGAGGTTTAATATATTCTCCAAAATGAAAGAGTATGCGTCTTTTACTCTTATCTTTGAACTTTAGTGTAGTAGAAGAGCGTATTTGAGGTTCTACAAAACGAACGATGAATTCATGCAGTTTCTCTTCATTAATATCAAGTTTTTCACTCTCACTTCTCATATCTTCAAGTACATCATCAATGGCGACTCTAAAGTGGGCAAGAAGGGTGTCATTCACATGGTTAATATCATCTAAAACAGGAGGCTCATCACCTTTCCAGATAAGGTTGTAAAAGAAAGGTTTTTCATAAGAGACAGACGTGTCATAATAAAGTACTGTACCAAAGAGATCATGGTTCTTTTCTTTTTCTATGATGATGTGATCAGTACTCTCAAAGACCTCATATTTATCACTGATATTAATTAATATCTTTTCGATAATATCAAGGGATATGGGGATATGGTTGAACTTACATTCCGGAGGCATACTTTTAATTGAGCTATGTATCTGATCTTCCGTTAGATAAGGGTGTTCTGAAGTTTTTAATGAAGTTAGAAACGTTTCAAGTTCTTCTTCTTTTAAATGAATTGTCTCTTCTTTTACAGTGTTGAGTTTAGAGAGTAGGGCATCATCATCCAATTTCCAAAGTGTGTCTATATCCAGCCCATGCGTTATGCATAAAAGTGATTTGTTAAAATCAACACTTTTAAGTGAAAAAGTGAAACTATGGTAAAACTCCATTTCATTAAGTGTATTGAATTTTATATCTAAAGACTTCTCAAGTTTTCCAAGTCTCTCTTTGATGCGCATGTAGCCTAGTTTATTACGTACTTTTTCCTCTGTGATCTTGGCACTTTTAACATCTATAAATGCTTCTAAAATAAGATTTTCTTCATGTTTACTATGTTCTACATCTTCTAAAAGCTGGAGTATTTTATCAACTTTGTCCAAAGGACGTTTATCTCTGCTGCCTTTTGTAACGGCTTTGTATCTCTGAGTAAGATATGAGACGATCATCTCTCTAGTTGCTGTGCCTTCTTCACTCCAAATACGTCTTAGGGCACGTACCATGTCTGCATGTTCATGAGAAGGAAGTTTTATCTCAAGCAACATAACAAGCTCGATGAGTTTCTCATCATCCAGTGTTTTTATACCCTCATCAAAAGGAAGTCCATTAAAGTAGTTGCGTATTTTATTGTTTAGTTTTATAAGATATTTTTTCTTTTTCTTTGCCATAGTAAAAGTATACCCATATTAGAGTTTAATCTATGGTTATTATATCTACTAATTCTACACCATCACACTCTTTTTTTAAGCGCTTATTCTTTCTTGCATCTTCCTCTGCAAGTTCAAGCAGGTCTGCAAAGTCATTTTTACTTGCAGTAAACTCAAAGATCTCTTTTTGGGTTTTTATATGCACAGATGTATCTTCCTTCTGCGTAAGAACAATATTTCTAAGGCCTGTTGCAAACTCACTCTTGATGGCTTTCATTACTTTTTCATTTGCTAAAAGATCTGCCAAACTCACTTCTTGACTCACATCCTTTTTACACATTACTGTGTAACTCACGTTTATCATACCTTCCACCTTTGACTCCTTATATAGTTATATCTAATGATAGTATTTTTTTATTGCTTTGGTCAATAATATGTCAAATTGACATATTTTTAATTGTAGGATTAAAATGTTTGTATTAAATAATGATTTTTATTATTAATAATTAAATTTATTATACTTTAAAATAGTATATATTTATATCTACATATTTGTTATATATAGCCTTATACACGCCTATTGGAGGGTCTTTGTGTATAAATAGTTAATTTTATGATTTTTTAGATAATAATTGAATTTGATGACAAACAATAATGAAAATATTAATTGAAAATTGATACACTCAGTTTTAAAATTAAAAAATATGGAGACCTCTTGAAAAATAGACAGTATTCACTGAAAGTGTTTGAAACAAAAGTTGACGATGAAGCCAAGTTTATAGACTTCTTCGATACGAACTATATGCTCTTTAAAGATCATCTTATTCTTATAAGAGGTGAAATGAGTGATAAAATTGAAACATATCTTGATAATAAGCCCTTAAAATTTCTACATAATAAATCACTTCCTATAGGCAGGTCACGTAAAGCTCTTGAAGAAGAGTTTAAAATGGGTATGACGCCAAATAATAATGTTGAGGAGTGTTCATCACTTAAAGAGAAATTTAAACTATTAGAAGAAGAGTTAAAAGCACTTGAAATAGAAAATGGTGTGAATCAACAAATCGCACAATCTGAAATACTGAAAGTAAAAAGTGAGATAGAAGAACTTTCTAATAAGTTAGACAATAATTTTACCGTTTTAGATACGATCATAAGAAGTGGACGTGAACTCAATATAGACGGAGACCTCTTACTTCTTAATAGGGTAAACAGCGGAGCAACCATCAATACTACAGGAAACCTGATCATTACACAAGTTGTAGAAGGTGCTTTGCGCTGTGATGGAAACTTTATGATGATCACTGTTTCACCTAAGGCAAATATCATTTTCAATGGCGTTGAAGTGGATAATTCACTTCTAGAAAACAAATTAAATCGTATAGAGTTAAAAAATCGTGAAATATTCATCACACCAGTAATCAAAAAGGAGATAAATTGGGCATCGTAATTGCAGTAATCAGTGGAAAAGGTGGTGTTGGTAAAACAACAGCCACAGCAAACGTAGGGCTAGGTATAGCTTTAAATGGAAAAAAATGTATAGTGGTTGATTTTGACATAGGTCAGCGTAACCTGGATATGATCTTAGGTTTAGAAAACCGTGTCGTTTATGATCTAGTGCAGGTCATGGATGGTGATGCAAAGATCAAGCAGGCATTGATCAAAAGTAAAGTGAGTGAAAACCTTCACTTTTTAGCAGCGTCACAAACAAAAGACAAAAGTGTTTTAACATCTGAAAAAGTAAAAGCATTGATAGATGAACTTAAAGAAGAGTATGAATATGTTCTTTTAGATGCACCTGCAGGAATTGAGAGTGGTTTTGAACATACTATAGAGTTTGCTGATACGGCCATTGTTGTAGTCAACCCTGAAGTCTCTTCCATTCGTGATGCTGATCGTGCTATCGGTATTTTGGATGCTAAGTCTCAAAAAGTGAAAGATGGAGAAGAAGTTGACAAATTCCTTGTTGTAAATCGTATAAATGCGGAGATGGTCCAAAGTGGGGAGATGCTAAGATCTGACGATATTTTAGATATTTTAAACATCAAACTTCTTGGTAAAGTACCTGAAGACAAAGGTGTTATAGATGCTTCAAATCAGGGAAAACCAGTTGTCTTAGATAGTAAGTCAATGGCGGGACAGGCATATACACGTATATCAGGTCGTATTTGTGGTCAGGATATAGGAATGAAAGATATAGAGAGTGGTGACTCTGGTGTCTTTAAAAAATTAGCTGGGATGTTTAGATAATGTTTGGGTGGTTAAATAAAAAAAAGAGTGCATCTGTAGCAAAGGACAGATTGACTATCGCGATCATGTCAGACAGAGAAAGTAATGCAGAGTTTCCTTTTATGGCTGAATTAAAGGCTGAGATCATAGAAGTTGTTAAAAAATATGTAGGTGTTAAAACCATTGAAATCACTAAAGAAGTTGAAGATGATATGGAAGCATTGTCCATAGATATACAACTTGAAAGTAATTGATACAGATAGTTAAAAATTATGATGAAGAGTTTATAGTATTTTGATATAATCACTGTATTAAACCATAACAGGATGCACATTCATGCAATACTTTGACAAACAAAACTCTTCATCATGTACTTCGCGATCTTTCGCCATACTTCTTATACCTTTCCTTTTTTTAATAGGGTTGGTACTTGCATATTTAGGTCTTTTCCCTCTTAACGTTGAATTACATACCTTTGGTATCGTCGCATTTATTTTCATTACATTTGTTACTTTTGTTCAGCATAATGCAAACTATGCTGTCTGTCATATGCAAGGTTCATTCTTCAGAATGGAGGAGGACCTCCAGGCAGCACTTCGTTCAAATGCTTTAACCATTATGGGAAAGACAAAGTCTACGCTACATGTAAAAGATTTTATTTCTGAGTATTATAAAGATATCCGTAATGATAACTTTGCACGTGTAGCACCTTCTGTATTTCCTATGCTTGGTATCTTAGGTACGTTCATTGCTATTGCCTTGTCTATGCCTGACTTTACTGTAAAAGATCTTGGTGCGCTTGATCGTGAGATATCTGTGTTACTTTCAGGTATCGGTACGGCATTTTATGCATCTATCTACGGTATCATGCTCTCTCTTATCTGGACGTACTTTGAAAAAAGAGGTTTAGCTAAGATAGACAAGCAGATCTATGATCTTGAAAAACTTTACACTACCCGTGTATGGAAAGAGTCTGAGCTTATCAAACATCAGCATATGCAGTCTGAACTGAAAGATCAGCAGATCGTTCAGACACTTAAAGATACATTCAACATGGACTTTATCCAAGAACTTAATGAACAATATTTGAAAAACTTTACTACTATCTTGAGTGATACAACAAACAGTTTTACAAAACTGACTGTTCATATGCAAGAAGCCTCTTCTGAGTTAAGAGATACTCTTGAAAATATTCAAATACGTCAAGATAGTGTTGATGCTGTAGCGATGATGGAGCAAAATATACAAGGGTTTAATGCCAATGCCCATAACTTGCAAAAGTCTATGGACAAATTTGACTCTTCTGTAGATCATACTTTTGATAAGATAGATGCTGAACTTGGAGAGGCAGTGGATAAGCTTGGAAGCTTTGCACGTATCGTCTCTGAACAAAACCAAATGATACTTAATAACCTGGCGACATCAAAAGACGAAGAAAAGTAACAGTATGTTTAGAAAAGACCAAACAAGTGAAGAGAGTAACTTTTGGATATCATATGCTGACTTAATGGCAGGACTGCTTTTTGTCTTCATTTTGCTGATCGGTGCGATCATCTCCAAGTCGATCATCTTAAAATCTGACCTGCATGATAAAGAAGATAAACTTTCAAATATTTCACAAGAACTGAAAAACAGAGAGACTACTTTGGATGAACTGAGTGATACTTTGGCAAAAAGTAAAGCTCTGATAGGTGAAAAAGATCTTTATCTGAATGAAAATGAAAAGCTTCTGGCACTCAAAGATAAGCAATTAGAAGACGATGTAGAGCAGTTGTCATCAAAAGAAAAACTGATTTTGAAAAAAGAGGAACTTATAAAGCTTAAAAATGAGCGTATAAGCTCTAATGAAAAAAAGCTTGATGCTAACGAACGTATGTTAAAACTTAAACTCGATGAGATCAATAAACTCAATAAAATGTTGTTAGAAGCACAGGTAAGAGAGAGCAAACTTAGTGATAAGATTATCATTATGCAGGATGTTACAGATGAGAATGAAGATGCTTTAAACAAGAATAAAAAAGATTTGGATAAAAATCGTAAAAGACTAGAAGACTTTGAAGGTAAAGTACTTGTGCTTTCTAATAAATTGGATGATACCAAGAATAGTGTGAAGCTTAAAGATGAAGAACTTTTAAAAGTTCTTAATGCTCTGGATGAGAAGAAGACAAATTATGATGAACTTGTTGCTAACCTACAAAAACAAAAAGCGAAGATCAAATCTTTAACGGGTATAAAACTCAAAGTCGTTGCTGCACTGAAACATGCATTGGGTGAAAATATCGATATCGATAAAAAGACAGGTTCACTTAGACTTGCCTCAAACATTCTTTTTGGGAGTGGGGAAGATACGCTAAAGCCTGAAGCTAAAGTGGCATTGAAGAAAGCCTTTGAAGAGTACATCGGTACATTGGTAAATGACCCGAGTATCAGACCTCACTTGGATAAGATCATCATTGAAGGTCATACGGATAGTGACGGTTCTTACATTTATAACCTGAACCTTTCTCAAAAACGTGCACTGGCTGTGATGGAGTATCTTCTTACACTTGAATTTACGCAAAAACACAACATAAGACCTCTTATGACAGCATCAGGTAGGGCATATATAGATCTTATAAAAGTTAACGGCGTGGAAGATAAAGATGCATCAAGACGTATCGAGATCAAGTTTAGACTTAAAAATGAAGATGCGATCAATGAGATAGAAAAGGTTTTAGATGCGCAATGATTTTATGCCTGTGCATCTCATGAATGCAAATGCAAAACTTGATAAACATGTATTGGCAGTTGAAGCACGTAAACAAACAAAAAATACTTCTAAGAAAAGTATCTCAGAAGTATCATTATGGAAAAAATTTGTAGGATTATTTAAAAGATAGTTTATATCTGAATGTAAATATCCTCGAGTTGAATTCGAGGATGATGAAGAGTAAAAGGTGTGTTAGTCTTTAAAAAACAATCTGTCCATCATGCTGCATACGTTTGATGATACCACTTGCCATCTCATGGCCTTGATAGGCTGCTTTTCTACACCATTCGATGGCTTTCTCTTTGTCTTCTTCACATCCCAGTCCCATATCGTAGAGAGCACCGAGATTGAACTGTGCTTTAGCATTATTCGCATTGGCTGCCTTTGAAAAAAGAAAGAAGGCTTTTTTATAGTCTTGGTGTACACCACGACCTTCTTTGAACATGGCTCCCAAGTTATTAAAGGCATCAATGTTCCCACGTTTTGCAGCTTCTTCATACCAGAAGGCAGCTTCACTCTCATTTTGCTCACAGCCTTCACCATTTTCAAGCATGAGAGCTACTTCAAATTGAGCAACAGGTACTTCTCTTGTAGCCGCTTCCAAGTAGTATTCATAGGCCTTTTTCGTATCTTGTAAGACACCAAAACCCTTAAAGTAGAGAAAACCTAAGTAGTAGTATGATGTAGGTTCTTTTTGTGCTTCAAGTGCTGTATAGAGTTCGAATGCTTTGTCATACTCTTTTGCCAGTAGTAGATCATATGCTTCTTGTGCTAATGGAGTCATTTAGCGTGCCTTTATATAGAGTTTTAAAAGCGATTATATAGAATTTGAGATTGCTTTTGCTTAAAGAGGGCACATTTTGAGATGATTTTTATGAGAGTGATGTTTCATTGAGCAGCCAAACATACTCTACAACATCTTTTACCTGTTTTAATCCACCCTCTACGTTTATCTCATCAAGTTGTGTAATGGTATAGGTATCACCATAGTGTCTCTCAAGCTCGTCTTTATTAACACTAAATGGAGAGTTATTCATAAGGTTCTGGTCGTAGACTACAGTAGTCATCAATTGAGGTGCATCTTGTATTAATGTGAGCATATGCTTGACATAGTCAATTCTCATTGCTTCTGGCAGTGCTACGATAGCTGCTCTATCATAGACGGCATCTACATTTTCTAAGAGCTGGGGAGTTAATGCAAAGATGTCACCTACGAAGATATCTAAATTCTCAGCACTGTAATGAATCAGTTCACCTTCTTGCATAATATAGGGTTCTTCATCAAGTTCTTCAAAAAGCTTTATAACTGCTATCTCACTCAGCTCTATACCTACGACACAATAGCCCTGAGAGAGTAACCATCCAATATCATGTGTTTTCCCACATAAGGGAACAAAGATACGACTGGCTAGAGGCAGTTCCAATTTTTTAATGTGTTTGATGAGTAGAGGATTAACTTCATCTACATGAAAGCCTGTCAGTCCATTTTCCCATCTCTCTAACCAAATTTTCTTGTCCATCAGTTATGCTCTTTTCTTATCAAACACTTACGCAACAAACCCGTCAAGTTCAGTAGATACTTTTCTTATCTTATTCTGTGCATCTTCAAGCGCTTGTTTATTTTCTGCGATGACAGCTTCAGGGGCATTGGCAACAAATCTTTCGTTGTTCAGCATACCACTTAGTTTTTGTATCTCTTTTTCTAACTTCTCTTTTTGACGTGTAAGCTTGGTGATGATTGGTGTCATGTCTATCTCACCTGTTGGTAAGTAGACTTCAAGATTATCAGAAACATCAGTGATAGAGTCTGCTACTTTAGCATCCACAAATTCTATCTCAATGACTTTAGCCAGTTTTTCGATAAATGGACGAGCCATCTCTGTGTCTATGTTTTTATCAAGTTTGATATAGGCTTTGTCTATTTTAGAGTTCCCCATATCTATCACCACTTTTGCACGTCTTAGTGCAGTGATAGACTCTTCGATAATCGCAAACATATTTTCAGCTTTTTCATCTCTTTGTATCTCTTTAGGGAAGTTCATAACCATGAGTGATTCACCCTCTTCAAGTGTAGTACCTGAAAGTTTATGGTAAAGGTGGTCAGAGATGAACGGCATAAATGGTGAAACCATTTTCAGTGTCTCTTTAAATATAGCACCAAGTTCTAAAATACTTTCACGGTCTGCCTTAGAGTACTCGATACCCCAGTCACAAAACTCATTCCATACAAAGTTGTAGAGTGTTTTAGCACTTTCATCAAATTTATAAGACTCGATAGCAGCACGGATCTTCTCTACAGCTAAAGCAAGTCTGCTTTGCATGTAGCGTCCAAGTGCTGTTTTAACCTCTATGTCTTTTAGTTCAGGGAAAGTCTCAACATTGAGTTGCAGGTAGTTTGTCGCATTATAAAGCTTATTTGTAAAGTTTCTAAATTGCTCTAGGTTTTTAGCACCAAGCTTGATGTCACGACCTTGCACAGCCAAGTAGGCCAAAGTAAATCTAATGATATCCGCAGAGTGCTCTTCAACCATATCAAGAGGGTCTATAACATTCCCTTTTGACTTAGACATTTTTGCACCGGTCTCATCACGTACAAGTGCGTGCATGTAGATGTCTTTAAATGGAAGTTGACCTTGGAAGTGCTCACCCATCATCATCATACGGGCTACCCAGAAGAACATAATGTCAAATCCGGTAATGAGTAATGAGTTAGGGTAAAAGTCTGCCATATCTGTATCGTTGTAAAGGTCTTCTAGTTGTCCATTGTTTCCCCAACCAAGAGGTGACATCGCCCATAGAGCTGAAGAAAACCAAGTATCTAGCACATCAGGGTCTTGTGTAAGTTTTTTTGAATTACACTTTGGACATGCTTCAGGCTCATCTGCTTTGTCTGCCCATTGGTGACCACAGTCATCACAGGTAAATACAGGGATTCTGTGTCCCCACCAAAGTTGACGAGAGATACACCAAGGTCTAAGCTCATCCATCCATGCTGTGTAGGAGTTTATCCAGTGGGCAGGGTGGAAGTTGTTGTGCTTTTTTGTCTCTTTTATAGAGTTTTCAGCTATTTTTTCACTTAAGAACCACTGTGTTGAGATAAATGGTTCAACGATGTTCTTACATCTGTAACAGTGACCTACTTGATGTACATGCTCTTCTATTTTAACAATGTGTCCGGCATTTTCAAGTGCTTTTACGATAACAGGACGTGCTTCAAGACGCTCTAGTCCTGCAAACTCTCCACAGTACTCATTTAAAATACCTTTTTCATTAAATACTTTAATAAACTCAAGGTCATGTCTTTTCCCTACAGCGTAGTCATTTTGGTCGTGTGCAGGTGTTACTTTTACCACACCTGTTCCAAACTCCATGTCTACATGTGTATCAGTAATGACTTTAATGGTTCTATCAGTGAGTGGTAAAAGTACCTCTTTACCTACGATATCTGTATAACGTGCATCATCAGGATGAACCATGATGGCAGTATCCCCAAAATATGTTTCGGGTCTTGTCGTTGCTACTTCAAGTTCGCCTGAACCATCTGCAAATTTGTAGATCATTGTGTAGAACTTACCGTTTACTTCTTCATGTTCTACTTCGATGTCAGAGAGTGCGCCATCATGTGTACACCAGTTTACCATGTAGTTGTTTTGTGTGATATGACCTTCGTTAAAGAGAGAAACAAAGGCTTCTTTTACGGCTTCATGTAGACCTGCATCCATCGTAAAACGTTCACGTTTCCATGCAGGAGTTACACCAAGTTTTCTCATCTGGTGTACGATGTTTCCACCTGAAGTTTCTTTTTGAAGCCATGCACGCTCTAAGAATTTCTCACGTCCCAGAGCCTCTTTAGTCGTACCTTCAGCTAAAAGCTGTTTCTCTACGATGTTCTGAGTAGCAATACCAGCATGGTCAGTTCCGGGTTGCCATAGCGTCTTAAAACCATCCATACGTTTGTACCGTGTGATGATGTCTTGAAGTGTAAAAGTAAGTGCATGCCCGATGTGCAAAGATCCTGTGACATTTGGAGGAGGCATCATGATAGAGAAGTTTTTTCCCTTTTCTTGGATATCTTTATTTCCATCTATTTCAAAGTAACCACGTGATTCACAGAGTGCATAGTAGTTATCTTCTACTTCTTTTGGGTTATATGTTGCTTTTTTTTCTACAGTTTCGCTCATAGCTATATCCTATGTTTTTATATATTATCGCGATTATAGCGTAATGGTGCTTGTAAGAAAAGAGTTGTCATATAAATTCAAATATATCTTATGTAATGCTATTGATTATGAGTATATAGTGATGATAGATTAAAGTATAGATATGAGTAAGACTGAACAAGATGCCTTACACCGGAGGATATAAATAATGGTTAAATATCTGTATTGTTCTTTGTCAAAGAAGTATATCTTTCTGACAAACTGCGGGAGTGGGTAAAGATGAATCCCTAATCCTTACCTACATGGAAAGAAAAGACCGATAATAAAATTATTGATTCTTTATTTATACCCGCAAATTAATTATAGCATCTATTTTATATTGTTTGCTTATCTTAATATATAGTTTATACCACTTGTGTAGTATATTTTTATGTAAATATATATTTGATATAAATTTTATGCATAAAAAGAGAGTGTGTTTTTGATATTAGATTGTTTACATAGAACAGGTATATTATTTAACTCAATCAAATATTTTAGGTAACAGAGATATAATCCTATAATATAAAGACTTAACAGCAGATTGAAACAAGGAACCTATCATGATGAGAATTATTAACTATTTTATACAAAATAAAAGCCTTAATTATGTCCTTCTCTTTTTCATTCTTTTTCTTGGTGTGAATGCCTATAAAAACATCCCTAAAGAACTTTTTCCCGAAATCGCTCTTGATAAAATCATTATATCAGGTGGTTATGCCGGGAGTAGTGCAGGTAATCTAGATAAAATGGCTGTACGTGACATAGAAGATGAACTGGGCAATATACAGGGTATAGATAAGATAGAAACAGTCATTAAACCAGGTACTTTTGTTATAGTACTTCACCTTGTAAACGGTGCAGATAAAACAGATGCACTCAATAAATCAAAAGATGCCATAGCTAGAAGCAGGCAGTATCTTCCATCAGATATGATAGAGCCTTCAGCACAGATAGTCAATCATAACAGACCGCTAGTAAGTCTATCTCTTTCAAGCGATAAGCTGAATAAAGGTCAACTGATAGAAGTGGCTAAAGAGATCAAGTCCAAGATCGCTAGAAATCCTTATGTAAGTGAAGTGAAGATCTATGGGGATGCAGACAGAGAAGTTTCCATACAGATAAATAAAGAGGCTGTAAGAGCATACGGATTAGACCCCGCTGCGATCGTCTCTGCGATATCTAAAACCTCCTATATCTACCCGATAGGTGATATAAAGCAGGGTGGAAACTACATTTTTATCTCTACTGTGAGTGGAAAAGAAAACAAAGCAGAGTGGGAGTCAGCACTCATCAAAATAGGGGATAAACAACTAAGACTTGGTGATGTGGCAAAAGTAGAGGTTATCTATCCTCAAGATAAAACACTCTCTACCTTTAACGGACGTAAAAATATAACACTGGTTATCTCTAAAGGTCATGAGGGTAATTCGATGGATATTTCCAAAGATTTACGATCTTATGCTAAAGAAAAACTTGCTAAAGATTTCCCTGAAATATATTTTGATTTTTATCAGGACAGTTCAAAACCTGTAAAAGACAGACTTGATACCGTGATCTCAAATTTGATGTTTGGTCTGCTCTTAGTATTTCTTTCTATGACACTGCTTATTAATGTGCGTATAGCTTCTGTAGTCGCTATGGGTATACCTATCTCTTTTGCTGTGGGTATTATGTTTATATACTTTTTGGGCTACTCTATCAATATTGTATCTTTACTGGGTGGGCTTATTGTTATTGGTATCGTGGTAGATGATGCCATTGTTGTGTCAGAGAACATACAGCGACACATCAACGAGGGTTTAGCCAAAAAAGAAGCAGTCTATGCCGGTGTGAAAGAGATGTTCTTACCAGTTACTTTGGCAACATTTACCACTATTGCTGCTTTTCTCCCACTTTTTATGATGACAGGAGAGATTAAAAACTTTATCATTCTCATACCTATTGCTGTTGTCATGATACTTGTAGGGTCACTTTTAGAGAGTTTTTTGTTTTTACCTTTACATGCTAATGAAATACTTAAAAAGCAGAAAAACTTTATAAACTGGGAACCATTTCAGGAAAAGTATGAAGCATTTTTACATAAAGTGATCCATTACAAATATATATTTTTATTTACTTTTGTGGTATTGATACCTATACTCACAGTGATGACAGTAAAAATGTTAGGCTTTCAGTTCTTCCCTGGATTTGATGGAAATTACCTTTACATTACAGGTAAAAGTTCTGTCAATACTTCCATAGAAGAGACAGAACAGATATCTAAAGTGGTAGAAAAGTATATCATCGAGCATAAAGATACTTATGCACTGAAAGCAACATCTACTGTAGTAGGGTCAAGAAGAGCACTCTCTGGAGAAAATGAAACGGGTGATAACATGTTTTATATCACTATGGAACTTTATGATATGGAACCCCAGAGTTTCATAGATGCTTATATCAACCCTATCTTTAACTTTTCCTTTAAATTTAATGACCCCGAAAGAATCAGAAAAAAACATACCTACGATCTTGCTCAAGATTTGAAAAAAGAGATCATCCCTCTTATGGAATCATACAGTCTGGAAGAGATAGGGGTACTTGAAGACAAACCCGGTTTGATCAAAAATGATATACAGATCAACTTTGCAGGAAATCAGAGTAAGAAAATAACAGATGCCATGGCAAAACTTGAAGAAAAGCTCTCTTCTGTAGAGCATGTCAAAAATGTTAGTAACAACATGCAACTTGGTAAAATGGAATACAAGTTGCGTATCAATGCTTATGGTGAACAGTTGGGACTCAGTGAAGTTAGCATCGCACAAACACTGGCAGGATACTTTTTAGACAGTCGAAAAGCCATGACCTTTTCAGATAACGGTGTAATGGAGATACGTACAAAAGCACTTTATAAAGATGATGAAAAAAGCCTAATAAACTTTAGGATATCAACACCTTCAGGTACTTATGTAAAGCTTACAGATATCGTAGATATAAAAAAGGTTAGAGCCTATGAAAAGATAGAAAAACGTGATGGTACTGTAGTGAAGTCTGTTTTTGCAAATATAGATAAAAAGAAAACAACAGCACTGAATGTACTTAATGAAGTACAACCGCTGATCGACGAAATGAGAGCAGAGGGAATGGAAATCACGCTTTTAGGGGAAAATGAAAAGAATCAACAGTTTAAAAACGATATGATCCGTTCTCTGGTTATAGCACTCTTTTTAATTTTGATCATTCTTTTATTTATCTTCCCAAAGATACGTTATGCTTTGATGGTCATGTCGGTGATACCATTTTCATTGCTTGGGGCACTTTGGGGACATTTACTTTTAGATTTAAATCTCTCGATGCCTTCGGTCATAGGTATGCTTGGTCTTGCCGGTGTTGTTATCAATGACGGTATTATCATGCTGGATTTCTTACATGGCACTTCTGATGCCAATACTTTTTATCAAAGAGCAAAACTGAGACTACGACCTATATTGATCACGTCAATCACTACTTTTCTTGGTTTGTTCACTCTTATCTTCTACGCAACAGGCCAAGCGATCATCCTTCAGCCTATAGCTATCTCTATAGGTTTTGGACTACTTTGGGGTACGGTTCTAAACCTCATTTACCTTCCTGCACTCTATGCAGTGGTCAACAAGATCAAACCGACAAGGGATTGATAGTATTGTTATGATTTGTTCAGGTATGTAACCTGATATTTAATTTCGATGAAATTATTTGGAAATGCTGTAGCTTGGGCATTTCCCAAATTTATCTGTTCTTGTAGTTTGCCAAATAGCCGTATGCCTGAGCCTAACAAAACAGGGGCTAGTGTTAATGTCATTTCATTAATTAGTTCAAGATTTAGAAAAGCAGTGATGGTAGTACCACCATCAACATACGCATGTTTATAGCCTTCCTTATCAAGTTTGGTGATGAGGTCTGGTATGGAACCATCATACATTTCTACTCTATCTTTTAAATTTTCAGATGGTTCTTTCATGGTATGACTAAGTGCGATAATCTTGGTATCACCGTATGGCCACTGTTCAGGGGTCAAGTTAAAACTAGAAAGCATTTCCATAAGTTTACGTCCTATGATCATACAATCAACATCTTTCATGTAGTTCGGCATAGACATGTTGAAGTGTTTCATCAGATCCGATGATGCCTCTTTTTCTGAAAGTATTTTACCTGCAGTCTCTAACCAATGTACCCCACCATCTTCTGTGGCTATAAACCCATCTACACTTGGAGCAATAAAGATCGAACATTTCATATCATTCCTTTTTTACATATCACATATTTTAGCATAGTATGAAAACCTTATAAAGTTATATATTTTATTTCAGTAGTCGCCAAAAAAAGAGTAGAGTAGTAAAAAGGTGTAGACGGAATTTGGAGATTAAGGCAAAA
>Ga0209013_10002436_pt1 | contig 16869 bp, 12 predicted proteins | sample Cruoilmetagenom2_FD_187291 | JGI IMG/M metagenome (GOLD analysis project Ga0209013, IMG submission 187291) | Oil polluted marine microbial communities from Coal Oil Point, Santa Barbara, California, USA - Sample 2 (SPAdes) (version 2) | ecosystem: Environmental > Aquatic > Marine > Oil seeps ...
CGATCCCCGGGTGGGCATGGTGGGCGCAAGGCCGGTGCCGGTGGATACCGGCAAAAATCTGGTGGCTTTTGCGGTCCGAAAAATGTGGAGGCTGCATCACCTGATTTCCCTTGAAAAACCAAAAGTCGGGGAGATGGTCGCATTCCGTCCCATCGTTGAAAAAATCCCCGTTGAAACGGCGGTCGATGAAGCATGCATCGAAGCGATTATCAAAAAAAAGGGATTCCGCATCTGCTATGCGCCGGACGCAGTCGTTTATAATCGGGGCCCCGGAACGGTGAAGGAGTTTCTCCGTCAGAGAAGGCGCATTGCGGCGGGGCACCGGCATCTGGCCCTGACCTCGGGCTACCGTGTGAGTACGACGAATCCCCTCAGGATCATGAAATTCCTTTTCAGAGATATGGCCTGGAGCGTTCGCGAAATCATGTATACCATTTCCACCGTACTCCTCGAGATGGCAGGACGATTTCTGGGTCTCTATGATTTTTATGTTCGAAAAAAAAATCCCTATGTCTGGGATGTATCGGACTCTACGAAAAGATTATAGATGGTGAACCCGTATTTCTCTCGAGCCAGGTTACTCTTTTCTCTTCCCCGGTATTACTGGTTTCGCCTTTTCGGCTGGCCGGCCCTCCTGCCTCTCAGTTATACCATTAGTGTCACATACCGCTGCAATTCACGCTGTCTGACCTGCAACATTTATGAGAAAGACGCTGCAGAGCTGACCCCGGGGGAATACGAAAAAATATTTAAAAAGCTCGGCCGCCGCCCTTTCTGGGTCACCTTCAGCGGCGGGGAGCCCTTTCTGAGAAAAGATTTCAGCGACATTGTGAAAAGTTGCTACAGGATTTGCAGACCCTCCATCATCAATATCCCGACCAACGGCATCCTGTCTGAAAGTATTCCCGGCGAAGTGGTCTCGATGGCGGATTTTTGTTCTGATGCCAGGATCATCGTCAACCTCTCTCTTGACGATATCGGCGAGAAACATGATGCGATCCGGGGTGCTCCGGGAGCTTTCGAAAAGGCCCTGATGACCTACAGGGAGCTGAAGAGACGGCAGGGTTCAAACGTCACGATCGGGATTCATACGGTTGTTTCCCGCTACAACCAGGACCGTTTTCAGGAAATTTATGCCTATATGAAACGACTGGAGCCGGATTCTTATATTACCGAGATGGCGGAAGAAAGAGAGGAGCTCGGTACGATGGGCGAGGCCCACGGACCGGACCCCGGTACATATAAAAAGATCGTCGATTTTCTGTATGACCGGATGCAACAGGAAGAACACGGCGAAAGGATTCCGGAACTGGTAAAATCATTCAGGATGGAATATTACAAACTGGCCGAACAAATTCTCCGTGAAAACCGGCAGGTGATTCCCTGCTACGCGGGTTGGGTTTCCTGTCAGATCGATCCGAAGGGCGATGTCTGGATGTGCTGTGTCAGAGCTATCCCGGCAGGAAACCTGCGGGACAGCGATTATCACTTCGGCCGAATCTGGCGGTCTCCGGCTGCCCGGGAAGAGCGGAAGAGAATAAAAAACAGGGAATGCGGCTGTCCTCTCGCAAATGCCGCCTATACGAACATGCTCTTTCATCCGGCTACCCTCTTCCGGGTGGGGAAGCATTTATGGAGGTCGGGAAGACGGTGAAAAAGGTCTTCATCACCGGCGCCACAGGTTTTATGGGTTTTCATGTGGCCCGCAAGCTGGCATCCCGGCCGGATTATCACATCAAGGCACTGGTGCGGGAGACTGCAGACAAGGAACGCCTTGGCGTTTTAGCGAATATGGGAATAGAAACCGTGCCGGGAAGCCTGGAGAACCAGGAAGCATGGAAGTCCAGTATGTCAGGTTCAGACTGTGTCGTGCATTTTGCGGCTCTGCGGGGGAGCGGCAGGGGATGTGCTGAACAGTACGACCGGGTCAATATAAAGGGGACGGAGGATCTTCTGAAACATGCTTTTCAGGCGGCGGTTCGGCGGTTTATTTTTTGCAGTTCCGCAGGTGTCCATGGCACGGTTCCTTCGGAACTGCCGGCCGGCGTGAACACCCCCCGCCACGGCGACACACTGTACCATTTCTCCAAAATAGAAGCGGAAAAGGCGGTCCTTTCCTGGCGTGAAAAAGGGATGGAGGGGGTGATCATCCGGCCCCTGATCACTTATGGCGAGGGGGACGACGGGTTTCCTTTCAAGCTGGTCAGGATGGTCAGAAGGCGGAAGTTGCTTGTGCCTTTTCCCGATATCACCGTACATCTTCTGGATGCGACCCGCCTCGCAGAGCTTGTGGCAAGGCTTCTGGAGGAGCCCCGGTTTGAAATCCCGCTTCTGATCGCTGCTGACGCCCGTCCCGTCTCACTTTCTCATCTCGTGAACATCATTTCCAGGGAGACGTGCGGCCGCGCGTATCCCCGGATACTGCGCTGTCCGGCAATTTTCTATCGGGCAGGCGCCTTGCTGGCCCATGTTTTAAAGCAGGAGAGATGGAAGGTGCCTCTAAAGCTGTTTTCGAGTTCCTGGTATTATGTCCCGGGCCCCCTGCCTCCGGAACAGCCATTGTCGCGTACGGAATCGGCCTTTCCGGCATTTGCATCCGCTGTCATGGGAAGCAGCGGAAAGCGCCTGCGCATAGAGCGGTCCTGGCGGAAGTATTTTTCCGAACGGCATGAAGGCCTCGGTACAACGTACGAACGATTTATCCTCCACGATCTATTTAGCAGAATCGGACAAAAAATCCGCGTGAAAAACATGATCGAAGTGCCTTCTTTCGGTATGACCGGGGTATCGGGTATTAACAGCCTCTGGTGGACCGAACGCGGCGTTCCGGTGACGGTGACGGACCATTCCAAAGAACGGCTTGCCATGATCCGTGATCTCTGGGCCGAGATCGGGATTCCCGGGCATTTCACATACATCGAAGATTACAGCCGGCTCCCCTTTGCCGACCGGGCCTTTTCCCTTGCCTGGAATTTCAGCGCCCTCTGGTTTGTTCAGGATCTGAAAGCCTTTCTGGAAGAACTGAGCCGCATTACGGAGAAGGCCATTTTTCTCTGTGTGCCAAACCGGCTCGGTATGGCGCAGATTGTCCGCAGGTTTTCCAGGTCTGCTTATAAAAATATCCGCCCGGAACATAATATCCCTTCCCGTTTTTCCGGCATTCTGGCGGAACGGGGATGGCATCTCGGGGATCAGGGGTATTTTGACATTCCTCCGTGGCCGGATATTGCCATGGGAAAGGAAGATTTTTTTAAGAGACTGGGCCTCGGATGGATGGGAAAACCGGAGGGGGACGAGCGGAAAGCCCCCCTGTGCATTCTGGATTATTTTAAGGGGGAAAGAAGGGATATGGAGGAGATGATCAGGCCATACGCTTTTCTTGAGCATGCGCCCTGGCCGGTGAGCCGGTTCTGGGCGCATCATCGGTACTTTCTGTTTACCAGGGAGAGCGGATGATGGTGTCTGTGGTGATACCCTGCTTTAACGGAGCGGCGACCATCCGGGACTGTCTTCAGGCCCTGACCGACCAGTCTTTCGGTGCGTCTTATGAAATCATACTGGTGGACAGTTCCTACGACGCCACACCGGAGATTGTGACCCGTTTTTTCCCCGGGGTCCGACTCATTCATCTGGACAAAAAAACCGATCCGGGGAGTGCCCGGAACATCGGCATAAAGCAATCCAAAGGAGATCCCCTTCTCTTTATTGATGCGGATTGCGTGGCAGATCCGGCATGGATCGCGAAGATGGTGGAACGGCACCGGGAGGGCCATCCCGTAGTGGGGGGCGCCGTGGAGAACAATAACCGGGCAGGCGACGCGGTTGCCCTGGCCGGCTACATGGCGGAGTTTCGGGAGTTTCTTCCCGAGCATCCGGAACGTATGATGCCTCATGTTCCGGCCTGTAACATTTCTTATAAAAGGGAGATATTCAATACATACGGTTTCTTTGACAAAAATTATTACCCCCAGGAGGATATGCTGTATAATTACCGTTTAATGGATAAAGGCATTAAAATTCTTTTTTCGCCCGACATTCAGGTCAAACATACGCACCGGAGCCGTCTGAAAGATTTTTTCAGCCACCAGCGGCTCATAGGCGAGGTGACACCGGCAGTGCTGGATCAACTGGATCTCCCCGGGTCCTTTCTGGCCCGGAACCCTTTTATCACGTTACTGCTCGGTCCTTTTTTACCTTTTGTCAAATTTATCAGAACCCTTGGTGTGTTTCTTCGCCTTCGGGCAGCCACCGTCTTCCGGCAGCCTGTTGCGGTGATTCTGTTCGCCGCAGGTCTCGGAGCCTGGATTGCCGGGTTTATTCAGGGAGTCTGGTCGAAACATCAGATAAAGGAGCGAAAGAGATGAAACTGCAAACCTATTTAACCCGCGTCAGGGAGGATGTGAATGCCGGTCTGATAAAATATTTTGACAGGGGAGAGCCGCTCCTCTCCATGCTCCAGGAGTCCATTGATTACACCCTTTACTCGGGTGGAAAACGGGTCAGACCGGCCTTTGTGTTCATGGTCGGATCTATTTTCGGCGTTCCGAAAAAGGAACTCCTCTCCTCAGCCTGCGCCGTGGAAATGATTCATACCGCATCCCTGATCATGGACGATCTCCCCATCATGGACAATTCCACCCTCCGCAGGGGAAAGGCCACCAACCACCAGGTTTACGGACAGGCTACGGCGCTTCTCGCCGGCATCGCCCTCCTGTGCAAAGCCAGCCATGTTGTTCTGGAGGATGAAACCCTGCCCCACAAGAAAAGATCAGCCATAGCGGCACAGCTTGCCCGTGCTGCCGGCATTGACGGAATGGCGGGTGGACAGTTCATCGATCTCATTTCCAAGTTTCAGGAAGGGGTAGGGTATGAGACGCTGAAATTTATCCATACGAAAAAGACAGCCTCCCTCTTTATTACCGCGGGGAGGATCGGGGCTATTCTGGGGAATGCGGGGCCAAAGGATACCAGCGCTATCGTATCCTATGCCGAACATCTGGGTTATGCTTTTCAGATTCTTGACGATCTGCTGGACATACAGGGGACCGGAAAGGAACTGGGCAAAGACACGAGAAAGGATAAAATCAACTTCAGCACCCTATTCGGCCCCGGGAAGGCCAGGGCCATGGTTAAAAAAGAGACCGGGGCCGCGATCCGTGCGATCAACCGATTTTCCGGCAGGAATACCCGGCTGGTTGAACTGGCCGAGTTTCTCTTGAACAGACATTCATAGCCCCGGCCGGAGGATATAAAGATGGAAGGCGGGCCCATAATTTCGGTGGTGATTCCGGTTTTTAACGGGGCACCAATCATTGAGGACTGCCTCCAGTCCCTTCTCAGCCAGGAGGGGAGGCATATCAAAGAAATTATCGTGGTGGATAACGGTTCCACCGACGATACCGGTGAAATCATACGCCGGCAGGATCGCGTGCGGTATCTTTATGAGGAAAGGCCCGGTTCCTCGGCAGCCCGAAACAGGGGTGCTATGGAAGCTTCCGGAGACATACTGGCTTTCGTGGACGCAGATTGCCGGGCGGTTCCCGGATGGGCCGGCAAGGCCCTGGATGTTTTTCGCTCCCGGCCGGATGTGAATGGCCTGGTGGGGCGGTGCCACGGGATAAACTCCACCCTGTGGGCCGAGTTTGCGCAGAGAAGCTATGAAGCCTTTGTCCGGGAGATCCAAACCGGGGAAGGGAGGCTCTTGAAGATCGATTCCAAGAACTTTTTTATCAGAACGACGGTGTTCCGGGAAATCGGAGGCTTTGATACGGGCCTGGGCAATTCAGAGGATGTAGACCTCGGCATCCGCCTCTACAGGGCAGGCCACCCCATCGTTTACGGGCAGGAGGTTGAGATTTTCCACATCAATCCTGCGGATCTTGGAAAAAGGATTAAAACCAGACGCGAACAGGGCTACTATGATTTCATGATTTTCCGGAAATATGCCCCGTCGGAAGGTATATTGTACTTCCCCTCTTTCAGCCGGGGATATGCGCGGTTTATATTTAAAACGCATCGTTTCCGGAGCCGGTTTCTTGTGCGGCTTCTGATTCATCTGGCCGGGGCGGGCATCCGGGGCACATCTATCATGCTTCGCGCCCTGAAGGCAGCGGGCCTGGGCAAATGTCTTTACCGGCTGTACAGGCTCCTCATGGATTTCACCATCCTTCAGGGAAAACTCTACGCCTATGCGGTCAGTGCCGCTTACACGACCGGGGAAAAACTGGGCATGCGGAATAAATTCAACAGGCGGATCCTGTAATCTTATGCAATTACTGAAATATTTTGCATGGCGCAACTGGGCCCTCTTCGAATACAATTCCTGTACCGAGAACATATTTGCGTTTTTCTATCTGGCTCTGGTGGGCGGGAGCTGGGGACCGGCATTCATTTTCAGCTTTTTGTTTTTTACTTTTTCTCAGCGCTGGCCACTTCATACGGGTATCTTGTCAATGACCTGGGAGACAGGGAACTGGACAGGCGTCACAACAAGCCCAATGTATTTGAAAAAGATTCCGCTTTCTGCGCGATAACGGTCGTCGGATTGTTTCTTCTCGGCGCGGTTCTCCTCTCCCTCTATTTCAGAAAAAACCACCCGTTCGTTGCTCTCTGGCTCCTCTGGATTCTCATTGCCACCTTTTATTCCCTGCCGCCGTTCAGGCTCAAGGAAAAAGGAAAAATCGGCCTTTTGTTGATCGTCACCGCCCAGCGCCTGATCCCCGCCCTGCTTATTTTTTCCGTTTTTGGAAAGATGGCATCCGCGGATGCGGTTATCATTATTCTGTACATTATGAACCGGGGTTTCATTTCGGATCTTCGGCACCAGCTTGAAGACCTGGAGCATGACCTCTCCACCGGTACCAGGACTTTTGCAGCGGAAAACCGGGAACAGGCCGGGATCTTTTTCAAATGTCTTTTAAAGATCGATCTCCTGCTCCAGGGGATGGTGCACCTGGCCTGCCTCTTCACAATGCCACGGATCTCCATGCATGGTTTTTCCATTCCTGTCACCCTCCCTGTTTTTCTTGTCTTCGTCCTGGGGGTTGTGGTACTTTTCTTGAAGCATGGGACCGGCAGCAATGGCGATCCATACTATGACACGGGTCTGAGGAATTTTCTGCATCTCGGCATACCCTCTTTTTACTTCCCCCTGTACCTGTTAATCGTTCTGGTCCTGTATTCCCCGCTCATGCTGACGGTTCTGGTTTTCTTTTTATTGCTTCACCGCATCTTTTCCCCTGACCGGATCCGGCGCAGCCTTCCGGCCAGAATTATCACCGCCCTCTGCAGGCGATGAAGGAGGAGAGTCCATGGAAACACTGGACGTTGCTATCATCGGCGCCGGGCCCGCGGGGTCTCGAGCAGCCGCTACCCTGAGCTGCCACGGGAACCTGCGGATCGCCCTGTTCGAAAAGGCGCCCGAATCAAAGCGCAATGCGACCCTCCTGACCTTCACGGACGTTCCGGTCCGGTACGGCCTCGGGGATGCGGTGACGGAACGGTATGCGGATTTTTCCTATGTGTATCCCGGCAGGCCCGCGCTTCGATTCTCCTATGAAGATGCCACCCTGGTGGCGATGGATTATCGTAAAATGTGCAGCCTCCTCAGAAAGAATGCGGTGACATCCGGAAATGTGAAGCTGGTACCGGGCGAGGTGACAGGCCTGGAGGAGATGGAAGATGGGCTGGACCTGGCTCTGAAGGATGGGAGCAGAATACGGTCGCGTTATGTGATCGATGCCTCGGGCAAGACGCACCTGGCATGCAAAGCGCTGGGACTTCCGCTTCCCGCCCTTTACAGCCATGTTCTGGGGTATTACGTTGAAGTGCCGGGAGAGATCCCCCGGCCTCTGGCGGTCTTTTTCTCTCCCCATTCTGATTTCGGGAACGGCGGCGGCTGGCTCTATTCGGCGGGCAAACATCATGTCAGTTTCGGTTATGCGGCGGTAAGAAAATTCTCGGAACATCCGGCCGGAGGGCTGGAAAAAATTTTCCAGGCCGCAAGGGAAGCGCTTTCAAGAGACTATCCTTTTCTTGCAGAAGGAAAGCTCCTCCATGTTGAAACGGGCTCCATCCCGCTGAATCCCACAGGGAAGCTCGTTCAGGGGCGGGTGGCCATCACGGGAGATGCGGCAGCCCTTGCTACGAACTGGATGTGCATGGGTATCGAACCGGCGCTCTGGTCCGGCGAAGCAGCTGCCAGGACCATTGCGGCAAATCTTCTTGAGCCGGGGGATCATGACGGGACCGCACCACCCTATCCGGAAGCATGGGAGACGCGGTGCGGCCCTGCCTACCGCGAGATGACGGCCTTCTCGCATGCGTTCTGGTCTTTCAGTGATTCCATGTGGGAGTTCATTCTGCAATATGACCTGCAAAAACTGACGCCGGAAAAATTTCTGGAGCGCATGAAACATAACGCACACAGAATGAGCCGGGGAACCTTCTGCTGGAGGTATCTCCTCTTCCGGATCAAGAAGATGTTCGGTCCAGGGAGCAGAGAAAATTAAGAACGGGGAAAAGCAGGGCACGTTCATTCTTATCAGTGCCACCACCATTGGGAAAATTCTGGAATTCTGCGCCTATATCGTCCTGGCCAGGATACTTTTCCCCCGGGATTTCGGTCTCTACTGTGTGGTCAGTGCCGTGACAGGCCTGATATCCCTTTTCGGCAATCTCGGGGTCGGCAATTTTCTTCTCCATAAGCAGGAGCGGATCAGGGAATATGCCACAGCGGCATTCTGGTTGAACGGATTGCTCGGTGCGGGAATCGCCCTCCTGTGCTTTGCCAGTGCGCCCCTGACTGCCGGGCTTTTCCATATCCCCCGGCTTGCAGATCTGCAGAGGGCCCTTGCTTCCCTCTATTTACTGACCGCCCTCGGGGCGGTCCCCATGGCTCTGCTCCAGAAAAAACTGCGGTTCGGAAAAATGGGAAGTGTCTATCTCATTTCCGCTCTGGCCGGATTCTGCCTGACCGTGTTCCTGGCCCTCAGGGGATTCGGGGTCTGGAGCTTCGTCATTCCCGCAATTTTCACAGCAGGCCTGCAGACCGTGCTTTTCTGGGGCCTCGCCGGATGGCGCCCTGAATGTACCTGGCGCCTGGATCTCTGGCGGGATATTTTCCATTATGGCAAACATATTTTTGGGGCGGATTTAAATACCTATCTCCTGCTCCATCTTGATTTCCTGATCATTGGAAAATTTCTGGGCCTGGAGATCCTGGGCCTGTACAAGTTCTCCTTTTCACTTGCCACCGCCCTGTCGGTCATCTTTATCGATATCACGGCGAGAATCATGACCCCTTCTTTCGCACTGTTGCAGGAAAAAAGAGAGGCCATGCAGCAGGCAGTGCTCCGGACGTTAAGCTACCTGGCCTTTATCGCTTTCCCCCTCTTTCTCGGCCTGCTGGTCACGGCGGATATTTTCATCCCTGCCATTTACGGTGGCAAGTGGGTCAGCGCGATTTTCCCCTTCCAGATTTTTACCATCCTGTCTCTGGCAGGCGTGCTGGCCAAACCGAGTACGAGTATCCTGAATGCCATCGGAAAGCCCGAAATCCGGTACCATTACAGCCTGGTGTTCATTCCCGTGACGATCCTCGCGGTGTTTCTCTCTCTTCCCGCCGGTCTTGCGGGTGTGAGCATTGCTTATACGGTGTGCGTCAGCCTGTTGTCCCTGGCCCTGCTGAGGAAAAGCCTTGGTCTGATCGGCCTCGGTCCGGGGAAAGCAGTAGAAACCTTTGTTTCCTCAGCCATTGCTTCTGTTGTGATGGCTTTATCCTGTATGCTCCTGAAATATTTCTGGAATTCGGGGAAAGAAGAAAAATTTCTTTTCCTCCTGGTGGCCATTGCACTGGGAAGTCTGGTGTATACTGTGATGCGATTTCTTTTTTTCCGGCGGGAAACCCGGATGTTTCTGGACGCCTGCCGGGGCAGGGGGCCGGGGACGGCCGGATAAATTCTGGAGCAAAAGAGAATGAAAGCGGAAAAACAGGGGATCATTGATTTTCAGACACCTGAGGAAAGGATTGTTCCCCGGGAGGTGGGAGGCAAGTTTTATCATCTGTACCGGCTTAACAAAAGGGGAAGGTTTCATGTTCCGCCTGCTTTCTGCATCCCTGCCCCCGACTTTTCCGAGGAGGAAGTCCTTTCGCGCATCAGAAGGGATACGGCCTATGCCGTCAGATCTTCGGCCCCTGTGGAGGATCTGCCGGGACAGAGCGCGGCCGGCCTTTTTACGACCTTCCTCAATATCCGGGGAGAAGAGGCGCTGCTCCGGGCCATCCGGCAGTGTTTCGCATCGCCGGAAAACGAGAGGGTCCTGGCGTACCTGGAAAAGATGCGGGGTGAAGCACGGCGGCCGGACATGCATGTCATGGTTCAGGAGATGATCGAGCCGGATACATCGGGTGTACTTTTTACGGTTCAACCGGTGACCGGGGAGCGCAGGATGATAGTGGAAATGGTGGAAGGTGTGGGCGATCGTCTCACCGCGGGAAACGTGGAGCCGGAGCGGTACGTGTTTGCACGGGATGAAGTTCCGGAGGATGCCTTTCTCCGGGATCTCGTCCGCCTGGGGAAAGACGTGGAGGATTTTTTCGGGACACCCCAGGATATTGAATGGGGCCTTTCCGGGGGAAGAATCTTCCTCCTCCAGGCACGGCCGGTGGTTCCGGCCGGAAAAGCCCTGTCTCCGGAAATAGTGTGGACAAGGGCGAATATCGGAGAGATCATCCCGGAACCCCTGACCCCCCTTTCCTGGAGCGTTTTTGAAAAAGTCATATTTTCCTCCTGGCGTAACAGTTATTATTCTATTCCGGACCGGATCATAACGAACATGACACGCCGCATTCCCCTTCGCCGGCCTGCAGTGCGATCCCCCGCATCCTTTCACGGCATCCTCTATCTGAACATGGACACTGTGCTCCATACTTTCTCCGTCGAGCCGTGGGTGGATGCCTATATTCTCCAGCGGGGCCTGGGTTTTCCGGGCGGGATGGTGCAAAGTGCAAAAAAGAGATCCTTCCCCGGCACGATGGTGGTATTTCTCAAGGCCCTGCTTTTCCTGGCCGAGTTTATCTTTCCCTTCCTGTCATTTGAAAAAAGAGGCGCTTCCCGTGTCCGGAAGGATCCGGGAAAAAGTCCGGAAAAGGAGCGTTTCGAAGCATTGAAAAACCGGTGCGCCGCTCTGTTCGGCTGGCATCTTGCCGCCACCTCCAGGAGCTTTTCCTGCCTGGGTTTTGTACGCTCCCTGCTCCGGTTGCTGTACCGCGATCAGGGACAGATTTTTAATTCTCTTCTGAACCGTGTATCCGCCGAGCGGATCGATCCGCATGTCAAAGACCTGGATCTTCTCCGGCAATGCGCAAAAAACGGGGACTGCCGGGAACAGGATTCGGAAGCGCGCGAGATGTCCGTCTTTCTTGAAAAATACGGACATCGCTCTCAAAACGAGTTCGAACTCCGCCAGCCGTCCTGGCGCGAAGATCCCGGAGAACTTTTTACCCTGCTCCGCACTCCGGTCGAAAAAAAATCCGAACATCCGGACAGGGAACTTTCTTTTTTTCCCAGGTTCCTTGCACGCCGGCTGGCCGCATCGATCATGCTCCGGGAAGAGATGAAATCCATGCTGGTAAAGGCCTACAGAAAGTTCAGGCCCTATTATCTGGAAAAGGCAAAAATCCTGGTGGCCAGGGGGATCCTCCGGGACATCCCGGATGTTTTTTTTCTGACAGCGGAGGAGGTGGAGGCCTGTCTGCAAAAAGAGACCAAAGAACCTTTGCCCGTAAAAGCGCGGAAGCAAGCATTCCATGAAGCGGCGGCCGGCGATTTTCCCGAGACATTTTTCGGTGATTTCGCGTGGGATGATGCGGTCCCAACGGCAGGAAGAGAGCTGCTTTTCGGGATCAGCTGCTCTGCGGGAAAAACCACGGGACGCGCAATAATCCTTGATTCGCCGGATGAGGGGAAAAAACTCGCTCCGGGGGATATCCTCGTGGCCAGAGCCGTGGATCCGGGATGGACGCCGCTCTTCTCCAGCGTATCCGGCGTGGTGACCGAGATCGGCGGCATCCTGTCCCATGCAGCGACGGTTGCCCGGGAATATCGAATTCCCTACATTGCCGGGGTGGAAAACGCAAAAAAGAAAATTTCCGAAGGGACCATGGTGACTCTGGACGGAGATAATGGCATGGTCTTTCTCCGGGAGGGAGAGGATTGAAGAAGATTCTCGTTTTTCCGAGTGACATGGGAGGCGGATTCGGCCACATCGGGAGATGCCTGAATTTTGCAGCGCGGTTGAAGAGGGAAGGGCACCGGCCGGCTTTTGCCCTGAATGGATTTCATGCCCAAAGAGTGGAAAAGCAGGGATACCCCGCTTTTCTCCTGGGATGGGACAGGGAGAGCCTGTGGAAACGGCTCGCCCGAAAATTCAGCCGGCAGGAGACGGGGGGGCCTGTATTTCACGCGGTGCACGGCCTGGATTACCAGATTGTACGCGACGGGATTTATAACAGAGAGATCGCTGCATCGAGGCTGGAGGATTGCCTCGGAGTCATAGACACCTTTAAGCCTGATCTCCTGGTGGGAGACACCCATCTCTTTGTCGCCATGGCCGGTGCCGTCCGAAAGATCCCCGTACTCCAGAACGTTCGCGCGGCGATTCATCCGGATGCCCGGCCCAGGCCATTCCTGCGGGAAGCGGAGGGAGCACTCCAGAGGCCCCTGGCCGGTAAGATCTTGAATCCCTTGCTGACCGCCCGCGGCCTCGATCCCGTGGAGAGAACCGAGGACCTTCTCCGGGGAGATCTCATTCTTATTCCATCCATTCCCCGGATCGATCCGGCTCCGGAGGTGCTGCGATATCCCACCGAACATATCGGCACGCTGCTTTTTGATGAAAGCAATGAAGAAAAAAGTGTTAGGCCTGATGCATTGTTCCCTTCTACGAGGAAGATCGTGTATGTCACCATCGGCGGAGGTGCCGGACCCGAAGGGGGAGGATGGCTCTTTGATATACTCCGGCGTGTTTGCCCGGGCATGGATGCGAACTTCATTATATCCGTGAGCCCCAAGTATGATCCGTCCCGGCTTGGGGCGTTCGGTTCCAATACGGTGATGTTCCGCTGGGTGAAAGCACTGGAGGTGATGAAAAATAGTGATCTGGTGCTATTCCCCGGAGGATACGGCACAGCCATGACCGTATGGAGCATGGGGATACCTTCCCTGGTGATCCCCTCTCATTCGGACCCGGAGTACAACGGCCGGAAAATTCAGGATCTCGGGGCCGGGCTCGTGCTATTTCCTTTTACTGAAAAAATGGAAACGCTGGCCATCCCGGAACCTCCCGGCGGAACCGTGGGGATCTACAGCGAAGTGTCTTTGACGCCGGAGATCGTCAGGACACACCTCAACCGGTTGCTTGGTGAGGCGCATTTTTCAGACAGAGCCGGCGAGATGGGCCGCATGACTCAGCGTTTCAGGGAGACGGAGGGAGAAAAAATATTTCAAAAAATCCTGAAGGAGATGCTTTAAGCCGTATGACAGGAGATTCAGGTAAAAAAACAGGGGCAGGGAGCAAAGGGTATGCCTTCCTCCTGGTACTGATCTCGTTTATTTTATTTCTCCCCTGGATCGGCTTTTCTTCTCCCAACGGCGACACCTATACTTATGCAAGCTATCTGAACAACCCCGATGTGCAGCAGTGGGATCCGATCATCCATATCGGATACTATCTGGCGGCCAAGCTGCTCTATCTTTTCTTGAAAATCTTCCATGTCTCACCTGCCTTCACCCTGGCGGTCATTTCCTTCATCTCGGCCATCCTGGCTGGTCTGGGTTGTTTTTTTCTCATCGCCGATCTGATGGAAGACAACCGGAAAGGATTTATTGCGGCCCTGGTGCTCCTGATCTCCGGTTTTTTCTGGACCCATGCCATGTACGGAGAGGTCTACATGCCCCAGCTCGGCACGCTGATTCTGGCCATGCTTCTTCTCGTGAAACATCGCCCCCTGGCGGGCGCGTTGATTTTTTTTCTCGCCTGCTCGATCACGCCCACATCGGCCCTGATACTTGGTTTTGCGTTTCATCTGGTCCTCACCAGGAAGATATCCTTCCGGGAGCTGGGCATTTTTGTGCTTCCCGCGGCCGTCGCGGGCTGCGTCTGCGCAATATGGAAATTTCAGGCGGTTGTAGGGATTCTGCAATGGGCCTCCTATGATCCCCGGACCTTTCTTGGAGATCACGGGTTATTCTTCCTGCCCGTCTTTGTCGCAGGCGAACTCATTCGCGCCATCGGGAAATCTTTCGGTATTTTTGCATTCTTCGCCCTCATCGGCCTGGGATATTTCGCCGTCCGAAGGCGGACTCTTTTTCTTCACATTGTTTTTACTTTTCTTCCCTTCATTCTTTATATTTTCAATCTCGGGCTGCTTATCCCGGAGCATCTGTGCATCGTGTTTCCATTGATAGCCATGGCAGCGGCGGAGGGGCTCATGCTCGCGCTGCATCCCCTGGGAACACGGGGCCGGTATATCACGGGAGCGATCCTGTTTTTCATCTACATCACATGCAATTATTTTATCTGGATCCAGCCGGTAGTAAGCCGGGGCAGGCAGATGGAGAAGGAGGTTAAAGCCCTTTCGGCCCTTGTGTCTGAAAATGCGGCCATTATTGCGCCGTATCACTACGGAGTCGCGTACTGGCATTTCACAAAACCCGGCAGGCATATTAACATGTTGAGAGGCACGCCCTATCTATTTATATACAACGAACGGGGTGCTCCTCATGGGGATCCTGAAATCAAGGAACGGTTGCTGGAGGCGCAGTTCTGGATCAACCGGAACCACTTATCCCGGCCGGGGACAAAAGCCTTTCTGGAAGATATTTTTCGTACTGGAAAGGATATCTACCTCATAGACCTTCTTTACAAACCATCCAGATACATCGCCTGGCTATTGCCTGAAAGGACCGTTCAAAAGAGAGAGGAACTGAAAACCTGGCTGCCGCGGCTCGATTTCGACCGGGGTGACATGACTTCAGAGCTTGTCTTCGACTCGTCCCTCTGGCCGGTCTACCGGCTGAAGACGGGGGAGGGGGGAGGGCATTAAGTAATGGTTTGTTGCCCATGCAGGCATCCCTTTTCGCTCCGCGGTTCGCATTTTTTGAAAAATCTACGGCTCGCTCCAGGCGATTTCAGAACTCGCCCTTCGGGCTCAGACAACTGAAATCGTCCGCCCATCTTCCTCACTGAGGAAGACGGGCTACCCTGTCTCTTCGCCTAGATTTTTTCGCAAAAAACGCATAACCCGCATTCTCACGAGGTGATGAGAAATGCGGGGGAATCTCCGCTCAAAGGAATGCCTGCATGGACAACAACCCGTTAAGAGCAAAATAGGGATGTCCATTATATGAAAATGGGGACTGCGACTGATTTCTCCGTCAGGAGAAATTGGTTGCTGTCCCCGTTTTCACTGTCCCCGTTTTCAAAAATGTATCGTGCCTATTTCCTGAATGTCCAGGACTTCCATAGCGCCTGCAGGATCCTTTTTCAGACTCATCCAGTATGTTGAAATAGCGCTCAGGCCTGATATGGAAAACCGAAGGAAAACTCCGGTCTGGCCATCATAAGGATTCTTGACGAGGTTGGAGATCTCCAGAACATTTTCACCCTCGATGATCCGATCCTTCAAGCTGGAAACCGCGGTCCATTTACATGCGTCTCCATTCGACGCTTCAGGAACTCGAATCGGTACAGGCTCATGTTCCTTATACATTTTTACGCTGAGATCATGTGCTTTCTCCATCTTTTCAAGTTCATCCGGACCGTGTTCATCGCCAAGTAAAGGATATAGAAATCCGTCAAAGTCATACGTGGGCCGCGTCTGGCGAACAACATATATAACACTACCTTTCTTAATACCCTCAGAAATATTGACATCGCATATTCTGGACCAGACGGAAGGAGGCAGAACCAATTCTTCCTCTTTATTTGATGAAGTGTTTGAACAAATGAAAACAGTGAGCAAAGAAGCGAAAAGTAAAATTTTGATACGCATATCAATTCTCCTGCTACCAGCTTCCAAGAGGGAGGGGGGACAGCCCTCTTATTAAAACCATCCTGCCGCTACGGTGGTCCCATGGGTGAAATCGGACGGAAAAGCCTGCAGGGAAAACCATTCTGTGACCTGGGAGCCGTCGTAGTGAAATACTTTGATCGGTGATCCAATGGAGGGATCCGGTCCGCCGCCGACAGTCAGTTCATGCCGTCCATCTGCATCCAGGTCGGCTCCTGAAAAAACATTTGCTCCATACCGTACCTGGGAAGCAGGCCAGGCCATAAAGCTGCAACCGGGAAGGGCAGTGATGGTTGAAGCATCAAAGTTCCATCCCCGGATATGGGAGCCGAAAAATCCGGAAGGCCCGGGCGCAGTGAGAATCTCCGCGAATCCATCACCGTCCAGATCTCCGCAGCCGACATTTACACCAAATTTTTTGCTGCCATAGGCCAAATAACTTACGGATGAAATAGCTGTGGCGCTTCCATTGTCTACATTCCATCCCCGCACGTGGGGGCCGAAGATGGCTCCGGGCCCGGCGCCTGTAATAATTTCGGAAAAGCCATCCCTGTCGATGTCACCCGCCGTTACGTTCACCCCCCATTTCCGGGTGCCGTAAGCAAAATAGCTGACTCCCGGTACGGGTGTCACTGGAGGCGCGCCGTCGTAGTTGAATGCCCGGACATGGGGCCCGAAAACCGCTCCCGGTCCGGCACCGGTGATAATTTCATCGAAACCATCGTTATCAAGATCACCCGCGCTTACGTTAACGCCATACTTTTTGGTGCCGTAAGCGAAAAAACTCAATCCCGTTA
>Ga0209013_10002437_pt1 | contig 16869 bp, 12 predicted proteins | sample Cruoilmetagenom2_FD_187291 | JGI IMG/M metagenome (GOLD analysis project Ga0209013, IMG submission 187291) | Oil polluted marine microbial communities from Coal Oil Point, Santa Barbara, California, USA - Sample 2 (SPAdes) (version 2) | ecosystem: Environmental > Aquatic > Marine > Oil seeps ...
CCTCTATGGCAAGATCTATAGAAATTGACATTAGACAAATGCTGGATGAAACAGATATACCAAAGCCTATGGAACCTGTTGGGAAATATAAATTAATGTTTTAGTTCAGTAATACCATAAATATAAAAACTTGTTTCGGCACTTAAAATCACTGGATTGCATACTATTACTTTGATAATGTGCGACTTAACTCTCTTTGTATGATTGAAACTAAAAAGTAGTAATTTCCGATTTAAATTATCGCTATACTTCCATATTTGCATTGTAATTTACTCCAACTCGTAAGGCTTTTAATCCCGAAACACCAACGGTATCCTCAACTTCAAGTTTTTCTATACCTTCTAACAAATAATTTTTCAATTGCAATTGTTTGATATAGTTCATATACTCTTGCTGTTCATCTAATCGACTATAAACAATAGCTATCTTTCCAGGAATAGTCAATCTGTTTTTTGTGTTTTTTATATACGATTTATCAATTCTTTTCTTGATTATTTCAAAACGAACATTTTGAGCCCCATCAATATCAAATCGTTTTTCACTCATTCTAAACCTAATGGCTAATGGTGAATTATGGACCAAAATTAAAGAACAAACCTCTAAAGGATGCTCTAATTTATCTTTTATATGATAGGCAATATTTTCAATTTCACACATAGTTTCTAATTGCCAAAGTCTAAGATTATGTAAGTCACTTAATTTATACGTTCCGCTTTTAATTAATGATTTCCCCATATACATAGTATAATCCACACCATCCGTTTTATATCTTTCAAAGTAATGTGAAAACATTTTCTGAGCACTAACTTGCCTATTATCAAGGTAATTTGTTAGTTTTTCATTTAATTCATTTACACTATGATCATACTTTTTTCGATGTTGATAAAAAACCTGAAGTTTTTTATCTATTTTTTTTCTATAGGTTTTAATATCTTCTTTTAAGTTTATTTCTAATGTTTTTAAAATAGAAAACTCCTTATTTATATCAACCTTTAAAAAGTTTATTATAGCATCCTCTTCATTTGTTTTTAATGTACTTGATGTTTTACTTAAATATTCTTCTACTATAGTTAAAAGGGGTTTATAAGCAGGAAGACTAAAAGTATAAATTGCCTTTTTCAAAATATCAATGACAAAATTTAATTGTAAACTTAAATCTTGCTGTACCGCTTTACTTCTTTCTATTGAAGATCCTTTAATATCGCACTGACCGTATAAAGGAATAACATTTTTAAATACGATACTTTTAATTTCTGAAGATACCATATTGTTCGTTTCTAAATTCGACAGATGACTCTCTGCAGCTTTATAAAACTTCCATTTAACCGATGGATGCAAGGAAGTATAATGCTCTTGAATGATTGATTCCAAATTATTTATGTATTCTTCCATATACCTCAATGCCCCTACCTTAAACGCCGGTATAACATCTTTTAATTTTTCGGCATTGATTGAATTTAACTCATACTTTTCTGTAGAAATAAGTTCCATTATTCCAAATAATTCATCTGTTAGAATTAAAGGAACTAGAATAATACTTTGTACACCTTTCTTTTTCAAAGATTTATAAAACCTATTGTAATTCGTTGTTTTACCATATTTTTCTACATTTGATATGGCTAGCATTTTCTTTTCTACAAAAACTTTGTTATAAATATCATCACAAGTATTTTCATCACAATCAAAGTCATCCTTACCTTGAACAATAAAACTACTTTGGTTATAATAGTACCTAAAAGCTAATTCATTATTGTGTAAAAAATAGGTTGAAAATTCAAATTTAATAGAGTTTGAGCCAAACAAATTTGATATACTTTTTTCCATTTCAAGAAAGGCTCTCTCATCTGTTCTTAGTAAATTTTCTTTTACATCTGTTAGCAACTGGTCTGATGTAACATCAAACATATTTATAACACCAAATCCTATAAACTCATAACTGTGAAGAGGAAATTTTTCTTTCCAAATTTCAATATTATTAAAATTATCTAAAAGCTCTTTTATCTCATTATCAGTAATTTTAGGCGCATTACTTAATTTTTTAATTGTAAAAAAATCTTTATTGTATTTTGCTCTGTAATTTCTGATAAACCCTTTTTTTATATCAGGAATATCAAAATAAAAAGGCCTCTCAAATTGCAATTTGACTTTATAATAATGAACCAAAATAAAAATACAAGCAGAGATGTAACGTTTTGATTCATCAAAATGTCTAAGCTTTAATTTAAAATTTTCACCTGCGCCATCTATAATTCTTTGAAATCTTTTTGACAGTTTAAATGTTATAAAATCAAAAGGAATACTTATTGCTTTTATTTCATCATTTTGTAATATCTCAGGAAAAATAATTTCTAAAAGTTTATCAATTTGTTTATTGTATTTCTTTAAGTAATCATAATTTTCAAATCCCTCTCTTAATTCTGGATACTCTTTAAACTCCTCTAATATTTCATTAGCAATGCCGAATAAATAATGCTCTTTATTTAAAGCAGTTAATTCAAGATATTCGAAAATAGCTTCAAAACTAACCTTAATTTTTAAAGGTAAATTCTTATTTTTTTTAAGAACATCTGGGAGTATATTCATTTCCGAATTTAAATTAATTATTCACTAATTTTAAGTTTTAACCAATATACAAAATTATTTTATTGATTATTAATATTTTACATTGTCTAAATAACTCAAGAAAAAAATAATTATATTTATAGATTAAATACATCAAGCCATGCCTAATTTTAAAAAAATACTATTAATTCTTTTTGTAATATTCACAACAAGTGAATTACTTGGACAGAAGGTAAAAACTCTTTTTCAATCAGATTCAATTCTTAAATTAACCATTAAACTTAATGTTAAAGAACTTATTACTGATCTTGATGTACGAGATTATCATCCGGCAATTTTAACAAATAACCTTAAGGATGGTTCAAAAACAACACACGAAATAAAAATAAAGACTAGAGGCAATAACAGAGCCAAAACAGAAACTTGCAGCTTTCCTCCCTTAGAACTAAATTTTAAAAAAAAGAGTACTAAAAATTCGGTTTTTAAAGGACAAAACAAGCTAAAATTGGTTACGCATTGTAAAAAGTCAAAAATTTTTGAAGATTATATCTATAAAGAATATATGGTTTACAAACTATATCAAATTATTAGTCCGCTTAGTTTTAAAGTTAGATTGTGTGAAGTTACTTATATAGATGAAGACAAAAAAGGCGACACTTATACTTATTCAGGTTTTTTAATTGAAAAAACTAAAGATGTTGCAAAAAGGAATGATTTGACAGTTTTTAAAGACTCTATTCGCAATCAAGAAACATTAAATAAAACCAATTTAGACAAGCTTAATTTTTTTCAATATATGATAGGAAATTTAGATTGGTCAATACCCTACAGACATAATATCAAAATTGTGATTGATAAAAAAGGGGGACTACCGTATGGAATTCCTTATGATTTTGATCATTCTGGACTGGTTAACGCGCCATATGCCAATCCTCCCCCAGATTTTAATATTTCAAGTGTTAGAACAAGGGTATTTCGTGGATTTTGCAGATATAATAACGGATATGATAATACTATTGATTTTTATCAAGAAAAGAAACCAGAATTTTATGCTTTAATTAATACTTCTACTTTTTTAACAAGCAAAAATCAAAAATATATTTTAAAATATCTGGACAGTTTTTATGACACTTTAGATAATCCAAAAGCTGTCAAGAAAAAAATTACCACAGTTTGTAGAGTAAAACACAAGCATGCATATGAATAATACATATAGTTATTTGAAATTTACCCTTGGCATTATTGTAATTTTAATACTAAGTTTCAGCCCCTTTAATAAGGACTATTTAGACAATTTAAGCAAAAGAAATTTTGATTTTTCAGGAACCAATTCCCTATTTATAGAAACAAATAAAGGATTAAAATTTAATTGGATCACAACAAAAAATGATATTGGTATTTATGAATTAATTGCCAAAGACAAATCTGTAATTGCAAAGGGAAATACAGATAAAGGTCGTGTTCATAGTGTTTTATTAGATTATAATTTAGAAGAAGATGTATCCTTTAGATTTGGTGGTGAAAAGGAACCAATAAACGAAGTAAAAATCCGTCCAATATCTTCCAATAATAGATCCATTTTCAAAAATGTGGACTCCTTATTTGTTGTTGGAGATGTACATGGAAGATATGACGAGCTTATCAATTTACTTCAAAATTCTAAAGTGATAGATAATAACTTAAATTGGATTGCTGGTGAATCTCATTTAGTTTTTCTTGGAGATCTTTTTGACAGAGGAAATGATGTAACCAAAGTTTTATGGTTTATTTATGAATTAGAACAAAAGGCAGAGTTAGTTGGCGGATTCGTTCATTTGGTTTTAGGTAATCATGAAATCATGACAATGACAAAAGATTTAAGATATATTAGCGCCAAAGAATCAACAATTGCTAGTGTCTATAAAGTAAAATACGATTATATGTTTCATCCTAAAAAGTCATTCTTAGGCAAGTGGTTAAGCTCAAAATCATCTGTATTAAAAATTAATAAAAACCTTATGGCCCATGGAGGTGTTGTTGATTTAGGTACGAATTCAATCTCCGAATTTAACGAAAAAGTGCAATCCTATATACAAGATCCAATGTTTTTAGAGATCATGCAAGACTATCCTGATAGTACTAAATACAATCCTCAAGCCTGGAGAGAGATGAATTATTTTTTCTATAATGAAAATAGCCCTTTTTGGTATAGAGGTTATGTTCAATCAGACACCTTAGGTCCTCAACTTAATGAAATGTTAAAAAAGTATCAGTCAAAAGTTCATATCGTAGCACATACCCCATTAAAAACTATTACTCAAAAGTATCAAGGTAAATTGCTAACAACAGATTTAAATGAAGCTGCAACCGAATTATTACTACTTGTAAGAAATAAGAAAAAGTATTCTAAATTTAAAATAGATAGTTCAGGATACTTATCAGAATTAGATTGATTTAAAATATGGTACTACAACGAATTTAGAAGAATAGAAATGAAATATTAAGAATTCAAAAGAGAGCTTTATTTTTAAACTTTGAATATTATATTGTACTAGTGCTGTCCGCATTATTAATGAATGAAGTGCCGGAAGTGCGTTTATCGAAGCATAGCAAGATAAAAAGAGCATGTAGGCATGAGAATGAATGGTGCGCAGCAAATAACTTGGACAGCAAAGATTTTTTTGTTTCTTTTTTTATCCAAAAAAAGAATAGAAATCAAAAATCAGTGATGTTCCTTTAAAATAACAGTGGAGCTTAAAAATATTATTATTTGTTATGCAAATTAATTGAATCCAATTTAAAATAAAATACTATTTTTGAAAAATCGTAATACGGAATAATGCTATTTAAAAACCCAGAATTACTTTATTTTCTATTTCTACTCATTATTCCAATTCTTATTCACTTATTTCAACTTCAAAGATTTCAAAAAACCGCTTTTACTAATGTGAAATTTTTAAAAGAAATTGAGCAACAAACTCGTAAAAGTTCAAAATTAAAAAAGCTGTTGATTTTAATAACTAGAATCCTACTTTTTACAAGTTTGATTTTAGCTTTTGCACAACCACATTTGAAGAATGAAAACAAAAATTTAAATTCAAAAACGTTTATCTATCTAGACAATTCATTTAGTATGCAATTGAAAGGAGAGAATGGAGAACAACTAGAAAAAATAAAAAACGATCTTATTGAAAATTTGAGTTCAAATAACAAAGTCACAACTTTAATCACAAACAATCATGTTAGCGAAGATTTAAATTTTAATAATTTTAAAAATGAAATACTTAAAATAAAATATTATCCTATTAAAAAGAGTTTAGAAACTGTTTTACTACAAATTAATACGATAAAAAATAAATCAACTAATACTCAAGTTAATACTATTTTAATTTCTGATTTTCAAAATATTAACTACTTACATAATAAATTAGAATTAGATAGTTTAACCAAGTATTCTTTTGTTCAACCTCAAGCTAAGAATATAGAAAACATTTCTATAGATAGTATATGGGTGAGTGATAAAAACAGAGATAATCTTACGTTAAATTCTATTATAAAAAGTTATGATATTGCTGTAGAAAATTTAAGTGTTTCCTTATTTGTCAATAACGAATTGTTCGGTAAAACAACAGTTTCTTTAGATAAAAATGAATCGAAAACAGTTGAATTTATCCTATTAAATTCCGATCAAATTAATGGAAGGCTTAGTTTAAATGATCATAAGCTGCCCTTTGACGACAACTTGTATTTTAGTATTCCTAAAAAAGAAAAAATCAATGTATTGGCCATTGGACCAAACAATGATTTCTTATCTAAAATATACACCAAAGACGAGTTTGTATTTTCATCAACCACTAAAGATCAATTAGACTTTAACACGATTTCCAACCAACAACTTATTGTATTAAATGAAATTGATGTGTTGCCCCAATCTTTGATACAAACTTTAGATAGTTACGTTAAAAATAATGGAAATTTAGTTATTATACCTTCATTAAATAGTGATATTAACAATTATAATACGCTATTTTCATTGATTAAATTGGGTAAAATAGATGCTATTAGCGATTCTCAAAAAACGATAACTACAATTAATTATAATCATCCGTTCTTTAAGAGTGTTTTTCAAAAGCAAATCTCTAATTTTCAATATCCAACAGTTAATACTATTTTTGAAACAAACTTAAGATCTGCATCTTCCTTACTAAAATTTAATGATCAAAGTAGTTTTATTTCTGAGATTAGATCCAACAACAATAAAATATATTGGTTTAGTGCGCCAATAAATATCAAAAACTCAAACTTTACTTTATCCCCTTTGGTAGTTCCTGTATTTTACAATTTTAGTCTTCAAAATCAATCCGTAAATGATTTATATTATACCATTGGAAATAGAAATAGCATCTTTGTTAAAACACAAATTAATGATGACGAGGTTTTACATATAACCAAAAAAGGGTCAGATTTTATCCCTTTACAAGTTAAAAAACCCAATTCTACACAGATTCAAACCGAAGAAAACCCTTCAGTAGAAGGTATATATCAAATCAAAAATAATGACCATGTTATTAGAGATATTGCCTATAATTACAATCGAGAAGAAAGTGATTTAAGTTCCAATTTAATGGAGCAAATAAAGAACAAATATGAAAATGTACAGTTTTTTACCTCGGTGAATAATGCCATTCAAGAGGTAAATGACCAATATATAAATAGAAATTTGTGGCAATTATTTATTATTTTTGCCTTATTGTTTTTAGGGTTAGAAATCCTTTTGCAAAAATTTTTAAAGAACTAGAGCTTTAATTAAAATCCTTACAAGTGAACGCACTCCTAAAATCTGCAAAAATTATAGATCAAAAATCTAGTTTTCACAATCAAACTAAAGATATTTTAATTGAAAATGGAATTATTACAAAAATTGCAAACAAAATTCCTAATTCTAAAAATTATAAAGAGTTAACTCTAGATGATCTTCACGTTTCAAATGGCTGGTTTGACAGTAGTGTTTCATTAGGGGAACCTGGTTTTGAAGAAAGAGAAAATATTGACCACGGGTTGGAAGTTGCTGCAAAGAGCGGATTTACTAAAATAGCTTTAAACCCAAATACAGATCCTGTTATTGATAAAAAATCTACCGTTGAATTTTTAATAAAAAAAAGTTTAGATTCTGTTGTTGACTTATATCCCATTGCAAATTTAACTCAAAAGGGAGAAGGTAAAGAATTGGCAGAACTATATGATATGCAAAATTCTGGAGCTATAGCTTTTGGCGATTATAACAAATCTATTGATAATGCCAATTTAATGAAAATAGGATTGCTCTATGCTCAAAATTTTGATGGTCTGATTTTAAGTTTTCCTCAAGATAAAAGTATATCTAATTTAGGTCATGTTAATGAAAGTGAAAATACAACCAGATTAGGTTTAAAATCTATGCCTAATTTATCGGAAGAACTTCAAATATCGCGTGATTTGTTTCTTTTAGAATATACTGGTGGCAAATTACACATCCCTACCATTACAACTTCAAAATCAGTAAAACTAATTAAAGAGGCTAAGAAAAAAGGCTTAGATGTTTCATGTAGTGTTACCGCTCATCACCTAGTCTTAACGGATGATGAAATTAAAAACTTTGACACGAATTATAAAGTTCAACCTCCGTTAAGATCAAAAGATGACACCAAAGCATTGATTAAAGGTGTTAATGATGGTGTTATTGACATGATAGTAAGCGATCATAATCCGATTAATATTGAATATAAAAATGTTGAATTTGAAAATGGACTTTATGGCACTATCGGCTTAGAAAGTTTATTTGGAGGTGTGAATACCGTATTAAAACTTGAGCAATTAATTAATTGTTTAACGGATAACCCATGCCATAGGTTTGGATTAACACCTAGTACAATTGCCAAAGGTGAAAAAGCAAATATCACGCTTTTTAACCCAAATAAAAATTATCTTTTCAAAGAGGAAAATATTCTTTCTAAATCAAAGAATTCGGCCTTTTTAAATAAAGAATTAAAAGGTTTAGTCTATGGTGTTATTGCAAATAATAAAATGGTACTAGCATAAAATTATTTTTGTATTTTTACTTCAAATAAAAAAAATCTTAAAATGGATACAGGCACAGTTAGCGAAGGCAAAACGATGGCAATTATTAGCTATATAACTTTTATTGGTACACTTATCGCCTATATTATGAATCGAGATAAAAGAAATTCATTTGCTTCCTTTCATATAAGACAAGCAATTGGTTTATTATTATTAGGTTTTGCTATAAATTATTTAAGTCGATATCTAGAGTTTGGCTGGGCTGGAAGCATACTGTCTGCTGGTGTTATTGTTCTATGGATAATAGGTTTACTTGGAGCAATTCAAGGTGAAGAAAAAAAAGTCCCACTTTTAGGAGACCAATTTCAAGAATGGTTTAAAAGCATCGGTTAATTTTATTTATCATAAAGGAGAAGACTAAATTATAATTTCTATTAAACAACTTACTTATAACATTTTAACTTTATTCAATTAATGTCAAATCTCGCTTTAGAATACCTAGTTAGATACCCAAAAAAAAATATTGATAATCCACCATTATTGGTAATGCTACATGGGTATGGAAGTAATGAACAAGATTTGTTTTCGTTTGCAGAAGAATTACCCGATGAACTTTTAATTATAAGTGCAAAAGCTCCATTAACTTTAGGTTTTGGGTCTTATGCTTGGTATACTATTCATTTTAACACGAATGATGCAAGTAAATTTTCCGATATACCTGAAGCAAAAGAATCGCTTCGTAAAATAGACAGCTTTATAGAGGAAGTTAAATTAGAATTCAAAGTAAACACGAACAATGTTTTCTTATTAGGGTTTAGCCAAGGCACTATTTTAAGCATGGTATATGCTTTAAATAATCCTAAAAAAGTGCAACATGTTATCGCTTTAAGCGGATATGTAAATCAACAATTATTAAATGAAAATGTTGAAAATAACAACTTTGATACTTTAGATTTTTTTGTTTCTCACGGAACTGATGATCAGGTAATACCGGTGGATTGGGCAAGAAAAACTCCAGGTTTTTTAGATGCCTTGAAAATTAAAAATTCTTACCAGGAATATCCTGTTGGACATGGAGTAGCTCCTCAAAATTTTTATGACTTAAATTCATGGGTAAAAGAAAGACTTTAAAACTATTGATTGTGTTCTTGGTTTTTATAAATCAGTTCATCGTTTCTCAGCATAAAACGGATACTTATAGAACGATAAAAGTGATGACCTACAACATTCATCACGGAGTTAATAATAATAAGCAATTTGATTTGGATGGAATAGCCAATGTGATAATCAAAGAAAAACCTGATTTTGTTGCATTACAAGAAGTAGATTCCGTAATAAAAAGATCTAATAATTTAGATTTATCAAAAATATTAGGTCAAAAAACCAAAATGAAATATCTATTTGGAAATGCTACAAAAATAGATAATGGGTTATATGGAGTCGCAATTTTATCAAAATACCCAATAATACATTCCAAAAATGTAGCTCTCCCTTTTCAAAAAAATGAAGAACCCAGAACTGCTTTACAAATTACTAGCGTCTTACCTTCTGGAGATACCATTTCATTTATCAGTACGCATCTAGACTATAAGGATAAAAACCATTATAGAAAAGAGCAAGTTCAAAAAATAAACATGGCTTTTAACAGTAATAAATACCCAACTATATTGGCTGGTGATATTAATGACATACCTAGTAGCAAAACCTTAGAAATTTTACATACCTATTGGATTCCTACTTTTAACAAAAATAACCCCAAATCTACATTTCCAGCGGATCATCCTTATAAGAAAATAGACTATATTTTTTACTCTAAAAAAAACAAATGGAAATTGTTATCTCAAAATGTAGTTAATGATTCTATAGCATCAGATCATAGACCGTATATTGCAACTCTACAATTGATAAAATAACAACCATCAAAATAACTACAAAATGAAGTGAAAAAAATATTATTTCGTAGATTCGCAACACACTAAAATCTTATTAAATGAATTCTTTATCTAAAATATTTGTACTAGCAACAACCTTGGCTCTTATCGTTTCATGTACTACAAACAAAAAGGTTGATATTACAAAATATCAAAACATAAGCAATACTATTAAAGATGCATATGCCCCTGACAAAAGAGTTGCTCTGTATACTATTGAGATGGAATCTGTTGGTGAATCTATTGTACTAAAAGGAGAATCTGACCAACCAAAAGCCGTTGCCGAATTGAAACAAAAACTAACAGAAAATGGTATAAAATTTATGGATAGCATTCATTTATTACCTGATGCAAGTGTAGGGAATACCAAATATGCTGTTGTAAACAATTCAGTAGCAAATATTCGATCTCAAGGAAGGCATTCTGGTGAATTAGCAACTCAAGCCCTTTTAGGAATGGGTTTAAAAGTATTAAAAATTCAAGGTGCTTTTTATTTAGTTCAAACACCTGATGCTTATATTTCATGGGTAGACCATGGTGGTGTTACGTTAATGGATCAAGAAGAATATTTAGCATGGAATATGGCACCAAAAATAATTTACACACAAGCTTGGGGATATTCTTATCAAGAAAAGAATAATGCTTCTAAAAAAGTTAGTGATCTTGTTTTAGGTGCACAATTAAAACTAATTTCAGAAGAAGGAGAATATTATAAAGTAGAATATCCCAACAAGAGAATAGCCTATGTAAATAAATCAGAAAGTCAATTGTATGATAATTGGATCAAAGAAGTAAAACCATCTGGAGAATTGATAGAAAAATATGCTTATGAGTTTATTGGAGCACCTTATTTATGGGGAGGCACTTCAACCAAAGGAATGGACTGTAGTGGTTTTACAAAAACTATTTATTTAATGAATGGTTTTATTATACCGAGAGATGCTTCGCAACAAATCAATGCAGGTAAAAATATTGATCCTAATCTTAAATTTGAAAATTTAGAAAAAGGTGATTTGATGTTTTTTGGCAAAAAAGCAACAGATAGCACCAAACAAAGAACCACACATGTTGGTATATGGTTAGGTAATGGTAAAGGTGATTTTATTCATGAAGCAAGTCAAGTTCGATTGAGTTCAATAGACCCAAAATCTGAATATTATGACAAAGCAAATACAAATCGATATTTAGGTAGTAGAAGATATTTAGGTGAAAAAGATAAAATGATTACCAATCTAAAAACCGATAAGGTATTGACTGAATTAAAGCAATAAACTAGTTAAATTCCCAACCAAAAGATGTTGTAAATACATAATCTGATTCAGAAGCCCCTTCAATAGGCTGATTGTCATAATTGTAGGTTAAACTCATTTTAATATATAAATCTAAAGGCAAATCGTATTTCATATCAAAGTTGAAGTCAGCTCTGTACCTTCCACTTTCTGTTAAACTAGGGTAAATAGCAGCACTAGTCAATATACTTAAATCACCAATATCATATTTATTAAACCCAGCACCAAAAAACAATTCAGAACTATTTTTAGATGGTGTATCATCAATAAAACTTTCTGTAGTATATGCCAAACCGCCTGTGGCAGCCAAAAACATTTTGCTATTATGAATAAAAAAATATCCCATACCACCTCTATAGGTCGATCTTAATTTTAGTTTTTGTTCATCATTTGAAAGATATATCGCATTGATTTGAGTGAACCAATCCTTAGGTAAAAAATACTGAAAATTAATCTCGGCATCCTTCCTATTCACATCATCAATACCATCTTGGGTACTATGAATTGTCTTAAAAAATGCATTAGATCTCCATTTATTTGCCAAATATGTAGTACTAAAGTTAGATGTTAATTGTTTTAAGTTATTTGCTTGTGTTAAGGTAATCCCAAAATCAATATCAATGGTCATTCTACTAAAAAAATTCTGACCAATTGGCTCAATAAATATTATATCCAATAAGTCTTCTTCCAAAGCATTAACACCAGAATCAAGTGTCAATTTACTTTTATCATTTTTAACGCTACTTAATGAACTAGTTATTCTTCTACCGTCATTCAATGCTATTATAAACATTCTTTCGCTGTATATTTCAACAACCTTATGCCATTTAATTTTAAAATCAGAATCGCTGTATTTGGTTTTAAAAATAACAACACTTTTATCCATTTTTTTTAGTTCTCCAACTAAAATATTTTTGTTGGATAATACTAAAGTGTCGTTATAAACTATTTTTTTTTTCTTTTTAAGAAGTTTTTTTCTTTCTTTCACCTCCTTGTTAGAAAGGGTATCCATTTGAGCACAAACACCTAATGAAGTAAAAAATAATAAGAATAGAATTATATTTTTTAGCATGGATAATCAATCTTCAATTACTTACAAATATAAATAATTCAATGAATAAAAAAATTTGATGTATTAAAAAAAGTCAACTAATATTTGCCCAAATAGCTTTATTCTTATTAATCATCAAATAGGTGTTTAAAATATTTTTATTTTCTATTTTAGATAAATTACTATCTTTTTTTAATACATCTAAGGCAACGTTCCTAGCCTTTTGCAAAATAGCACCATCATTAACAATATCGGCAATTTTTAAATTTAATACGCCGCTCTGTTGGGTTCCCATCATGTCACCTGGACCGCGTAATTTAAGATCGACTTCGGCAATTTTAAATCCATCATTCGTTTCTACCATAGTTTGCAACCTTGTTTTAGCGTTGTTGCTTAACTTTGAACCAGACATTAGTATGCAATAACTTTGATCAGCTCCACGCCCTACTCTACCTCTTAATTGATGTAATTGTGACAAACCAAAACGCTCTGCACTTTCTACAATCATTACACTAGCATTAGGTACATTAACACCAACCTCTATAACCGTAGTAGCAACCATAATTTGAGTTTCTCCGTTTACAAATCGTTGCATTTCAAAATCTTTATCGGCTGATTTCATTCTTCCATGCACTATACTAACTTGATATTTAGGTAAAGGAAATTCACGAACAATACTTTCATAGCCATCCATCAAGTCTTTATAATCCATTTTTTTAGATTCTTCAATTAATGGATAAACAATATAAACCTGTCTGCCTTTGGCAATTTCTTCTTTTAAAAATTTAAAAACTCCCAATCTATTGCTATCAAACCTATGAATTGTTTTTATTGATTTTCTTCCGGGAGGTAATTCGTCAATTACCGAAATATCAAGATCGCCATAAACACTCATTGCTAAGGTTCTAGGTATAGGTGTTGCGGTCATAACTAGAACGTGAGGTGGTAAATTATTTTTCATCCACATTTTTGCTCGTTGTGCTACACCAAATCGATGCTGCTCATCAATAATAACCAATCCTAAATTTTTAAAAACTACTTTATCTTCAAAAATAGCATGCGTTCCAATCAATATATTTAACTCCCCATTTTCTAGGGTCGTATGAATTGTTTTTCTTTCCGATGTTTTTGAGGATCCGGTCAGTAATTGAACCGTAATATTCATTTCATTTAACAATTCTTTAATTGCATTAAAATGTTGAATGGCTAAAATCTCTGTGGGGGCAATTAAAGTTGCCTGAAAATTATTATCCAAGGCAATTAACATGGCTAAAACCGCAACAATTGTTTTACCCGAACCAACATCGCCTTGTAACAAACGATTCATTTGGGCAGCCGAACCAAGATCATTACGAATTTCTTTTACAACTTTCTTTTGAGCGTTTGTAAGGTCAAAAGGAAGGTGTTTGTTATAAAAATTATTAAAATATTCATCAACTTTTTCAAAAGGGTACCCTTTATTTTTATTCTTACGAATTAACTTTTTTCTTATCAATTGCAATTGAATAAAAAACAATTCTTCAAACTTTAATCTCTGTTGAGCTTTGGTCAATAAATCTTGACTTTTAGGAAAATGAATATTAAACATCGCCTCATTCTTTGACAAAAGTTGAAACTGATTTATAATTTCATCCGATAAAGTTTCATCAAAACCAATACCAGTTTCTACAAATAAGTTTTGCATTAACTTTTGCATTACCCTATTGGTTATATTTTTGGCTCCAAGTTTTTCTGTTGAAGGATATACCGGTTGCATTGCGGTACGTAAGTTCTTTTTATATTCACTTAATAGTTCCAATTCAGGATGAGGCATACTAAACGAATTTCCAAACAAATTCACCTTTCCAAAAATTACATAGGGAACATTTAATTTTATAGAATCTTTGATCCATTTTACGCCTCGAAACCAAACCAATTCAAGTAGTCCTGTTTCATCCACAAAAGTGGCTACCAACCTACTTCCTCTTTTTTGTTTAACAGATTTTAATGAAGTTATTTTACCTACAATTTGAACATCCGTATTATTATTTTGCAACTGGTTAATTTTAAAAAATTGGGTTCTATCAATATACCTATTAGGAAAGAAATTTACCAAATCGGCATAGGTAAAAATTCCGAGCTCTTTTTTTAATAATTCGCCTCTTGCCGGACCAACACCTTTTAAATATTCTATGGACGTTTGTAAGTTAATTTTTTTATATTTATCAGAATTACGAAGATAGAAAAATGCTATAATAAATTGTTATTTTTTACAAATCTTAAATCAAACAAACCAATGACAAAATTTTATTCAACCTGTTTTTTAGCTCTTCTGTTTATTTTGGCCAGTTGTTCAAACAATAAAACCAAAATTTATCAAGCGGATATGATAATCAAAGGAGGAACTATTCTTGACTTATCTAATAATGGAACATCAAAAAAAGACATTAAAAATAAAGCAATCCTTATAAAGGGTGATACTATTTTTGACATCGTAGAAATGGAGACCATATCCAATGAACAAGAAAATGTTATTGATGGCACGGGCAAGTTTATTATTCCTGGTTTAACCGATGGCTTTGCAGTAATCAACAATCAAAATTATGCCAATGCATTTTTATATATGGGTGTAACAGACGTTATTGGTGTTGAAAGCGAAAGAAGAGGTGAATTTTATCACAAGGCTAACCCTTCACCAAACATTCATATGTTAAGAGAAGTTGGTGAAGAGCCAACTACGGATTCCGAAGTAATTCAAACTATTGAAAAACATGCTAAGAACCAAATAGAGATTTTATTAATTATGTATGGTCTAAACCCTTCACAAGTTAAGCTCGCCCATCAAGAAGCCAAAAAATACGGCATGGGAACCATTGGTGAACTTGGCTTTACTAGTTATAAAGAAGGAATGGATATTGGTATTGATGCCTTTGTTCACACGACCCGATATTCATTAGATGTTGCTCCTGATAGTCTTGCTAAAAAAGTTGCTGCCCAACCATTTAGTAACGATCTTGGCAGTCCAAAATGGAGGTACTATAAACTTTTAACCGAATTAGATTCTACCAACACTAATCTTATTCAACATGCAAAAAACTTAGGCACGTCTAATTCATTCATTCAACCAACTTTTGCTTTGCTTTATTTAGACATGCCTTTTAGTAAAAATCCATGGAAAGAAAAAGTCGCTCAAATTATTGATTTTAAAGATGTTAATCGTCCGGCTGATAAAATTACCGGCAAGCATAATTACCCTAAAGAAGAGCTAGAAGCCTATAAAAAATTGGGTATGCAAGAAATATGGATAGAAAAATTATATTATAAAAACGGAGCGAAATATTTATCGGGTAGCGCAACAGATGTTTGGGGGTCAATGCCGGGAATTTCACTTCATCAAGAATTAGAGGTTTTACACAAAATTGGATTAAGTACCAGAGAAGTTCTCGCATCGAGTACAACTAATTTTAATGATGCCTATGGGTTAAAGTTTGGGAAATTAAAAAAGGGATTTAAAGCAAATATTTTAATATTGGATAAAAACCCCATTGACGACTTGAATAATTTAAAAGATACTAAGCGATTAATTCTAAACGGTAAAGAAATCAATTTAGAAGAATTACTTCAGATCAAATAAACCCAATAAAACCATGAAAATATCCATACAACTTTTTATTATTCTTTTTACAATAAGCTCTATAGCACAAAATGGGAAAATTATTGACAGAAAAGAATACAACTGGAAAAATGATTCCGATATTTCTAAAATTATTTTTAAAGAAGGAAAACTAAAAGATAAATATCAGTACTTAAATGAAGTGACCATTGAAAAAATAACCTATCAAAGCGACGGCCTTAAAGTTGTAGGTTATTTAGTTCAGCCAATTAAAACAGATAAATACCCCTGTATTATTTACAATAGAGGTGGTAATAAAGAATTTGGTAAACTCACTTCTAAAAAAGCGGTATTTATATTGGCAAGAGTAGCTTCATGGGGTTATGTAGTTGCGGCCAGTCAATATCG